>Ga0163179_10002255_pt1 | contig 13493 bp, 13 predicted proteins | sample AtlANTMetagenome_FD_109643 | JGI IMG/M metagenome (GOLD analysis project Ga0163179, IMG submission 109643) | Marine eukaryotic phytoplankton communities from the Atlantic Ocean - Atlantic ANT 2 Metagenome | ecosystem: Environmental > Aquatic > Marine > Oceanic | place: North Atlantic Ocean...
AAAATTCATTGGATTATTATTATCAATAAACTCACAAAGAAATTCGGGATTAATTGTTATTCCACATTTAGACAGCTCAATTATAATTTCTTCTTTTATCCCTCTTTTAATTCTACCATATTTGTCCTTGTCCTTTCTCTTAAGCCATGTTAATATTTTTTGTATCATATTTGGTGATATTGACTCTTCAAAATTACCTAAAACCCTTTTGATTGATCTTTTTTCTAATAAATTTGGTTTAATAAAAAAATTTAGTCTATATTTAACGGAGTCAATAAAGCACTCTCCTTCCCATTTATAATAATAACCCCAGTGGGAGCTATATAGAGAGTAATTATTCATTTTATAGAGATGTAATAATCTTTCTAATTCGTCTATTAATTTCATTGATTGGTTAATTAGTTCAATATTGTAGTTACTTTTTTGTACTAACGTATAATGCCAAGAAATTTTACGCAACAATTTAATAATATTACTTGAAGATGATATAGTTCTAGTCAATCTGACGGTAAAAGTTTCTTCACGCATGTAAAAGTATTCGGTCATATCTTGTTCTAATTTCAGTTCAAATTCTTCCATAACCATTTATACAAATAAGCCATTTATATTTCATATTTTTTGTTACATATACTTAATGGACCGCGGTTACGACGAGATTGATTTCCGTTTGATGGATAAATCATTATCATGGGTGATGATGAGACATATATATACTGGGGGAGTTTTCGCCGTTTCCCCAGGAGATTCCTTAGACCAATCCACGATTGAACAAGAAAAATTAGACACTTTAATTGAAGATGGAGCAAATGTTAACATAAGAGGCCCCAATGGAGTTACGCCACTACATAACGCAGTCAAAGCGGACTATATATATGGTATTCGCGTATTATGTAATAATGGGGCAAATGTCCATGCCCGAGATAATAGAGGAAACTTACCAATTCATTATACATCTTATGGAAATGGTGAATCAGCAAGTATATTAATTGAAAATGGAGCAAATGTAAATGTAAATAATGACAATTTATCTACACCAGTTTATATAGCAATTGACTTAGAGAATGACAAAGTTGTTGATGTTTTATTGAAAAATGGGGCTAATATTAGTACAAGAAATTTCGATGGTTTGAATGCACTAATGTTTAGTGTAATAAAAGATTTTGGAGACAGGAATGCTGGAATAAATATTTTGAGAATGTTATTAGAACATCCAGATACTGATATTAATGCACTACAGGAACTTGACATGTCTGCTGGACATGATGGATATACATTGTTATATATGGCTGTATCACATAACTATGTTGATAAAGTTAGGTTATTAGTAGACATGGGTGCTAAGATTAATCCAGAAAAAGGAAACTTAGGAATAACTCCGTTACGTAAGGCTATAAATGAGGGGTTTGTAGATATAGTTGAAATCTTATTAGAAAATGGAGCAATAGTTGAGCGCGGTACTATACCTGAAACATACACAGAAAGAGGAATAAATACTTGGATGGAATTCTGGGAACAAGCTCATTCGACTAATCCTGATATTTTGAGAATGCTTAAAACTCACGAAGCAAAAAAACGCAGAGCAAAAACACTAACAAACTATGTAACAAGAAATCAAAAACAGGATATACCAGATGATATGACAAATGAGATTAAATCCTATTATGGTGGAAGTAATGAAGGAGAAAGACTTATAGCTGAAATTCTTAATAAAGATTTAGAAGAGGTTAATAAAATATTAAGAGAATCATCAAATGCGAATGAACTTGTTAATTATCAAAATAGTAATGGTTTTACTCCACTTTTCTTTGCATTTAAAGACTTAGAAACGCAAAATGACGAATTACACGTTAATTTTCTGGAAAATTCTTTTGTGCCATATTCTTACCTTTTAGTGCATAATATTATAAATGCATTACTGGGATATGATGTAAATCCAAATTTAGCACCTAACAATGGATGGGGAAATGCCGATGGAGATATATCCGCTTTATCTCCACTTCATCAGGCATGCTATTATAATTTGGTACCTCTTGTGAATTCATTATTAGAAAAGGGTGCGAATCCAAATGTTATAGATAATGATGGTGATACTCCATTGCATTTATGTATGAATAATTATTGGTTAATTAATGGAAGTAGTCTTGAAATTATTTATAAATTGATAACAGTAGGTACATCTACTATAAAAGCGGATGTAAATCAACAAAATAATAAGCAAGAAACACCACTATATGCTGCCGCGTTTCATGGATGTAGTGAAGCAATACTTGCCTTATTAGCATATAAAGCAAGTCCTGATATACCAAGTCATAGAGGTAGAACTCCATTGCTTATTGCATTAAAGTGTTGGCACAATAATACAATAAATCCATCAATTATGCGTACACAATATAATCAAGTTATTTTCAATTTATTAAATGATTCAGAAGGAAATTCTGCAAATCCGAATCTGGAATCTTCTGTTATGGGAAGTATTCGCATCCCGTTATATCAAGCATGTAAAGCAGGTAATGGTCATGCTGCGGAGGTTTTAATATCAGCTGGGGCAAAAGTGAATGTACAAATTCCGGGAATTGTTTTTAATACTCCATTACTTATAGCAATTAGTAATTCATACCCTTGGATTGTTAGAATGTTGTTAGAAAATGGAGCAAATCCCGATTTAAAAACAGGATTAGGAGGAGACCAGGATGCTATTAGTCTTGCAACAGATAGAGCGAATACTAATGTAACCCATGGTACTTGGGATATTGAACAAACTATAATGGCACATCTTAGAAAAAGAGAAGAGGAAAGAAAATTATTAGAAGACATGAGAAACAGTCCAGATGGTAGTAAATATCCTGATGATATTTATGGAGAAATACGTTCTCATTTTGGAGGAAAAAGGCGCAAATTACAATATTATTACAAACAGAATGGAGGTTCTGATGAAATAGATGATAATATCAAAAATGAATTATTTCATGCGATTCAGAATAGTAATAATAGACGTGTGAATGAAATATTAGAAATAACAAATAGCCACTATATTAATTCTCGAGATATTAATGGAGACACTCCACTTATAATCGCTTCGCGCAATATTAGAGATAATGCTGTTATCGTTGCCTCATTAATATTAAGAGGCGCGGATCCGAATATTATCCCCTTGAACGGTTGGGGGGATGATAGTGGAGTTATTACTTCATTATCACCCTTACATCAGGTATGTTACTATAATTTAACAGAATTACTTCTTTTATTACTACAAAACGGTGCTAATCCTAATGTCAGAGATAATGATGGTGATACTCCATTACACTTATGTATGATGGGTTTATGTGAAGGTACTACTAATGGGAATATGGTTTATATATTAGTATCACACAATGCAAATGTTAATGATCTAAATGACGATTTTGAAAGTCCATTAAAATACGGAGTATTGTATAATTGTACTGAAGGTGTTAGAGTACTATTACAATCTGGAGCAACTCCAAATGCGATTGATAGGGATGGTAATACAATACTTACAACGGCATTTAGAGAGGGGGGGATTATGAATAATATGAATATTATAAGGTTGTTGTTCGAATATGGTGCTGATCCTAATTTAAGAGATGTGACATATGGTGAAAATAGTAAAATTACTCCTATTTTTGCAGCAATTACTACTGGAAATTTAGAAGGACTAAGACTTTTAATACAAAAAGGAGCAAAAATAAATATTATTTGCGAAGAACAAATATATGTTGGACCAGTAAACATTATAAATGATACACCGCTATTAACAGCTATACAACATGGTAAACCTGAAATGGTTAGAATGTTGTTAGAAAATGGGGCGAATCCTGAATTAAAATCAGTCTTGAAAGGAAATCAAACTGCTATGGAATTAGTTAGAGATTTCAACAATGACATATCGAATCGAAATGAAATTGAGAAAATATTGCTTGATTATTATGCACAACAAGCATATGAAAAAGCTAAAGTTTCACAAATAATTGGTCTTAGAAATATTACTGAAGATATGTCTAATGAAATAAAAACGAATTTGGGAGGAAATAGTAAAAGAAAATCAGTAAAACTGAAGTATATAGGTGGTATGGAAAACCCGAATACGAATGATAAAACTTATGATTCGGATGGTGAAAGAACAGTAGCTGTAGAAGCTCGCGTTGATTCATCTGATACAGAAGCAATAACTGATACAGAATCAATAACTGATACAGAAATTGTATCAACTGATTCTGATAATAGTGGTGAATCATCTGAGTTTATTGAAGCAATGAGACAACTGGAAAGGTTTGCCGTCCATCTCGACGCAGATGAATCTGGGCGAAATTTGATAAACCAACGTCGTAGAGAGATAATAGAACGTTTTGGTGATAGAGCGATAATGTGGTTTGGACATATACCTGCTGAAGAAGAGGAAGATATTCCTGAGCCATATACTCCTGATGAGGAAAATGAAAATTAATCAGGAATACCAATATATGTTACTGTTTTTTTAACAGACTCACCTTTTGGAAAAATATTTTCTGTACTATTTGTTTGATTTTCATTAAGTTTATCTTGTAATACTTGTATACCATTTGCCAGATTTTGGCAAAAAATAACAGCATTATCGAGTTCTTGATCAATATTATTTCCCATATTTTGGAGTATTTCTGTATTGAGGTTTGTATTTTCTAATCCGGACATAATTTTACCTATAGATGTATCTTTTATTGAATTCCATATTGCACTTGTAGTTTGAGTCCATGTTATAGTGATATATAGGTAATCGTTTTTGCGTAAGATTTGTTCTATTGTAATAGAGTCTCCATTTCCAAGTGTAAGATTGAGATTTGGTTTTTTTGTTCTTGTATCAAATTCCCAAAACTTAGTTTTACAATTTGTTTTGAACAAAGGTCTGATTACATGGTATAAATAAGTTCCGGAACTATCATTTTGTTTGTTATATTGCCATAAATATTTGTGTGTATTTTCAAAACCATTCATCCGAAATGAACCCTTAAAAATCATTATATAGTCTTTGTAAAATATCTCACATTTTTTTAATGAAAGAACTATTGGCAATAATAATAGTGCTTCTTATATACATTTCTATTCAATTAACCAATCAACAAAAAGAACCTGTTAAGAAACCCAAAAAACATATTGTGAAACATGTTACAAATAATGTTAATGAGATAGAGGTGTTACATGAGGCACCTAAACGACAACAGGTTATTGAAAGAACCCCAAATATAACGATTAATAATCCACAGTGTCATAATTCAATGAATTCGAATCCTCCAAATTTTGTACCAATTAACATACCTACACGTGGTCCTTCTGAAAATTATAGACAAATTGGGGTATTAACTAATTCAGATAATACTGAGATTTTGCCACTTTTTGGAAAACGAATATGGTGTGGTGCTACAAAATGGATGTATTACACACAAACCAATAAATTTGTTAGTGTTCATTTACCTGTTTTTAGTAATAAGAGAGATTGTAGTGCCGAATATGGATGTGATGAGTTATCAGACAAAGATATTGTAACAGTTCCTCAATTTAATGATTCATTTACTGTTACACTTTACAATTTCGATGGACCAAGATACATACCGTATATTAATTCGAATGGGTGTTCTTGAATATAGAATAAGTTCAAGTTGACAAGGAAATAATTATATGGGTAATATACTTGAATGTCAAAAGGGAGAAAATGAATATATAAGGGAATTAGAGAATGATGATGAAGTTGATATAGTTGAAAATATTAGTATATGTAGTGATATCAGCGAATTAACAGAAATGTCTGATATATATGTTTCATTTGATGAAACAATGGAATTAACAGAAGAAAGTATGGATAGAAACGGTGTTATTACAACCAAGAAATATTACAATACTTTACACAATCTTACAGCTGTTGATGTTGCGTATTAGAGTTAGTACAAAATAAAAAGTATTTATTATCAGAATGAGAGTTTTAAGCAATGATTCTATTCAGTCTCTACAAACCAGGGGTTATATAATTAATTCTTCTGAAATTCAAGAACATGATTTCAATATATTATCCAATCTTTCAATTTATAACATCTCTCCTACACCGTACCTGTTGTTATTTAATGGTTTAGAAAAAATGGCTCTTAAAAATTTAATTCGATTTATTTGTCTCAATTGGAATAATATTTATGAATCATTAGATGATACTCCTATTAATATTGAGAATAAATATAATATATCAACAATTTGTGTTTTGAAATTTTTTCTAGAAAATGAGAAAAATCACCGTGTTTGTTTCTTTGTTGAAATCGTGTATCAATATTTTTTTCCTTGAAATAGTATGGCAAGTGCTCCTACTTCAAATAATGCTCTTTCTCGTTCCACTTTTTCTTGGACATCATTCACACAGTGGCTTCGTGGAAGCTTTAACGTATTTACATCAAACAAAAAGGACCTTGTAAATACACCAGCTATTAAGATTCACTCAAATGGTAGCAACCCAGGAAATGAACCTCCATTTCCTCTATTAGATGAATTACCCGACGGTCATCTTGAACTCAATTATCAAGATACAATTACAGATGCGTATGATAACAGCCACGTCGTAGGTGTTTTAGGTGACTCGAATGCGAATAATACGAGTGCCAAAATAGTCACACAGGCTGGTGGGGCAAAAAAGAAGAAGACCCTCAAACATAAGAAATCTAAGGGTAAAACTCTTAAGAAAACTCTTAAGCGCAAAAAAGGAGGTTCAAAAAAAAAATTGAAAAGAAAGGGTAAAAAGTAAATTTATTTCAGTGTATAACCATTATATATGATTTACATCATCCTTTATAAAATCTAAAATACACATTTCAATTACAATGTTCTTTAAGTAATTTACTTCTTTCCAAGAATTGCTCCTGATGGAATTGCTGGTCTATTGAAATCAGGATCATACATTGGATATGATGAACCATCTACACCAGTATATTGTAGAAAATTATCAGGAGGAATACACGATTTTTGCTCAAATTCAGTTGAATTTCCTGGACGTCTTGTTTCATCTATTCCAAGACATAGATTTTTACAAGGACCACATCCATTTTCCTTCCATGCGGCTTTAGAATTCGATTGCATTAATTTTGTCGCGTGCTTAGTTAAATAAGCTCTATATTCAGCACCAGTTACGAGTCCCATTTCATAACGTACTTTTGAATTTAATGAATTATTTGGTTCATAACTTGTAAAGTGTCTTCCATCACTCATTCTATCAGGGCACTTCTTGTAATTTGGATTACGATAGCAGTCCATTATAATATATATTAGAAAAAATTATATTACAGGTGCAAATATATAACATATTTAAGCAATACACAACTATAAATAATTAAATATTCAAATGTTTACACCACAGAACGAAGACTATCTATTATCCATTAGAGCATGTCATTATCGTGAACCATCTAAATATAAATTTGATAAACAATGTAAACTTTATGGTTCTTATATTATCTTAAAATTTAGATGTAAAATTTTACAAAATGCTTTTAACAAATGGTCTAATCAAAACTCTCCTTGTTTTAATATAAGAATTGGACAGATTCAATCTTATAAAGTAGGTTATGAATCTTCTTGTACAGGTTTTATTACTTCTATGAATAAGGACTTTTTGTGTTTTTCAAATAACTTTATTCACAACTTCTTTAAATATTTTGCTAAAGCAAATGATTATACTATCTTTTTTGAGAAAAATTCAGTAGCATATCTAATTTATCCTATCTTTCATGATAAAATCAGTTCTATTTCAAATACACGTATTAACGGTATTGTTGATGAAAATAAGCACCATATTTTATTTGTATTTAGAGGTCATAGACATCGTATTACCACAAGAGCTAACTTCTTAAATCCTGGTGATTTTGTTACATTTATACTCAAATCCAAATATAATTCACTCATTCCTATAAAAATAAAAACAACCTTCTCAACTAATAGAAACACTTTCGGGTATAGCACCATGTAATCTTAATAAAAACCGATTCACTTTCTTTTTTGAAATACTATAGTTCTTAAAAATTTTTAAATATTTTTGTTGAAGTTCATTTAGTCCTACTTTTGAAAGTGCAGGTAACCAATTATCCCATCCAGTTTCATCCTTTATCTTTTTACGAGCTTGTTCCAACTCTATAGCCTCTATAATATAGTACAGTATATACAAATATTGTTCTTCTGGATGAGGATATAATATTCGTGGTAATGTACACATATTTGATGTTGATTGGCAATTACTTAAAACCATACTCTTAATTGTTGTGTTTTGAACTTTGTTTGTTGGATATATACACTGTAATAATGATGAATATATTTGATTATTTGTACCACTTAATGACTCACCAATAGACATATTTTTCATACACAATCGAGATATTTTATGCTTTTCTTTAAAAGTCTTCGTATCGTCATTATCAAGACCTGCAAAAACATGACTTGGCATTAACAATCGGATTAAAGAACCTTGTGACTTTATAATATCTTGCTTTCTACTCCAGCTTTCATTCTCATTACATAATTCTGTAAAACACTTTGTTACTATATTTTTATCTATCTTACAAGAATGAAACAGCTTGTTCGATAAACCCCCCGTAAACGCATATTCCTTACACTTTCGCATTAAAGCATAAATATTTCCATTCACAGTATAAGTTTCTTCAATCAATTCGTTCGGTATTTCCTTTATCTTATAATCCTCACATAACTCTTTTAATATTTCCTGTAATTCCTCAGGAGTCTTCTTCAATTGATGAAAAACAATACAATTTTTTGTCATATATGATAAAAATCTTTCACTTATATAGTTCTTATTTAGAATACATATTACTGGTGTTACAAAGTCTACTGTTGCGTTTAGTTTTAGTATATCATCAAAAAATGACTTCTCAGTTATAACATGTAAATTATGAATTACTACTACATCCCTCTTTCCCGTTAGAAAAAATTCAATATTCCTATTCGTTACTATATGAGATAGCTCATTTACAAACGCTTTTTTCTTAAAACAACTATGATCTTTATCATATATACAATTTATGTTGATACAACGATATCCGCAATTCTCTACAATATTCTTTACGTAAGTTTTCTTACCAACCCCCACATCTCCTACTAAATGTACTAATGATGGTTTAATTTCCTTTTTTGAAACTTTATGAAACCATTCCTCGAGATTGCTATATTCAATGCTCATTTATTCCAATATTCAAATTACTTTTATTCCCTTTTCACCGCAAATATACAATATTACCAAAATACTATAGGATATTCCAAAACACACTACTGAAATTCCTATTCTTCTTCTATTAGTGTCGGATACTATATATACTGTATGATTCTGTATTGTATCATCTATATCCTCTACATCACTGTGTCTACAAAATACACAAGTCTGGTTTTGCAAATTACCATGCCAATCACCATAGCAAGTTGGACATAAATTATTGTTACAACATGGCATTTCTCGCCATTGATTCGTTTCGATTAAACATATTGGGCATTCTCTTTCTGTTGAAGATATTTTGTTCATATTTCTTGAAGCAATTCCAAGTGGTGATACTTCTATATTATCAATCACTATAGCTACATCATCCATTACTTATAGTAATTATTGATAATTACGTTTTTCTCCTCACGCTTTTTACCTTTACTAAAACATCTAAACAGCCAACATCTCTTCTTTTTTACCTTCTCCTTCTTCTCATAAACTGTAATAGTACGACTATGATTATAGTTATATTTATGAATTAGCTTACCCTTCTTTACAGTTTTTTTGTGTGTTCTCTCAATCTTATGAATATCCGATAAAGGATCTTTTATCTCAGGATAATCTTCAAACACATCATATGGCGCTTTTCTTCCATTAAGCGCTCTCAAAGGTTTTTCTGTTTCTTCAATCTCATAATCTTCTGGAACATTGTCTAAATTACTATTTCCACACATCATATATGGAAAACATCCGTAATATTGCTCTTTTTCTCTCATATAAGATATAATAATTATTACAAATCCTGAATTTCAAATATAGTATATTCAAACTTAATACATTGTTGTATGTGCTCCGGGTGGTCTATTCGGAACTGCAATCTTGCTCAATACATTCCCATCCACCATTTTAACTACATATAAGAATGTTTCAGTTAAATTTTTTTCATGTGAGAAGTATATTAACATTCCTTTATAGGGAATGATTTCCCTTACAACTTCTCCAGGAATAGATAATGTATGGTTAATCTGATTCTTTATATTATAGAAAATCGCTTTTGGTTCATTGCTTAAAGAAGAACCAATCAAATAATCATCATATTTGTTTACGAAATCCATGCGTAAGTTAGTATTATAAACTTCTACAACGCTGTTATTTGTTATATTTATTGTTACTTCTTTCATAACTATTTTTGGGAATTTTACATCTAAATTCAGATATTCTACAAATTTATAAACAAATGGTAAATATATCTTATATACATCATTGGTTAATTTTTCTATATGATTTATATGAAAAAAATCTACATATTCATCCAGTGAAATAACTGAACATTTGTTAGCTTCTCTATCATATATAATAAATCCAGCTTTATTCAATTTAGAATCCAATGGCAAATCGATCTTTTCTTCCATATATCTTTCAATATTACCCATTCCAGTACTCATTAATGTGAAAATATAGTATTTATTATCAGTTGTTTCAGCTGCGTCGTGAACTAGTAATGGATATTTGTGTGTTGACCAAGGAATACAATATGTATTATTAATTTTAATTGGATATTTATTTGGATAATCATATCCAAACATTGTTATATTATTAATCATATGGGCGGCCATCCTTGGAATAGACCAAGATTTATGAGATAAACATATATGATTGTTCTCATCATAATATAATTTAGCAGGTCTACATGTTTCTTCTGTTGCATAGTAACAATCATTGTATTTAAGAACAACTGTATTACATGAACCTGATTCTATACTTCTTTTACCACCTAAATACGCACTAAATATTTTTGTAAACATTTTAAAGTAATTCCGCTCTATAAAATATCTTAAAGGGAAACGAAAATGACTTTTCTGAATTCGTAATTCAGAAAATGTAATATTATTATCCTTAAATACAACGCTTGTTATTATACCATCACCATCAAAAGTTGTTGATTTTCCTTTTGTATCAGCAGGTCCATTCATTAATATCCTTTTACCATTCAAACTATTTGGGTAAAAAAATGAGTTACCAATACCAAATATCCAAATAAGAATAACATTTCTACAAAGCCACCTCATTATAAGATAATTTATAGTTTATAGTTATATAAAATCACAGTTATAATATATAGTAATATGAGAATTTCTATATTATCTACCCTCCTTTTGGTAGCAAACTGTCTTGTTCCTAAAGGTAAAGTAACATATAAGGGTGCTGTTCCAAAAAATACACCAGATTATATATTTACTAAACACCGCTATGATCAAATACTTGATATGTTTGATATTCTACAGGAATATTCCAACAATAAGATTAATCAAACACAAGGGGTAGATAAGCGTATGTATCAAGGATTGGCTACAAACTTGCGAAATGGTCAGTATTATGCAACTAGAATGAAAGATGACGATTCAACATATTTAGGATGGACTCCACTGAATAAGGATAATATTATGATTCGATACAGTAATAAACCAGTCAGAAATGATAATTCTGAAATCAGTTTTAGAAAAGTCCCACTATATTTCATATTCTTAGAACCAAAAGAGAAGGAACTTTGTGTAACCAGAATAATACAAAATCCTTCAATACAAGTTAAGATCAACATAAAACTGATTCGAAAACATCTTGAAGAATTAGCAGAAGTTTCTAATAAAAAACTCAATATATTGCCATTGTTGTTATATGATAGTGGTCGCTGGTATTTTGAGTTTTCACTTGGTTATAATCTAACTGAAACAAGAACTATGGAATTGTTATAAACTACATTACACTACCATATTGTGGTTTTTGTCCATATATATTGGACAAAAGTCTATTAAACAGAAAACAGCAAGTTTTGTATACTTTTTCTTTGAATGTTGAACAATGAACATTAATTACATACAAAAGGTCCATAATCAATTTTGGTGGTAAATCACACATATATATTGTAGGTTTCTCTAACATTTGGCCACTTATGATTGTTTTAGCCACATCTTTAATTCTAAACATATTTCCATTTCTTCCTCTACCACTTCTTCTATCGCTATAATGAGCACCCCAAGTACCACCAGATAATGCCACACCATATCCTGAAATGCTCCATATATTTATAGCAATAGTACCATAATTCAAAAGTTTTTTACATTCGTCTACATATTTCGATTCAAGAGATTTAGGAGTTAACACACTACATGAAAGTGAACCACATAACTTGTTAGAATTTGCGAATTCACATACTTTCTTTACATAATCTTCTATATCACCGCATTCTATGAATCCACACGCTAAAACTGGACAAAAGGCTTCATTTCGTAATATGTAGTCATCATATTTATTTGTTCCGTTCAATATACCTAAATTGATGAACAGCACCATATCATCTTGATTAAATCCTTTACTTTGTGAAGGGTAAGATATGCTGTACGCAGATAAATATTTTTCATAACGTTTTTGAATTAGATTTTTTCTTCGTATTGCCCCAGGATAATAACATCCACATGGTTTTTTTTCACGAATTTTTTCACTTAAACTGAAATAAAAATCATTCTTTTGAGCCCAATTATCACATAAAAGAATGACCTGGGGACTCATACAATATGCCCCTCCATTTGCTATTTTAGCATTTACAATTTGAATTGCCGCATTATTTATTTCTGTTTCGGTCCACTTACCTGGTAGAATTATCCATGGGGTTGCACATCCTAATTCCCCTGTTATATTTATAGATGTAGAATCATAAATAGTTTTATATGTTGCTTCACTACCAGTAAAATGTATATGGCCCACATATGGATTTTGTATCAATTCTTGATTATTTTCCATATTGTAAACCATACGTACAATATTGTCTGATATTAACGGCTCTAATATAGATTCATATGGTTTATATAAAAATGGACGTAAAGGATGATGTTTTAGCATTACACATTCGCTATGAAGAAATACTCGCTCAAAAACATCGATGATTGAAAGAAAATTAGCATTACCTGCCCCTAAAACTATTGAAACCGTCCCTTCTTTACAGCGTTCAGTATATACTTCTGACTCTCTTTGTGGAATTAATTTGTCACAAAACAATTCAACTTTCAAATTATTAACTATAAATGGTCCATATGAACAATAATTATCATCAATATCATTCCAATACATATATGGACATTCCGGATGATATCCTTGAGAATAAGTTATTTTACGAGTTATAAAGGTGTTTAACCAAGTTTTTAGAACTATTCCCATCGAAAATCGATGATATGAGACAATATCTTCAAATCTTTTGGGGTCTGATTTCTCT
>Ga0163179_10002257_pt1 | contig 13491 bp, 29 predicted proteins | sample AtlANTMetagenome_FD_109643 | JGI IMG/M metagenome (GOLD analysis project Ga0163179, IMG submission 109643) | Marine eukaryotic phytoplankton communities from the Atlantic Ocean - Atlantic ANT 2 Metagenome | ecosystem: Environmental > Aquatic > Marine > Oceanic | place: North Atlantic Ocean...
ACCGCAGTTGCTTTAGCATTTTCAATTAGTTCTATAAATCCTTATCTACAAGCTGTTTCTCTTTTGTTAGCAATAGTATATACAATAATTAGTATTAGTAAAAAATTAAAATAATGGCATTACCTAAAAATGGAGTGGCAAAAGAGATCCGATCGTATAGCGGAGCATTATTAATATTTTTCTTTATTGTCGCTTTAGTAGTGGTATTTATTCAATATCCGGTTCTAGACTCAAACAAAGAAGTTGTAATGATGTTAGTAGGTACTTTGAGTGCTAGTTTAGCAATGGTAATATCTACAATAACAGGATCTAAGCCGGATGATATAAACGCACTTAAAAACTCTATTGAAAAAAAAGAGCAACAAATTGAATTATTGGTAAGTGCTAAAGATAGATTAGAGGAAATGGTAATTGATTTGCAAAGAGAGATGTTAAAGAATCAAGACGCAGTTATGGATAAAATTATCTTAAAAGCTGCTATGGACTTTGATGATAAAAATAACCCACCAAAAGGAAAGCTATGAAAGAAGTAAAATGTAAATGTGGTTGTACTAGCAACCCAAATGGATATTGTGACGGTTCGCACTTAAATATTAAATTATGAAAAGATATTGGATTCTAGCAAAAGCAAAAGTATTCGATTATGTTTCTACAAATTGGGAGAGTGACGGATATTACAACAAAGGAAAACTTATATTTATAGGAGTTGTATTATTCTTTATGACTTGGAAACTACTTTATAGCATATTTGGATGAGCTTTAAGTACTTTTCCTTATCAGAGTTTGATTGTCCTTCTTTACCTAATTCGGGTAAGAATATGGATGTACAATTTCTTTCTAAGTTAGAAGAAGCAAGAGAGATTGCCGGAATACCTTTTAAAATTAATAGTGGATATAGAACTAAAGAACGAAATCAAGAGGTTGGCGGAGTTTCAAACTCTAGCCATTTATCCGGAGTTGCAGCAGATATTGCCGTAGGATCCGGAAACGAAAGATACATTATTCTTAATGCTCTAATTCGAGCCGGTTTTAAAAGATTAGGTGTAGCAAAAACTTTTATACATTGCGATACAGATTCTAGTAAGTCTAATTCGGTATGGACATATTAATTTACTAAAGCCTTTTGTCAGAAAAGAAAAAAATAAAAGATACAGCGGTAGGAAAATTCCTTTTAAATAAAATTCCTAGCGTAGTAGGAGCGATAGCAGGAAATACAGCCGTAGGAAGCGTATTACAAGCTATCATAGGCGGTTCTGATATGTCCGAAGAGGATAAGACCATAGCTCTAAAAAAACTCGATCTAGAGAGAGCTGAGATAGACGGAACAACTAGACGATGGGTTGCAGATGCTAGATCCGGAAGTTGGTTAGCATCTAATGTACGTCCATTAGTTTTAGTATTTCTTACGATTAGCTATGTAGTAGGATGGTATCTTAGCTATCCACTTGACTCAATTACCGGTTTGCTCTCGATTGTCATTGGAGGGTACTTCGGTTCTAGAGGTGTAGAGAAAGTATTCGGTAATAAACTACACGGTAAGTAAATCAGAAGGGTATTTTAAAGCTCTCTGCTAAATCCTTTTATATTTTTAGTATATTCGTACAAAGGACTTTTTAAAAGCCTCTTAAAACGCTTGTAATATATATACTATATATCTATATATATACAAGATATATAATATAAATATATATATATACATTATGGAAATAGATGAGCAAATAAGAAAGATCGTAAATTATAAAACTTGGAGCGTAAAACGTAAAACTGATACGTTATTAGAAATGGATGCAGAGATGTACACAAATCTAGGAATAGAATCCACTAAGACTGAAAAGAAAAATGTAAAAGCTATAAGCCGGAAAATATACAGAGCTATAAGTTTAATAAACCCATTAGATGGCTATATCTTAGAAGCTCATATGAACGAGAAAGATCTTACAGACTTAGCGAAGTAATGAGATGTAAAAGCAGAAAGTGTATCGTTAAAAAACTTGACACAATATTTAGTCAATATATCCGATTGCGTAAATCTAAAAGAGGTATTGCAGAATGTTATACTTGTGGAGTAAAAGGTCATTGGAAAACTTTACAATGCGGACACTTTATGTCTCGTAAACACTATTCCACTAGATGGGATGAGCTTAATTGTCAAGTCCAATGTTATAAATGTAATATACACGGATACGGAGAGCAATTTAGATTTGGTCAACGATTATCTAAAGAGTACGGAACAGATACACCGGATATTTTAGAGAGTAAATGCAGAAATATTGCAAAGTTTTCTAATCCGGATCTAATAGAAAAAATAGATTATTACAAAAGTATAGTACAACCTTTGTTGTTAAAGAATTAAACCATATATTTGATCGTTCAATAGTTCGATATCATTCTTTGCTGACGCTTTAGAATGAAACAAAAGGAGGAGTCCTAGTCAAGCTCCTCTTTTTTTATTAACATTATTTTCCTTATCTTAGCTTAAACTTTAAAACTTATATATGAAAGGAACTATTGTAACAATCGATAAAGCCGGATCTTATAATGATATGGAGATCAACGAAGTAACATTTAAGCACGGTGAAAAAATCAAATTTTTTATTAAAAAGACTGATAGAAATCCAAATGGAGATTTAGTTAATAACTTAAACCTTAATGGGGAATCTGTAAACGGACATACTTTTGAGTATGAATTAACTCCTACCGGAAATGGTAAGGCTATGAGAGAAAACAACTTTACTGCTAAACCAAAATTTAACGGTGGAGGTAAAAGCTATGGAGTAAAAGATGAGAAAACTCAAAACTCTATATTGATGCAAGTTTGCTATAAAGAAAATATGCAAGCTTTTGCTAAAGATAATTTAGATATGGTGCTTTCTAAGACGTTGGAACATTTTAACTATCTTCGTAACGAACTAAACAATTTATAATATGTCACAATTTAAATATGAAAGCGAGTTTGTGGATCCGATTTATGTAAAAAATCCAAGTCCTAAATTTAAAGCCGGAGTTGCGAACTTCGATGCAAAAAGAAAAGATTTAATTGCTTATCTTGAAAACTTAGATGGAGAGTATGTTAATTTTCAAATTACTAGATCTCCGGATAAGACAGATGACTATGGGTTAAAGAAATTAGTATTGACTAGAACTTGGCGAACTGAGTTAAACGAGGTCGCTGCTAGTACACATATGCCCGACAGAGAGGAAGCGAGTCCTTTCTAGAGTTATTATAAACCAAGAAAAGAGTAGCCGTAAAATGTTACTCTTTTTTTTTATCTTTATTATATGCTGATCGAATTTTCTGAACAAATTGACTATCTAAAAAAAATTAAAAGCGGAGAAATTAAAACCGGATCCCGTCTTGGAATCCCTAGCTTTGATGAATATATCCGTTTTAAACCATCTAACTTTAATGTAATACTTGGACACGCTAACGTTGGTAAAACAAGTGTAGCTTTATATCTTATGCTTTTGTATAGCAGATTGCACAAAAAAAGATGGGTAGTTTATTCGAGTGAGAATGAACCTTATTCTCTTATTCGTAGACTTATGGAGTTTATGGAGTCTATGCCTATAAATAAAATATCCGATGCCGGATTTAAAAGATCTAGTGAGTTTATAAATTCTCATTTTAAGTTTATTGACACAAAAGATATGTACACTTATAAAGAGCTTTTAATATTATGTAAACAAATTAAATCAGCTTGGCATTATGATGGTCTTTTTATAGATCCTTATAATTCTCTAAAGAAAGATTTTGAATTGCTTAAATCCGTAGGAGGTCACGAGTACGATTATCACGCTTGTACTGAGATCCGGATTTTTTGTAAAGAGTTTAAAATAACTACTTGGTTAAATACTCACGCTAATACGGCAGCTTTAAGATCGTTGCACCGTTTTGAAGATCCTTATGCCGGTTATCCTGTACCTCCACAAGCTAGTGATATTGAAGGAGGGGGTAAATTTGTAAATCGTGCGGATGATTTTTGGGTTGTGCATCGTTATGTTCAACATCCTACTGATTTTATGTACACACATATTCACGTGAGAAAAGTAAAAGAGGTTGAAACCGGAGGGAGACCGACTATGTTACAAGAGCCTATACGTCTTAAATCTGTTCCTAATAACGTAGGGTTTGCCCTAGATGAAAAAGATATGTTAGAGGTCGTTAAAACCCCTAAAAATCTACCCTTTTAATACAATTAAAATATAATGCCTATCTTAGTGTAAAAAGAAGATGGGTTTTGACATACAATTTATACCAATATACGGAATATCATTAGGTGTATTATATTATAATCCACGTATTGATCCGGGTGTAGAAGAGGAGGTATCTGATAACGATATGTACCATCAAGTTACTTTTTGTTTTTTAATCTGTGGAATACATTTAACTTGGTGGAATCTATATTAAAACAAATTGCAAAGGATCATCAAAAATGGATTGATATTCTTGTAGGTTTAGGATGTAATAAAGTCTTGGCTGAAGATATAGTTCAAGAAATGTACATAAAAGTTCATCAATATGTAAAAGACAATAAAAAAAGTATTTTATACAACGGAGAGGTAAACACCTTTTTTATTTATGTAATGTTAAAAAATATGTATTATGATTATCATCGCCAAAAAAAACGCATAAGCATTTCGAGTTACGATGATATGGATTGGATTGACGAAAAAATACAAGATGAAATATTTGATGGCAAAACAAACGATGAATACAATAAACATTTATCTATACAAGAATGGTACAACGATGATTTATATTTAGAGCTTTTAGAATTAGATAGTATAACAGAAGCAGAGTACACAAAAGATGAACTTGGAAAGTATTATATGAGGAGAATATTTAAAGAAGTATATCTAGATCGAGTAAAAGTTTCAGAGTTATCTAGATCAACAAATATTACATATTGGAGTTTAAGAAACACATTGAAGATTATTAAAAAAGAAATAAAGAAATATTATGAGACTAGGAGATCTGATAGCAACGATAACTAAATACACCGGAATTAAATGGCTAGTCAATAAAATAGTCATAGATTTTCTAGGTTATAAAACTTGCGGATGCGATGAAAGACAAAAAAAATTAAATAAATATAAAATTGACTTATGGGAATAGACGATGTAATGTGGTATAAAGGATTTAAAAAAAACTTTACCGGAACTATAACAAAAGAAGAGGTTGAGAGAATATCTAGAATGCATTCCGATTGGTTTAATCATTCCTTTTATATTCCTTGTAATTGTAAAGGCAATCAAACTCTAAAAAATTGGGTTTTAGATATAGATAAAAAAATCAAAGATGAATATAAGTGATGTCCATAAATGGGAAAAGGCAACTATTGCTTTATACAACTTTGATGGATGGGATCTAGAATGGTGCGGAGGAGGTTTTGAGCATTACGATGCAGTTGGCAGAACTCCTAAAGGCTTCGAGTGTGTAATAGAAATGAAGTTTAGACAAACATACTATTCAACTAAAATGCTAGAGGTCGATAAATATAAAAGACTTATGGATATGCCTTACGATATGGTTAAACTTTATTTTGTGAATGATCCTAAAGCTAATTATCTTTTTTATTTAAATGAAATAACTATGCCGGATCCGGTTGAAAAATATTGTCCGGACACTACAATGTGGACAAAGAAGAGAAAAACAAAACAAGTATATCTTTTGGACGAAAGCCAAGCTATTGTAAAAAATATAAATGATCCCAATATAGGATATTAAAAAATTTTGTTAATAACACAAAAAGGTTTATATTCGTAGATATGAATGGAGTAGATACGAGCTTAAGAAAAACTTTTTTAGTGAAATATGATCTTTATACTGAGAACTTTGATAAGGTTTATAAGCCTATAAAAGCTGCTCACGATAAAAAGCCTACTCCTAAGACCACCGAGATGCTTAATGCTTTACATCAAATTGCTATCTATATAAATAGTGTAGAGGCGGATTTAAATGCTATGGTTAAAATTAATAGTGACGATAGGCTTGACAAAAATCGAGCTATATTGAGAGCTAGAAAATCGGAAGCTGAATTTAATGACTTTAAAAATAAATTTAAGATTAACTTATGACTAAAACTGATTGGACTATCGAACGAAAAACCTATGCACAAAAGCAAGGTTATGGTAAAAAAGAAAAGATTGTCGAGGTTACTAGATACCACGTAACTGTACCGACTTATCAAGGAACTAAAGAGTGCGCTGTCGAAACCTTAGACGAAGCTTGTGATATTATAAAGCAATTTATTGAAGGCTTTAAAGATATTAAAAGAACTAAAAAAGAATACGAGGAATTTTGCTCTAATAATAAATGGACTAGATATGGGACTTGATAGATATAAACAAAATCTCCGGATTGAAGGAAACAGAGTTATCTCCTATACTACTCACGTTGCTACTATTGACGGAAATAAGTTGCACGAGTTAGGGTGGTGGTCGGTAACGACACAAAAGCATATTAATTATGTAGCTAAAGAATTAGATCTACAATTAATAAAATCCTTATGAGTATGCCTATAAAAAACGACCTTATTGATATATACAATAAAATGTCTAATGAAGATAAAGTCTTTATGATTGAGTTAATGAGAAAAGATATAGTTGTTCCGGTTATGGTAACTATTGACGAAACCAAAAAGAGATGTGTTCATATGCATTTATGCGATGAGGTTCCGGTGTTTTTAAATGGAGTTTATATAGATCTTAATTTAGAAGATAAAATAAGAATAAAAGATGGAGATTTTATCTGATTGTTGCGGAGCTATTTTATTTCCTGTAGAGGCAGATATTTGCACTAAGTGTTATCGACCTTGTGTAGCAGTTATGATAAAAGAAGATATGAACGGTAATAAAATAAAGGTTAAATTATGATATTACTTGTAGATGCAGATTCTATGATATTTGCAAGTTGCTATCGATCTAATCGAGAACCGGATGAAGATCCCTTTTGGGACGATGTCGAAGATGCTAAGGCAAAGTTTGATCAGATTTACCTAAAGATACTAGGGCAAATTGAAGACCTTGTTACAGTCGATGATATACTTACTTTTAGTGGAAGCACCGGTAATTTTAGAAAGCACTTAACTAAGAAATATAAAGCCAATAGAATAAATCAAAAGAAACCTCCGATGCTAGGTCAAATGCACAGATATGTAAGGGATACTTACGATAGCATAAATGGTAGTGGAGTCGAGACTGATGACCTAGTGGCTACATATTGGTATAAAATTAGCAGAGATGCCGGAAGAGATAGTGTTATGATTGTTTCTATTGATAAAGACTACCAACAATTTCCTGCTTTAATTTACAACTATGGATATAAGCATAGATGTATATATGATATTTCTGAAGATCAAGCTCGATATAATTTTTATGAGCAAATGATAGCCGGAGATACTGCCGACAATGTAAATTATTTCTTAGGTAAAGGAGTGGCGTTTTGCAAAAAGTATTATTCCGGATGCGAAACTGAATACCAATATCGTAGAAAATTATTCGAACTATTTAAAAGACAATATAAAAGTAAGGCACGAGAAAAATACATCGAGTGCTATAATCTATTAAAACTTAAAATTTTATGAATGCCGAAACGATTTTAAAAATTGTAAACGAAGAGAGTGGAGTTGATGTAAGAACTCAAACAAGACGAAGAGATGTAGCAGAGTCTCGATTTATATATTTTGATCTTTGCAGAAAATATGCTAGTGACACAAAAAGTCTTGCTCAAATAGGTTTGACTGTAAAAAGAGATCACGCTAGTGTTTTGCACGGAGTAAGAAGATGCAGAGATTGGACACAAGTAAATAAAGATTTTAGATTTAAGTATAGTGCTATTGAAGAGTTAGTTAAAAGACAACATCGAACCTATAAGAGATATAAGACTCCTGTAACAGCTCACGATAGGATTCTATACCTAGAGGATCAAATCAAATTAATGATGGCTATGCAAAAAGATCTTAGAAAAGAGTTAAAAGTAAAGTCAAAAAGAATCTCAAGCTTAATGGGAGGAAGTAGATCTTAATGATTAAAAACATAAAATACTCAGATACAATTCCTTTTCATAAACAAGGGAGAAAACATAAATTAATATTTCACGAATACACAAATTACATTGGTTATTTTAGAGATGAAAAAATTATTGCTATTGCCGGTTATCAAATATTAAAAGATAAAGCAATTTTAAGAAGTTCTTTTATTTCGCCGGAGTTTAGAAAGCAGGGAATATATAGAGCATTAACAAATTGGAGGTTGGCTTTTTTAGAAAATAAAGACATTAAAAATATTGAACTAACTTGTACAAGTATGTCAATTAAATATCATTTAAAAAACGGTGCTAAAATTATTAAACAATTTAAAAACTTTACAAAAGTAAAATACACATTATGAAACATTTTATAACACAGGGTAATATTACAGATGCTTTAGTTGAAGACAATATTAAAAACAATTTTCCTAATGGAATAGATTTTTGCTATACAGATCCGCCTTGGGGAAATGGAAATTTAAAATATTGGAAAACAATAAATAAGAAAATGACATCTAACGATTCCTCTTTAATATCTCAAGATGAACTAGAAGATAAAATTGTAGATCTAATTACAGCAAACGTCAATAATTATTGTTTTATTGTTTATGGAGTAAGAGAAGCAGAATCTCTTATGGCTAAATTTAAACAAAAACAAAATGTAACAGATATTCAATATTATGAAAAGACCTATGCTAATAACCAAAAAAATTGCATTATATGTGTAACCTTAAACAAAGCTGATCTTATGGACTTTTCTTTTCTACAAAACACTAAAGGATTAAAAAGCCTTTCGTTAATCTGTGAAATGTTTAAAGATAAATATAAAACTGTTTTAGAGTTATTTGTGGGCATTGGTTACTATTTAAAAGTTTTAGATAAGCACGGATTTACAGTTGTAGGAAATGAATTAAATGCATCAAGACTAGAAAAAGCTTTATCTAAAGTTAGATGAAGATCTATAAAAACAACAACGTATATGAGGAGGCATTAAATAGGATCCGTTTCCTATACGATGAGTTTGATGAGGTCGTAGTGGGTTACTCGGGTGGAAAAGATTCGACTGTAACGCTTAGATTAGCTGTGGAGGTTGCTAGGGAGAAAGGTAAACTACCGGTTAAAGCATTATTTTTAGATCAAGAAGCAGAATGGGGTGCCGTAATAGAACATATGAGAGAAGTTCAAGCGGATCCGGATATAGATTTAAGATGGTATCAAATACCATTTAGAATATATAATGCAACGTCTTCAATAAAACAATGGGTTATGGCTTGGGGAGACGGAGAGGAATGGATGCGACCTAGAGAGCCGGAATCTATTACAGAGAACAAATATGGAACAACTAGATTCTATGAGTTGTTTAATAAAATAATTGAAGTAGACTTTCCCGAGAATACAATATTGTTAGGAGGAGTGAGATCTGAAGAAAGTCCTAGACGGCACGTGGCTATGACACAAGATACAACGTACAAGTACATTACTTGGGGTAAGAAACTAAATCCGAGTAAAGGTCAGTATACATTTTATCCCATATATGATTGGAGCTATACAGATATTTGGAAAGCTATACACGATAAAAAATGGACTTATACTAAGGTGTACGATTATCAATATATGTACGGTGTTTCTATTAGAGCTATGAGAGTTTCTAATCTGCATCACGAAACTGCTATTGAGACTTTATTTTATTTACAAGAGATCGAGAGAGACACTTGGGCAGCTTTAACTAAAAGAATGTCCGGAATAGATACAGCCGGTAAACTATCAAAAGATGATTACTTTGTAAAAGAGTTACCATTTATGTTTAGATCTTGGGAGGAGTATCGAGATTATTTAACTGAGCATCTAATGAAGGATGGAAAGATGAAAGATAAGTTTCAAAAGAAATGGAAACTTTACGATGAGAGATATGCAAAAATGAATCATAAAGAAAAGCTAGTAAGAGCAGAGATTCAAAACGTTTTAGCTAATGACGATGATTTTAACAAATTGCGTAACTTTACAGAAACACCGGAGATGGAGGACTTTAGAAGATGGTCTCGAGGAGAGGAAGTAAAATACACTAGAATTAAAAACAGATACATACCTTATGAGTCTTGAAGAAAACATAAATATGGAATACGAATTAGCGGAAGATAAAATAAACTTTATTGAAGGCATTAAAGATCTTTTGCATAATTTATCTCCTCTAGGGAGTCAACCTGTTAACAGAGTGAAATGGGTAGACATAGACAAAGTACAAGCAAACGATTATAATCCTAACAGCGTAGCCAAAACAGAGATGAAGTTATTGTACACATCAATAGCTCACGATGGTTATACACAACCGGTTGTAACAGTTTATGACAAAAACAAGGATAAATACGTTATAATAGATGGATTCCATAGGTATTTCACTTGTAAAAGCTATAAGGACATACTTGAAAGGAACCACGGTAAGCTTCCGGTAGTAGTTATCGAGAAAGACATAAACGATCGTATGGCTTCTACAATTAGACACAATAGAGCAAGAGGAAAGCATTCTATATCCGGAATGAGTAACATAGTATTTGAGATGTTAGATAACGGATGGCAAGATGCAGAGATCTTAGAGGAGCTTGGTATGGAGTCCGAAGAGTTGATAAGGTTAAAACACATTACCGGATTCAGTAAATTATTTGCTGACACAGACTATAAAAAAGCTTGGGAACATAAAAAGCAATTACAAATCAAAAAGAAGTACAAAGATGAAAATCCAAAAGAAAAAATTATCTAGTATAAAACCATATTGGAGAAACGCTAGGAAAAATCAACGTACGGTTGAAGCTCTAAAGCAATCTATACAAAAGTATGGATTTAATCAACCTCTAGTTGTTGACACAAAAAATGTCATAATAACCGGACACGCTAGATACAAAGCTCTAATGCAATTAGGATATGAAGAGATCGATTGCGTAGTAGCAGATCTAAGTGAGCAAAAAGCTAAAGAGTACCGGATAGCCGACAACAAAACTCACGAGCTTACCATATGGGACAACGATGAGTTAATGATCGAGCTTAGAGAGATCGGTAACAATATTGATATGCAAGGTTACTTCCAAAACATAAACCTAGATTCTTGGCTAGATGATTCAGTAGGATATAACATTACCAATACCTCTCAAGAAGAGTTTGAGAAACAACAACATCAAATGGACAATAAGTTTAAAGATGAGGAGAGAGCAGAGAAAGCAATTGTAACTTGTCCACATTGTTTTGAAGAGTTTGAATTAGATAAAAAAGATATACAATGATAGAACACATAACCGGAGTTTGCGGAGAGCCACACATAAACATATTTAGTTTTGTACTTCTCACATTAGCATTAATAATGATTATAAAAAAGGCATATGAGATTTGAGACACAAAAAGATATTGATCGAGAAACAAAAGCAATTGAAAAATTAATTCAACATAAAAGCAAATACAATCTAACTTATAAAAAGCTAGGAGATAACGACATTGATTTTGTAATATTAAAAGATAATAATAAAGTTGCAGTTGTAGAAGTTAAAGGCAGAAATAAATATATCGAAGATGCTTTTCCATTACCGGTAGCTTTAAGAAAAGTTGCAAAGCTTCAAGACCAATCTGATTCTAGACATCTTTTCGGTAAAACAGGAATCATATTATGGGATTGTTTAGATGGTATTATTTATGCTCCTATTAGAGATATAAAAGGAGAGATCAGATATGGAGGCAGAGTTAAAAGATTTGGAAGTGCAAACGATCAAGAGATAATGATTTACTATCCAAACCAAAAGAATTTTAAAATAATAAAAGATAAAGAATGAGTGACAATAGTGACAATATAAAAAAGGAGGAAAAAGAACCGGCATTCGATAAGATTAAAACAAGTATGCTAGATGCTCTAGAAAACTCTTTAGGAATCGTTTCAGTAGCTTGTAGAAAAATTGGAATATCTAGACAAACTCATTATAGATGGCAACAAGAGGATCCGGATTATGATAAAGCTTCTAAGGAGATTATAGAGGCTACAATCGATTTTGTTGAGTCTAAGCTATTCGAGAATATCTCAGATAAAAAAGAAGCTTCTATTATGTTTTATTTAAAGTCCAAGGCGAAGCATAGGGGATATGTAGAAAGACAAGAGCTTGATATGGGAACGAATAATCATTTCCGAGTAGAAATCATAGATGAAGAAACTACAGACTAATGTAGTATTTAGACACCTAGAGCAAACTGATAAAAGAATTATCATCGAGCAAGGTGGTACTAGATCCGGCAAAACCTATAACATATTGCTATGGATCATATTCGGGTATGCTTTAAAGAACACAAAGAAAACTATATCAATAGCTAGGAAGACATATCCATCTTTAAGAACCTCTGCGATGAGGGATTTTATTGAGATACTTAGATCCTACGAATTGTACGATGAGACGTTACACAATAAGTCAAGTGCCGAATACAGGCTAAATGGAAACCTTATTGAATTTATATCTTTAGATCAACCGCAAAAGGTACGTGGTAGAAAACGGGATTTGCTATTTATTAATGAGGCTAATGAGTTGCATTGGGAAGATTGGCAACAATTAGTATTCCGTACAAAGGATCGCATTATAATAGACTACAACCCTAGTGACGAGTTCCATTGGATATATGAAAAGGTAAAGACTAGAGAAGATGCTGAGTTTCATATCACTACCTATAAAAATAATCCTTTCTTAGATCCGGAGATCAAAAAAGAGATCCTCAGACTAAAGGACACAGATGAACAATATTGGAACATATATGGATTAGGTCAAGTTGGAGTTGGTAAAAGTTTAATATTTAGATCTAACCTTGTAGACACTATACCATTAGAAGCAGAGTTTTTAAGCTACGGTATGGACTTCGGATATACAAATGATCCTACGACATTAATTGGAGTCTACAGAAAAGATATGAGCCTTTATTTCGAAGAGTTGATATATCGAACCGGATTAACCAATAGAGATATTGCAAAGCAACTAGAGTCATTAGGGATTAATCGAAGGTCTGAGATCTTTGCAGATTCGGCAGAACCGAAAAGCATAGATGAGATTTATAAGTTTGGATGGAATATTAAACCGGCAACTAAAGGAAGGGATTCAATTAACATCGGGATCGATATGCTAAAGAGGTACACATTATTTGTCACTAAGAATAGTGCAAACACAATAAAGGAATTTAGAAACTACAAGTGGAAAGAAGACAAGAATGGTAATGTACTTAATACACCGGTCGATGCTTTTAATCATAGTTTAGACGCATTGAGATACGCAACCTATAACAAGCTATCAAGACCGAATTACGGCAAGTATGCTATCAGATAAAAAAATAGTTATTAAAAAAATTTGTTTATAAGATATATTTTATTATCTTGCGGTATAATTAGAATAAAACGGAGGTTTAATCTCGTGACTTAATTAAGCTAGAAGTGAAAATAAGAGCGTTGCCCT
>Ga0163179_10002260_pt1 | contig 13486 bp, 6 predicted proteins | sample AtlANTMetagenome_FD_109643 | JGI IMG/M metagenome (GOLD analysis project Ga0163179, IMG submission 109643) | Marine eukaryotic phytoplankton communities from the Atlantic Ocean - Atlantic ANT 2 Metagenome | ecosystem: Environmental > Aquatic > Marine > Oceanic | place: North Atlantic Ocean...
AAATGAAATATTGTCTAATACTATTGGAACATCTCTTTTTTCTCCAATAGAACTTACTAAATTAATTGTTATATTAAATGATGGTTGAAAATATGGTAATATCTGTTCAATAATTTGAAGTGCATCATCATTCAATTTTGAAAATATACTTAACTCAAATCCAATATTATAAGGAATAGGCATGAAAACTTTCTTTAAGTTTGTTCCATCTGATGCCTTAAATGTTTGAGTTATTCCCGATTTTCTAGATGGATCATATTGAATAGATGTCATTTCAAATGACATCCTTGGAAGAGTTATTGCAATTGCTTTTGTTAGGTTAGCTTGTTCTCTAATCTTTGCAAAAAACTTCTGTTGTGGACCATAAGCAAGTCCAACTTTTGTCTCATCAAGAGTTTCATCATCTTTTCCCTCATGTTTAATAAAAATGCTATTAAACAAAGTACCAAAACCAATAATGGTTTTTCTAACAATTTCGTGATAATAATATGTTCCTAGCATTAGTATTGTCCAAATGGGTTGCCTTCAGTAAAGTCAAGTAAGTTATCTGCTTCTAATTCTATTTCAGCATTAGAATCAAATGCATCATCAACACTGTCTGAACTATAAGATTCTACAATGTATCTAGCAGATGATATGCCACCTACAAGAGTTTCTCCTGGATAGAATGATCCAGTATTTAAAGATACCTTAAGATCAATTGGTGGATAAGTCTCATTGATATCAGTACGTCTCTTAAAGTCTCTGACTCTTGCTTCAACTCCAGATGTTTGACCAGTTACTATCTCGTTATATATGTAAGTTCCAATTCCTGTTGTAGTTAAACCAGTAAATGTAACAGTAGGTGCAACAGTATATCCTGAACCAACATTAGTAAATTGCATATCAATTACTTTACCAGCACTCATAACTGGTTCTACCGTAGCAGTTACACCACCAGCAGGTGCTGCTGTAACAGATATTGTTGGTTCTTCTGGATAACCAACACCTTGTTGATCCACATCAATAGTAGAAATACCTGAAGAAACAATACCAAATGTAACTGCAGCACCTGCTCCACCGCCACCAGTTAATATAATAAATGGTGGATTCTCAACACTATATCCCTGACCTGGATTAATCATCCTTATTTCTTTCAGAGATTTAACTCCACCAAAAGAAGTGGTAATTGCAACAGCAGTTGCTTGTGTTCCATATCCACCAGGAGGTGGTGATATTTCAACAAGAGGTGCAGTCTTATATCCAGAGCCATCATTTATTAAATCTATAAATCCAAGCATTCCAGTAGATCCTATTGAAGCTACACCATTAGCAGTAACACCAGTACCAACTAATTGTACTAATGTGGTATATCCTTCATCTTCCATTGCACTATCAATTTCATTAATAGTGGTATCAATAAGTTCATTCTCATATTCATAAAGTTCACAACTTAATTCATAAGTATAGTTTCTACCTAATTGATAAAAAGGTTTTTCACTTTCAACTCTTTTAATTTCAAATAATCTTTCTCCAAGAGGGAAATAGATTAAATCTCCTTCTTTAGGTCTTGTAACTAAATCTTCAAATGTATAGTCTGTAATATATCCATCTCTAATTCCAGAACTCAAACCTTCTAATATTGGTGCAATAAAGTTTTCAAATCTTTCTCTTGAAATAGTAAGACTTACTTCATTGGTTAACCTCAAACCAAATTTAGTCATTAAATCTGCACCAGGATTATATCCCTCATAATTATTTAAATATGCTTCAATTAAAAAAGAGTCATCAAATTTAGATGACTGAACTTCTCTAATAATATCATCAGTTTTAAATGTTTTTCTAGGAAGGTAATATACCTCTACTCCATAGATACCTAATTGTTCGTTTATTAAATCTTGAACTAAAAACTGCTCGTTTTTAGATCCTTGTAAAAAATAGGAATTTAATGGCATTTTTTATCAACCTATCATATCAAGAGGTGGCATTTCATAATCAGTTGACATTTTAGACAATATTGCCTCTATGTCCCTATCACCATCATCATATAATTGTCTTCCATTTAACTCTATTCCACCAGGAAGTTTAACTCCTTGGAACTTAATTAAATTTTGCCCCCACTGTTTTTTGATTGTTGCTGTTAAATATCTTTTTAAAAAACTATCATTATAAACACCACTAAATGATGCTGGATCTAATGCTCTATAGCAATCAAGAATAATATAATCACCAGCATCTTCATCTTTCCAATCAATATCTAAGTATAATCTATCTTGTCTTTTATTATATCTTATTTGTTTATCAGTTGTCATTAAATAATCAATATCTTCAAGATATGTTTTTGTCATAGAATAATTTAAAAGTCCATTATATCCAAGATTAAACGCAACATCATTTAAAAATAACTGATACTTAAAACTAAACATTCCACTGGAAATAGTATTATTATCAAACTTAAATACCTTTTCTACACCAATAACTGAATCTGGAACTTGAATAAAATTAGAATTTTCATACCAACTTGAAGTAAAGGTTCCAGAACCACTATCTACAGAAGTAGCAGTAGTGGTTACAATACCAACACCAGTAGTTGCCTTTGCTTGTCCACGACTTACATCATCAGCAGTTAATTTATATTTGAGATACATTCTCTCAACACCATCAAAATGACGTTCATTAAATAATTGAATAGCGTCATCTGCTAAATCATCTAATTGCTCATCATCAACATTAATCTCCAAAACAGGAGCTCCTAATTTTCTTAAACAAAAATCTATCAGTTCTTGTTTAGTGGTTGGTTTTGCCATTAATACGATCCTCCATCAATCAATCCTGCTGATAATTCAGTACCGTCGAAAGTTAAATTAGCACTGTCTTGAAGTTCTCCACTTGCTCCAGAATAAACAACTCTACCTGATGTTAAATCTGAAATCTTAGCAGTTGATGCAACAAAACCTGTTCCACCAGATACATTTAATCCAAGATTAGCATCTATAGCACCATCAAATGTTGATATACCAGTTATCTTAAGACTTGAACCAGTAATATTATCTAATACTAAATCATCTTTTAGATATAAATCTCCACCAACATAAACATCTCCACTGAAAGTAGATACTCCAACAAATGTGGATACACCAGATACATTTAGAGTATCTAACTCAGTATGTCCATCTACATCTAACCCAGAATTGGCATCAATTTTTCCAGAAACAGTAGTACCAGCAGAAACGATAAATCCACCAGTTACAATTAAATAATTTGCACCATTACTAGTAAATTTAAAGTTATCACTATCTTGCAAGGCACCATTTATACCAGCATAAGTAACTCTTCCAGAAGTTAAATCAGATATACTGGCAGAACTTAAAGTAGTTTCTCCACCAGAAATGCCCATACCACCAGAACCAGTTATGGTACCACTGGAATTTACTACACCACCGACAAAAATGTTCTTTGCAACACCAATACCACCATCAACCACCAATCCACCAGATGTTACGGTAGTAGATTGTGTTGTATCAGTTACCTTTAATATTCCAGCAACAGTAGTTGCAGCAGATACATTTACATAATCAAGTTCAGTATGTCCATCTACATCTAAATCTCCGTTAGCATCTATATTACCAGTAAATGTAGATATACCACTTATCTTAAGACTTGAACCAGTAATATTATCTAATACTAAATCATCTTTTAGATATAAATCTCCACCAATATAAACATCTCCACTAAAAGTAGATAATCCAACAAATGTAGAGACACCTGATACATTTAGAGTATCTAACTCAGTGTGTCCAACTACATCTGCTTGTCCAGTAATAGTTAACTTAGTTCCATCAAATGTTAAATTAGCACTATCTTGTATTGCACCATCAGTACCTGCAGTAACAACTCTTCCTGATGTTAAGTCGGATACGAGAGCAGAAGCTAATGTTGTCTGAGCATTAGCATTTAAAGCATCATTAAATGTTGTTATACCTGCAAAGGTAGCAGTATCAAAAGTAGCAATTCCAACATGTCCAGATGGACCAATAAAGGTTGAAATTCCAGTTACCTGTAAATCATTAAACGTATTGGGTGCATTAACAATTGCTGCCTCAATAGTTGCTGTTGTTGTAGAATCTAAAGATGCAATATTTTGTAATTGTCTTGCTGCACTTATAACAGAAGTACTACCCATTGAAAGTGCAGTGGTTGCACTAAGAGTTGCTGCTGTTGTTACTCCGCTAAATTCAACACCTGTTGCTTCAAGTCTAGTAAATGTAGTAAGTCCTGTTATATTAAGTCCATGAGAAATATCATTTCCTAGAATATATTTTGCAGAAGTTTTATCCCATATTAAGAGTAGTCCAGTAGCATCAGTATCATCCTTTCTTCCAGCATTAATATCTAATAAGTTATTAACACGAGAAGGTGGTGCAGAAGCATTTGATAATACTCGGATTACATTTTGTGAACCGATTCTGTCGTTTATTGTTGGCATTACCTTGTTACTCCACCTCTAACTAGTGCTGATCCTTCAACAGCTTTATATTCCTTATTACCTGAAGCCAAAATCTTTACATCATATACATATCTTCCAGGTTTTATATTGACAGTAGTTGCAGCTAACATATTAATTGATATAATACCATTCTCTGGCTGAGAAATACTACATGCAAACGCAACTTTAGTTGTGCTTGAAGAGTGCTTTCTAAGTTGAGCTGATGCAGCTGCACCTACTAAATTTAAAAATTCATTAGTTCGAGTATCCTCTAACTGAAAGGATGTGTCAAAATCAAATCCCTGCTCAATTGTGATGTTGGATACATATACTGCCATTATTACTCAATATACTTTTAAATATTTATAATCTTTTATTTAACACTTCATGTAGAAGAGATTTTAACTCATCAATATCAGATCTTAAACGTTCAATCTCATTTTTTTCAGATAATTTTTTGTTTCTTATCTTTTTATATTGAGAATATGAATTGGTATCACAATTTATAATTGCACCTGATTTTTCATCTCTATAGAGATGTTTGTGCCCTTCAACTCGTATCATTATGCTAAAGCTATAACTCTTAAATCTTTAAATCTAGGAGGATCTGCTTCATTAGTTCCACTAATAACAACTTTAATTTGGAATCCAGTAAATTCATCTAAATCATTAGCAGTAAATTCATAATCTAAGAATTCATCCTTCTTACTTGCACGGACTAATTTATCAGCTCTTCCACTATTCTTAGATGGATCAACAACTTGAAGTTCAATATCAACATCTCTAAGATTATCATATCCAGGAAATAAATCATATGATTGTTCAACTTCAGCAGAATCTGGTTTAAACAATCTATATAAAACTCTAAAGTCTGATGTTGGTGCTCTGTAAGCACCAATGAGGACTTTCAATGAAGTTGATGGATTTGCCAAATCAACTCTTTGTGAGATATAACAAGCAGCATGTGGATCTCCTGTTAATGCATTGGATCTAGAATCTGAGGTGTAATCTACTATTGGATTATTTAATCTATTTCTAAAGAATCTGAATGCTCCAGATTGAATGTCCAATACAGGAGATAAATTAGAATCAGAAGTCTTAAAGTTTGTTAATAAAGTAACTGATTTATTTCTTGGTAAATTAGTTAATCTTAGTTCTTCATCAACTTTTGATGCAAGTAATCTAGGTGTATCTAATCTATTAAGTTGATTAAATTCAACAGGAGTATATCCTTTATCAGTAAAAGATACTTCAGTACCACCATCACTAGTTCCAGATACTGTTCTTAACTGTGCGGAAATTTCAGTTCCACTTCCAGGAGTTAATACATTAAATGATGGAGAGAATCCATCATATTGGAATTGTTTAGAAGATTGAATTGAACTTCCTCCAGCAAAACCTCCTTCAGTAAAGGAAAGTTGTGCTCTACCACTGGATCTATTTGGAAGATTCGTTCTACCAATTCTCTTTGCTTCTATTAAATAAGTATCAATCGTCTTCTGTGCCTTCAATGCAGTAGAAGTTACCATATCATGGGTAGTATTAATTCCTACCAAAGAGAATCCATTAAATTCATATGGATATACTGGAGCATTTACAGCATGATTCGTAACAGGGGTTCCACCATATCCTCTTGCACCAATACTTAATGCATCAACATTTATACCATCATAGTATATAACTTCTTCACCTACCTGAACATATCCTGTAGAGGTTGTTATTCCTTCTGCTTTAGTAAATGTTGCTGTACTGATACTAATTGTAGTATCAGTAGAATTTAAAGCACCTGTAAGATTAACAGGAATACTATTTGGTGCGATACCTTTAATACTAACTCTATTGTTATCAGCAGTCATACTATGGTTATACTGCAGTACTTCCATTACATTACCACTGTATAATTCTCCAAATTGCTCTGAACTTACAATTGTTGTAGTTGCAGCACCAAGTGTAGTTGTAGTTCCATCTGATTCATATTGAATCAACCAATTACCACCATTAAAGGAATCTCCTTGAACATTATTGAGATATAATGTATTGGCAAAATCCATATCCGTAACTGTTATTCTAGCATCTGAACCTATTTTATCAGCAGCAGTAGAACCTAAAGATGAAGTTGTAATACCTAAAACATCACCAACACAATAACCTGCATCTGCTGATGAACCCTCAACACTTAATTGTAAAATTTCACCAGAAGCATTTGTTGTAACAACACCAACAGCACCAGAACCATTACCACTTATTGTATATAATCCAACACCAGTAAGATTTGAACCAGATTTATTTAATGGATATCCAGTTCCTACACCTGTTATAGCAACCTCTCCTATCCTACCACCAACCTTTTCAATGTATCCTTCTGCATCAGTAGGAACACTAGGGGCAGTTCCACCAGCCCAACCAGAAACCTTTTTACCTGGTACATATGATGCTGCAAAATCAGTAATATAAGCAGTATTAGTAAATCTAACCTTAAGTTTTCTTGGATATGATTTTATTGCATTCGTAATTAATTTATTCTTTGGATCCACATCTGTAAGTGGAGAATTATATAAAGTTAAATCACCTGTTGTACCAGTTATAAATCCACACTTATAAAGTGTAAATTTAAGATCTTCAAATTGGCTTGCTGTCCAAATAGTACCATTCTGAGACTTAAATAGACTTCCTCCAATATATTGTTTGGAGATTATAGCTTGACTACCTTGACCTAGAGTTCTAGTTTCTATAGTAGGTTCACCCATTCTACCAACCCAAACTTGGTACTTTTGAGTATTTGGTGCTAAAAGTACAATTGCATATTCCGTTCTTGCTTCCAAATAAACAGGAGATGGGAAAGTTACTCTTGTTGGAACTGACGCATCATCAGATGTCTTAATAATAGATGCTCCAGTAGAATCTAATTGTGTAGGATCAAGTTCAACTTGAGCATAATCTGCTACAACTTGATTTGTTGGAGTTCCAAGTTCCATCGTTCTTACTTGAACGGTTACTCTTTGCGTATCATCTTTAGAGAAGAAATATAAATCTAATCCTGATAAGAATGCTCCACTCTCATCAACATAGAATGATTGAGCAAGAGGATCATCATGCTGATAAGGAGGAATTGGGCGTGGTCTTATAATAGTTTTTGTTCTATCAAAGAGATTTAAAATACCATTACTGGTATAATTAGTTTCTCCCTCAGTTATTAATGAATTTCCAGGTGTTTGATCCTGAGGTGTATTTGTAATAGATGATGTTAATCTGAATGTACTAGTACCATTGTTAAATCTTAACGGTGGGACAGGATCAGTATTTGGATCTCTAATCCAAAAAGCACCATTTACATTTCCAAGATTATCTGCAATCATTCTAACATCAGAAACTGTAGCAATTGCACCACTTGTTAGTCCCTTTAATTGCATATTTTTAGTAACAAATCCATAAAAATCACCTCGTCTCTCTGTCAATAATGATGCAATATCTACGTTTAGAACTGTAGAAGACTCTGTATAAGCAGCTGCAATTCCTGATGTAGGTTCATATGGATTAACCGCATAGAAAGTATCACATCCACCAGTATTAGCACTATAAGCACCTGTTCTATGATTTGGTTGTGCAACTCTAAATCTACAGCTACCTGCTGGTGATATTCCAAAACCTTCAACAGTTTCTCCAATTTGGAATGAACCAGTTGACATAGTTATTTCAATTAACTTAGGAATTACATCAATACCACTTTTTCCATTAAAGAATGGATAATATCTTATTAATGGTTTTAAACCATGTGCATAAATTGCAACATTCCTAGATCTCATAAATGGTATTTTGACAGATGCAGTGAATACTGTGTCAGTGCTAGTTCCTACATCTTCTGGATCTCCCTCTAGAATTATATCTGCCTTGTCATTGATTTTTTTCTCTGACCAATTATCTCCAACAGGATCTAAAGTAATTCTACCTCTAAATACAACAACATTAAATGGGTTAACATTTTCAACCCTACTTGCTTGTGTATTTTCAATCCAAGAAACATTATCATATTTTAATGTAATTAAGTCGCCAGTTTTTACAACATTTGAATCTAATAATGGTAAATTTTGTGAAAAATCAGCAGTATCTACATTTATTGATGGTTCTAATCCCAATTCTGGTGCATTTGTAAATGCATCTAATGGAACAATCATTTCATGTTTTACAGTATCAATACTAACTTTATTATCTGGATTTCCTCTATCCATACGTTTAGTATCTTTAAAATCATCAACAAAGAATCCAGATTTAAATCTATCACCCATTGCATCTTTAACTTGGAAACTCTTAGTATCGAGTTCAAGTAAAGTTAAACTAGTAACAACTTCCAAATTAGATACTCTATCATCTATCTTACCAATATCTCTCATAGTATATCTCTTATTTTCTACAAGAGATATTTTCGCATCAGATGCGTGATAAAGATAAGCTGGCATATCAATTGTAGCAATATGCATTGAGTCATCAAGTAAAACTGGTTCTTTTGGATCTAATGACGACGAACCCTTTACGATTGTATATTTTCCATATTGTCCAACAGTGGCAGGTAATGCAGTAAGAATTACTTTATCAATTCTTGGTAGATAATAACTATAACCTATTTTACTATCACCTTCAGGAGATACAACAACAGTAGATGTTGCTCCTGCAGCACCAAAGTTTCTAGTAGTCCATGCAAATGGAGATTTATCAGTAGCAGCAAATTCAGCTAATCTTGGTCTGAAGTCAAGAGTATCAGTTGCTCGTACATTATTTGCTAAAAGAGGTACATCATTTGAAAATCTATCTTTATCATATGAATTAACAGTATAAACATCACCAGTATCACTTACATCAACATTGTAGTAATTGTAAATTACTAATAATTGTCTAGATGGTGCAGGAAGATTATTCTTTCTAACTAATCTTGAATAGTCATAGAATTGTTCTCTCTGTCCCTTATCTAATTCAAATCTACTTGTTATATTACTATAATTACCTAAAGTTACTGCCTGTAAAAGAGTCTTAATATTAGATTCTTCAAATGTAACTAATTCTCCAGGATCAAATTCACTGCTATTTAAATAAGCAAATTCAATTTGTTCTTGAGATGGTCTAGATATAATTTGCCCAATCGCACCAGTTTCAGAACCTATAATCTTTTCACCAACTATTGCATTATCCTGCAATTGTAAACCACTTAGAAATGTTAATTTATCCAATGTTGGTGCAGAACCATCCTTAGATTCTAAGACAGCTACAACATTTACTACATCACAATTATTTAATGAAATTTCCTTATCTTCAACTCTAAGTCCATAGAACTTATTTAAAGATAATCCAGTGTCAGAAACTCCATCAGCTGATGCAAAACCAGTAACAGGAGTTTGTGTTTTATTGACAGTTAGAGTTTTACTACGAACAAATTCTTTATTTTTCTCTTTAATTGCCTGTTTTTCTACTGTTACATTAACTGTACATGCAGTATTTGACAATCCATTAATACTAAGTCTAGTTGAACCTACTTCAAAATTAACTTGTTCACTAGTTAATGGTTCAATAGTTCCATTAGAATAACTAATAGAATATTTTTGAGTATCAAAATTACTAAAGAATGCAGTTTGTATACCAGTTAAATCTGACACATTTACAGTTAATCCACCACTAGAAGGTGTTTTATTCTTTATTTGAGAAGCAATTACTAATTCAGAATCTTCTAAAGATACATCAGAAACATTTGGAAATTCTATAGGAGTATAGAGTCCAGAAGTATCACTATCAATTATTTGTGGCACAGCAACAGATATAGCAGAAGTTGAAGTAAATCCAACAATTCCAGTTGTAATTCCAGTTACTTCAGGAACACTTATGACAGTTAATGTCTTTAAATCTGCAGATTTACTAACGACTTTATTAAGAGTTGGTATTGTTGTACCAGGAAGTCTATACTTAAGTATAGTGCCATCTTTAACACCACCAAAAGTATTTCCAGGTGAAGTAATAGTACCATTTGAACCAGTTGTATCACCAACCACGAAGAAAGTAGATTTTGGATCAATACCAGGAATATCCTTTTCTCTTAATACAGTATCAGCAGCAAAATCAAAAGCGATATCGGTAAAAGCACTACTATTTTGATAAACTGATTTTATATCATTTGCACCATACTGTTTTATACTTTTAATAGATCTACCAAAAGTATCGATTTCATTAACTAAAATCTGTTCACCAGTAATAAATGTACCAGAAGTTTGAGATAATAATAAAGTTGTTCCTGAAGTTCCACCACCTGGATTACCAGCAAGATATCCAGTAGCATCACTACTAACACCTCTAATAAATGAACTAATAGGGCAATCTGTTAAAGATATAGCTTGATTAATTGTCAACTCTGTATATGTCTGAACATCGTATAGATATAAATCCCATTCACTAGCACCATTTACATAAGGAGTATTTCTTAATCCAAATGAATATACTCGTGCTGTTCCAACACCCACTCCCATAGGAATATCATGTCCAGCAAACTCTTTTCTCTCACTATTAAGATATACTGTATTAGTATTATTATCAATACCAACGTAAGGAGTTCCAGTTACATTATTAACTCTTAATAAAGAACCCATTTCAAATGGAACTTTAGCAGTTTCTATTGCTTCTTTATCCCTTGGTTTATCTAAATCTAATATTTCCCCACCAGCTCTCTCAACTCTTTTTCCTTTAACATAAGCAATTCCAGCAGCAACTGTTACAGCAGCTAAATCATCATTTGGAGTATTAGGGTTCTCACCTGAACCATCATATCCTTTTGTTGATTCATTTGATTTATAAACACCATTATTTCCAATACCATCATCTAGTGACTCATCTATATTAACATTTATATTACCTAAAGCATAATTACCAGACTCTTCATATGTTCTCTCAGCTATCATATCCATTAGCCAAGCATAATCAGGTCTATTATCTATTTTTTTAACGTCACCATCATCTAATCTAATTATTTCAACAAAACTAGTATCATTAAAATCATTTAAAGATTTTTTAGCTAATGTTGTAGTAATCTTTAATCTATCTGCACCTGGAGCTGCATAATTAGAAAATCCCTTTGCATTATCATATAAAGAATCATCATCCTTTGCAGTAATAATTGATTCTAAAATATTCAATCCAACCCTATACTTTGGATTATTTGAATATGGGTCTAAAATTATTGTATCAGCAGCAACATCTACAAAAGTTCCTCTAATAAAATAAACACCATCTGCAATTCTAACAGCACTTCCAACTGCTGATGCGTTTATTTCTACTAAATTAGCTACACTATCCCCTACATCTATTGTAGTATTTCCATAAAGAATACTTTCTTGTGCAATTAATGGTTCACCATCCTCCAATGAAGCATCTGTATTATCATCATTTGCAGTCAAATATTTAACAAATAAAGTTAAATCAGTAATATCTGGTGAATCTGATGGATATTTACAGTCATCGACTATAACTTCTATTCCTGTATTCTGTCCTTTAAGTTTTTTACCTTTTAATTCATTAACATATAAAGAAACTGGGAGTCCAAGATGTTCTGAATCTATTTTAACAGAATAATAATTATTATCATATGTAACATTACCAGGAATAACTAAAGAACCTTCCTTAAATACATGCTTACCAAATGATTCGACTTGATTTTGCAATATCGATTGAAGAGTAGTTAATTCCCTCGCCTGTACGGGTCTTCCTGGCCTAAATAATACCTTGTAAAAATTATCTTCCGCATCAAAATTATCATAATACGGACTTATATTTAAATTAGTTTTCTGTGACATGTTTTAAAATTCCAGGATAACCTTGATGTCTTCTTTTTGTCTTGAATCTCTAGTGATTAATGCTCTATTATCTAAGTAGATTATATCACCAGACTCATTATTTATCTCAGATGCTGCGATACCATTTGTAAACTCAACTCCCAATTCAACAATTTTATTTTCAGTTGGATTTGTAGTAATACCAGAGAAATTGGTATTAATTTTCGCATTCCAACTTCCAGTAACTGCCTCTACACTTTCATCAGTGGATTGAAAGTCATAAATCGTACCTGATGAACTGCCACGTTCAGTAATATTATTGGCATCAGTATAATCAGTTTGATCGCCTGTAGTAGGATTAAAGTATAATGATCTATCTTGATAATATTTTAAGATAGCAACCTTCCTAGTATCACCTTCCGATATGATATCATACGAAACCACATATCCAAATGCTTTACCAACTTCTGTATCACCATCCTTTATACTTTGTTGGATTTTATCACCAATTGCAAGACTTTGAGTAGTATCAAAACTATTTAAATTTAGTGATTTAACAGAAGAAAATTGATTATCGGTGAATACCTGAGTAGATCCTATTGATGTTGGATTTTTTACAATACCAATTTGTGAAAATCTAGTATCAATTGGGAAATCCTTTGTAGAATCATCAAATCTAGCATATACTAAAACTCTATCAGCACCCAATTCTTTATATAAATCATATCCATGTCCCTTTGAAGGTGGTATGATTGGAACTAACTTTGCTTTATTGTTACTATCTACACCAGATGAAATACTAGTTAAATCTACCATTCCATAAGTGTAACCTTTACCACCAACAGATATTTGTGTACCTGTTATTTTAGAACCGACAACATCAACTATAACTTTACCACCACTTCCATCACCAACAATGTTAAATTCTTGAGATACTCCACTACCAGCATATCCATTACCTTGTTCAGCAATATAAACATTTTTAAGTTGATTATTATTTACATCAGCATTACCATTATCTCTAACTGCAGTTATTTGAGCATCTGTAGATGAACTCCAATCATTAGGAAGAGGTATAAATTCGGTAGCATCAAATTTAATAATATCACTAGGAGCAACTGAAAATAAGAATTTCCAAATGTATCCATCATCTACGGATCCTGCTGCTCTAGTTGGTTCTAATCCAGTAAATAATGGTTCATTTTGAGAACGATTTCCT
>Ga0163179_10002261_pt1 | contig 13485 bp, 6 predicted proteins | sample AtlANTMetagenome_FD_109643 | JGI IMG/M metagenome (GOLD analysis project Ga0163179, IMG submission 109643) | Marine eukaryotic phytoplankton communities from the Atlantic Ocean - Atlantic ANT 2 Metagenome | ecosystem: Environmental > Aquatic > Marine > Oceanic | place: North Atlantic Ocean...
CGGCTACCTCGGCTACCTCCGCTACCTCCGCTACCTCGGCTACCTCGGCTACCTCCGCTACCTCCGCTACCTCCGCTACCTCGGCTACCTCCGCTACCTCGGCTACCTCCGCTACCTCGGCTACCTCGGCTACCTCGGCGCTGGCAGGATCCACCGCCTCTTCGTAGAAACCGGGTGGCGGCTTCTCTCCCACCCCAAGAAACTGCAACGCCTTCGGCATCTCAGCTCCCGTCCCCATGATCAACTTCGGCCCCGCCCCGGCATTTTCCAAATCGCCCCCCGTAATGAGCTTCAAAGGCTTCGGCCTGGCTTTCGCCCCGGCTCCTTTTCCTTCAGCACCTTTGCCCTCCTCATCGTCTTCAATACGCTCCACTCCACCACCCTCGCTTTTCTGAAACTTCCCCGTGGCGAGTAAATCCCTTTCGAACTCGCGCGCGAATTCCTTGTCCTCCTCCCGCCGCTGCTCCAAGTCGGCCAACTCGGCCACTTCGAGCGTCTCCGCCACATACCCCGCTACAAGCTCTTCCCGGGTCATGCGCACTCCTCCCTCGTGCCTCCCCGACCCTCAAGCAACCCAGGTTCCCCGGTATGATTCCTGCCCGCTCCTGCCCCCGGGAGCCATGCACCCCGGACCATGCCAGGGGAGGGACCGGAACACGCGAGCTGGATCACCCCTCATGAGTAGCGGGCCTGTCCGCACTCTCCAAGTGCCAAGTTCAAGGGCACCTGCCATGCAGCGAACTGCCTGGTATTCTCAGTCCGTCCTTCGACAAGGATCATCCTGACCGGCCCGTTCACGCCCGCGCCTGTTGATTTTGGTTGAGAGCATCAGGATTTCCTTGAGCCTCGACCCGTAAAACAGGGAATCAAGACCGGAACCATCAACATGACGAAACCAACTACTCTCATCACCGGAGCAAGCCGTGGCGTGGGCGAGGCCCTTGCGCTTCGTCTCGCCAGCGAAGGCCGCAACGTAGCCGCCCTTGCCCGCAGCGAGGACAAGCTGGAAGCCCTCGCCGCCCGGGGACGCGAAGAGGCGCTGCCCGGCACCATTATTCCCTTCGCGGTGGACGTGCGGGAACCGGCCGCAGTCATCGAATGCGTCACCCGGATCGAAGCCGGCCATGGCCCGATCGAGGTGCTCGTCAATAATGCAGCCGTCGTGGAGAACATCCCCTTCGCGGAGCAGTCGCTCGAGCGGCTCGATGCAATCGTGGACAGCAACCTGAAGGGAACAATGTACTGCACCCACTCCGTTCTGCAGCACATGATCCCGCGCAAGGCCGGGCGCATCGTGAATATTTCCTCAGTGGCTGGGGTGCGCGGTATTTCCGGGCAGGCGAGCTACTGTGCTTCCAAGCACGGGATGGTGGGCTTTGCCGATGCACTCACCCAGGAACTCATTCCTCATAACATCCAGGTCGCCACCATTTGCCCGGGCGCGATCGACACCCCGCTCTGGGACCCGGAACAGAACCCCTATCCCGGCGAAGTGGACATCAGTAAGACCATTCAACCGGGGGAAATCGTGAATCTCGTCTGCTACCTGCTGTCCCAACCCGAGCACAGCATCTTCAAGCGTATCGTCCTCTTCCCCCGCAACGAGTGGCACTGACGCGGATCCTCGGCGAGCGCATCAGCGACCACCAAAGATGCCTGTTACAGCCCCCCGATATTACGAATGGCAACAGGCGCCCGCCTTCCGCTTCACTGGTAATGCGGGAAGCATCCCGATCGGGGTATGAATCCCTGTTTTCTCTGGGAACGGCCTAAGTCCCAGCCCTTTTCTGTCATTGCCATGCGGGCCGCTCCGGGCGATCCTTGAACCGAGGCTCCGGGTGGAGTCTCCTTTCTGGCCTTAACCACCCCCCCGGCCCCAACCAATGAAACCCATCACTCGCAATCCGGCGGTCGCATGTACTATCGTCCTGACTTTCGTGGCCTTCCTTGCCCTCGCCGCGACCCCTCTCCCCGCCCAGTCCGTCGTCATCTCGGAGTTCATGGCTTCCAACCAGGATTCCCTCGACGACGAAGACGGCGACAATGAGGATTGGATCGAGGTCTCCAACCAGGGCGCCACCGCGGTGAACCTCGAGGGATGGTATCTCACCGACGACGCAGACGAACTCAGCAAGTGGGCCTTTCCCCGCATCATTCTCGATCCCGGGACGCAGCTTCTCGTCTTCGCTTCCAACAAGAATCGCAGCGATCCGGCGGGCGAGCTTCATACCAATTTCAAACTCACCAGCCAGGGGGAATACCTCGCTCTCGTACGCCCCGACGCAGCCACGGTCGAGCATCACTACTCTCCCGCCTTTCCCCTGCAGGTCCAGGATGTCTCCTACGGGGTCCGCCCCTCGACCTCGCGCACGCCCCTCATTGGTCCCGGAGCCCCCATCCGCTACAAGGTTCCCCCCAATGACGACGACGACGTGCGTGAGGGGCTCAACCAAAACTCCTGGATCGGAACGGATTTCCCCGACGATTCCTGGGCCAGCGGCACGACGGGAATCGGCTACGCCACCCAGGGCGCGGACGCCTATGACCCGCTGATCGCGACCGACGTCGAGGACCTGATGTATCAGCAGAACGCGACGATCTACGTCCGGATTCCCTTTACGGTCGTGGATCCTTCCGCGAGCTCCGCCCTCAATCTGAAAATGAAGTGGGATGACGGATTTGTCGCCTACCTTAACGGGAATCCCCTCCCGGTCGCGGAGGAAAATGCGCCCTCGACTGACACACTCGATTACCAGTCCGAGGCCACCGCAAACCACGATGACGGCGAGGCCCTCGTCTACGACAATTACGCCCTGTCCTCTTCCCTCCTCATGGTGGGGTCCAATGTTCTCTGCATCCACGGTCTGAACGCCGGCACCAGCAGCAGCGACTTGCTCATCATGCCCGAACTGGAAGCCGTCAGCAGCGCGGGCCCCGGGATACCCTCCTATTTCACCACGCCGACACCGGACGCTCCCAACACCGGAGGGCAAAGCGAGCCTGGCCCGCTCATCCGGAGTGTGACCCGGGATCTCCCCCCCCTCTCCATTCCCCTTGAGGGCAACAAGCTCACGATCAAGGCAGAGGTCCGTCCGACCCTCCACCCGGTCCAGTCCGTCACCCTCGGATGGCGCGTGATGTATGAGACGGAGACCAGCATCGCGATGGTCGACGACGGCAGCGGGGACGACGCCGAGGCGGGGGACGGCATCTTCACCGCGTCCATTCCGACCAACGGCCTCACCCGGGGTGAGATGATCCGCTGGCGGGTGACCTCCCGTGACACGACCGGACAAAGTTCCCGGCAGCCTCAGTTTCCGGACCCGCGCGACTCCCCGGAATACTTCGGGACGATCGCGGAGGATGCGTCCGTCCTCGGTTCCGGGCTTCCTGTCTTCCACTGGTTCACCTCCAATCCCGGAGGAGCGAACACCACCAACGGAGCCCGGGGTTCGGTCTATTTTCTCGGGCAGTTCTACGACAACATCCAGGCCGACCGGCACGGCCAGTCGACGGGGGGGTTCCCCAAGAAAAGCTACGACTTCGATTTCAACAAGGGTGACCGGTTCAGGTACCGGGAGGGCGAGGCCCGGGCAAAGGACATCAACATGCTCACCAACTGGGCGGACAAGTCCAAGACGCGGAACACACTTGGTTATGAACTGGTCAACCGGGCAGGCGAACCCGCCCACTTCGCCTTTCCGGTGCGCATCCAGCAGAACGCCACCTTCTTCAGCACTGCCGATCTCGTGGAGGACGGGGACGATCGCTACCTTGAGCGGGTCGGCCTCGATGGCAGGGGAGCGCTCTACAAGATGTACAACCGTCTCGATTCCTCCTCCAGTGGGGTGAACAAGAAAACGCGGAAGGACGAGAACAACAGCGACCTGCAGGCCCTCGTGAGCGGATTAGGCCAGTCCGGTGACGCCAAGCTGCGCTACAGCTACGACAACGTCGATATCCCGGGCACGATCAATTACCTCGCCGCCCTTGATTTGATCAATAACCGCGATCACGGACACAAGAACTACTACCTCTACCGCGATACCCTCGGGACCGGGGAGTGGCGACCCCTCGTCTGGGACATCGATCTCTGCCTCGGACGCAACTGGGTAGGCGGCCCGGCTTACTTCGACGACACCTTTACCAACAACAACCTCCGGGCCGGTCCCTCCAACCGCCTGAAGACCCTGATCTTCAATGATTCGACTCTCAACCAGATGTTCCTGCGCCGGGTCCGCACCCTCATGGACGAGCAGTTCGGGCCGCCCGCTTCTCCGGTCAGCTACCTGACGGACCGGGTTGATGAGCTCGTGGACCTGATCGATCCCCGCGATGACGGTTCCCGCCGCGGCCGCGACGACGCTGATCTCGACTACCAGAAGTGGGGATCGTGGGGGAACCGGAACCGTATGCGCCCCGCCGCGGACCGGATCAAGCTCGAACACATTCCCTCCCGCCGGGCGCAGCTGTACGGTCTGGCGGAGATCCCCGACGCCCAGCCGGCCAACCCAACCATCCGGTTCAGCAACGTCGATTTCAACCCGACCACCAACGGAGCTTCCCCCGACCAGCGGGGAGAGTACTTCGGGCTCATCAATACTGCCCGGACGGCCATCGATTGTTCGTATTGGGAGGTATCGGGTGGAATCTCATACACCTTTCCTGCCGGTACCGTGATCCCAAGCCGGGGACGGCTCTACGTCGCGCGCGATGCGGTGGGCTTCCGCTCCCGCAGTATCAGCCCCAAGGCCAACGAAAAGCGATATGTGATCAGTGGCTACGGAGGGCAGCTCTCTGCGCGGGGTGAAACCCTCACGCTCAGCGATGCGCAGGGAAACGAAGTCGCCACCACGACCTACGACGGGGCTCCAACCCCGGGACAGCAGTTCCTGCGGGTCAGTGAAATTCTCTTCGCCCCGGCGGCCCCCAGTGCGCAGGAACTCGCGTCCATCCCCACCCTGGGCGCCTTCGACTTCGAGTTCGTGGAACTGACCAATACCGGGGCGTCTGCGCTCGACATCAGTGGAACCCGGTTCGTGGAGGGAATCTCCTTTACGTTCCCGGACCCCACCGTCCTGGGTCCCGGCGAGCACATCGTGGTGGTGGCCAACGAGGCTGCCTTCAGGCTGCGTCATCCCGGGAACCTGAATGTCGCCGGCGAATACACCGGCAGGCTGGACAACGACGGGGAGCAATTACAGGTCCTGGATACGGTGGGCGAGAACGTCCTGGAGTTCTCCTACAACGACTCCTGGCATGACGCCACCGATGAGAACGGTTACTCGCTCGTCATGCTCGACCCCGCCAACACGCCGGTCACCGACTTCGACCGTCCCGCCAACTGGGGAGTGAGCCTCGCCGTGGGTGGAGATCCCGGCTCTGGCTCGGTGGGCACCTCGATGACCTTCAGCAGCTGGAAGTATGAGAACTTCACGGAAGCCGAGGTAACCGATTCCCTTTTAACCGGAAACGATGCCGACCCCGATTTCGATAACCTCAACACCATTTTCGAATATGGCTTCGGAAACGATCCCAAAGCCCACGACGCGCCCGGGAGTTACTCCTCGACAATCGTCAATGAGGGAGGCTCGGACTATTTCGCCATGACCTTCCGCCGCCGGAAGAACTCTCTCGACCTCTCCTTCCTCGTGGAGGTCTCGAGCGACCTCGCCAACTGGACTCCCGCTGGTACGCTGGTCGGAGATCCCGTCGACAACGGCGACGGGACGGAAACCGTCACCATCCGCGAAGATGTGCCCGCCAGTCAGAACGCACCGCGCTTCGGACGCATCTCCATCATTGTGGGACCACAGTAGGGCTGCTCCCGTCCCCACACCCGCATTTCTCCTTTGACCGGATGTGGGCCCCGGACAAGGATTGTAGCATGCGCACCCAAGCCGTATTCCTGACCCTCCTCCCTGCCCTTCTTGCCAGTGCGTTGGCCTGGTCTGCCGAGAACTGGGACCAGTTCCGTGGCCCGGGCGAACAAGGATTGTCCGGGTCCGGGAATCTTCCCACCGAGTGGAGTGAAGAGAAGAACGTGGCGTGGAGGACCCCGCTCGAGGGAAAGGCCTGGTCTTCACCAGTTGTCTGGGAAAACCGCATCTGGATCACCAACGCCAACCCCAAGGGCACTGAGCTTTCCGTAGTGTGCCTCGACAAGGCCAGCGGGAAGGTTCTTTACGACAAGCTGCTCTGGAAAGTGGAGAAGCCGCAGTTCTGCCACGCCTTCAATTCCTACGCCTCTCCCACTCCCGTCCTGGAGGATGGCCTCGTCTATATCACCTTCGGATCTCCCTACACGGCCTGCCTCAAGGCTCTCGATGGTGAAGTGGTCTGGAAGCGCACCGACTTCGTCTGTGATCACTTCCGGGGAGCTGGCTCCTCGCCCATCCTCTACCGGGACTTCCTCATTCTCAACTTTGACGGAGCGGACCATCAGTTCGTGGTCGCGATGGACAAGAAAACCGGGAAAACCGTCTGGAAGACCGCCCGCAGCGTGGACTACCGCGATCTCGACGCCAACGGCAAGCCCAAGCGCGATGGCGACATGCGCAAGGCCTACGGGACCCCCCTTATCGTAAAGGGCGCCGGAGACCGGGACCTGCTCGTGAGCGCCGGTGCGATGGCCCTCTACGGATACGAGCCCATGACTGGGAAGGAGCTCTGGCGCGTGGAAACAATCGGGACCCATTCCACCTCCTGTCGCCCCGTGGCCGGCCACGGCCTCGTCTATGCAACCATGGGCTTCAGCAAGGGCCTTCTCCTCGCCGTCCGTCCCGATGGGAAGGGGCATGTCAGCAAGAGCCATGTCGCCTGGCAGTACAACAAAGCCGCCCCCAGGAAGCCTTCTGTTCTCCTGCACGAGGACCTTCTCTTCATGGTTGATGACGGCGGAATCGCCGCCTGCCTGGACGCCAAGAGCGGAGAAGAAATCTGGAAGGAGCGCATTGGCGGAAACTTCTCGGCCTCACCAATCATTGCGGGAGGAAAAATCTACCTCTTCGACGAGTCCGGGGTGGGAACCGTCCTTGCTGCGGATCGGAAATTCCAGCTTCTTGCCAGGAACGAGCTGGAAGCCGGCTGCATGGGATCCCCTGCAACCTCCGGGGATCTCCTGATCGTGCGGACCAAGAAGGCCCTCTACGGAATCCGGAACGCCAGGTAAGGCCTCCGGAAAGAGCAGGGACCCAGGGATCAAACCAGCAGGGAAGCTCTAATCCCCAAAGGCGTAAAGGTGGTTCTGCGTCTGGACGTAAAGCGTCCCATTAGCAGCCACCGGACTCGAGTAGATCGGCCCAAGAAACTCAGCGATGGCGACTTCCTCGAGTTCGCGCCCCTCTTTGAGGATGATCAGCTCACCGTCTTCCGTTCCAATGTAGATCTTGCCATCGACTACCAGGGTGGATCCCCAGATCCGGCTGAGGGTGTCGTGAAGCCAGACTTGCTTCCCTGTTCCGGCATCCACGCAGTGCACCTGTCCCGAAAAATCCGCCACGTAGACGAGCCCACCCTTGACCGAAGGCGTGGAAAGAGAGCGCCCGATCTCCTTGTAGGTCCAGTCCGCCTTACCTGTCTCTGCGTCGACGCAACTGAGCATTCCCACGCCATCTCCATTTTCCGGATCCTGCCCGATCGTGACATAAACCTTGCCCTCGTGATAGACCGGCGTTCCCACGATCTCGCTGGGACCCTTGAAAGACGGATACTCGCGGGGCTTTCCCTCCTTGTCCTGCCGGTAGTCCCTCGAGTTGGCATCAATCCGCCAGTACTCCTTCAGGGTCTTCAGCCCCTTCGCCGTCTTGGCCCCGTCGAGGTCAAAGGCGTGCAGGAAGCCGTCACCACCCCCGAAAAAGATGGCAGGCCGTCCCTTGTGCCTGCCGATGCAGGGAGAAGACCAGTTGCAGTGCATGGTCCCTTTCGAGATACCCGCCTGCTCCACATTCATGAGCTTTCCGTTTCCGGCATCCAGAGAAATCAGGCAGGGCGCATCGGGAGAGGGCATGCGTTCATGTTCCCCGTCCAGGCCATTGGAGGTCGTCGCGATGATCCTGCCCTCCACCAGGGCGACCGAACTGCTCGCAATGTTGTGGGGCACGACACCAAGCGACTTGATCATGTCGAAGGTCCAGAGGATGTCCGCATCGGTTGGCCCCACCTTGCTCGGCGCCTTGCCCGGTCCAGCCATGTAACGCCCTTCTTCCGTGAATCCGTGGTTCCCATCTGCCAGGCCCTTGAGGTCCAGGCAGACCACTTCCGCCCGGTTGGTCACGACATAACCGCGGTCCCCGTCGATCAGGGTGGACGAGCAGATTCCCAGGTACTCCCAGTCGATCTCATCACCACCCGGCAGCTTGGGAACAGTCAGTTGCCAGCGGAAGCTACCGGATTTCTCATCGAAGGCCATGACGACGCCACGGTCACCCACAATGGCAGGGTTACGCGGTTTCTCGTTGTTGGTGCCAACCAGCACGAGCCCGTTCCCGATGGTCGGCGTGCCATAGGACTCCGATCCCAGTGTGACCACCCACTTGCAGCCGGTGGCACTGGCACGGTTAATCTCGTCCTCATTGTCCTCCGATTCCTCTCCTCCCGAAATATCGGTGGGCAAGCCCTTTTCCTCTGACACCATGTTCTTGCCGGGACTTCCTCCCCACTCCGACCAGGCCGCTCCCCATCCGGAGAGACCGCTGCCGAGAACACACAGGAAAGAGAGGGAGATGATGCGAGAAGTCGATTTCATCTGGGTCAACAAAGGATGGAGGTTTACGAACTGAGCAGGTTCAGGGGCCCGACCGCAAAAACTTGCTCGAATCCCCCTTGGTCCGCCAGTTCATTTCCCCGAATTCGGGAGCCCTTGCATGCCCGGAATCTGCCTCCCGCCCCTCTCCCTTGCCACGGGGCCGCTCCTTTCCTCAGCCCTCGCCGGTAAGGAAACTGATTCTCTTCAGCGGATGAACCAGCATGCCACAACGCCAAAAGCCCGTCGCCCGGGGGCCGCAGCCCTTCCATGTAGATGCGCCAGCCTTTCCAGAAAAGATGCGGGTGGACCGTCCGGAAAAGACCTCCCGCCACGAACCTGGCCTCTCCCCTCAAGTAGCGTTTCCCTTCTGGTCTGGACGCCCCCTCTTCTGGAGGGCACCTCCCAGCGATCGGATGTTATCGTGGTTTCGTGCTCCGCACCGGTTTCCCTGGTCCGTGCCCATTTGATTGTCGCATCGCAGGAGCAGACTCCTCCCCGCCGGGCCCCTGTTCGTTTCCGCTAAACTCCATTGTTCGCCACTTCCCTCCCCGCGTTCAAAACCTTCCATCCTGGCATTCCTTTTCAGGCCCTGTTGGATTTCACAGAATCCCCCTACCGCTCCCGCGGCAGCCCATCTCACAAAGTAACCTGTTGACCCCGGAACCAAGCGTCGGGCTGGTTTCAGGGCCACTCTCGAACTCCACCTTCCCGGATTGAACCCTCTCTCCGATCATGGTAGTCGGGGCCATGTCCTCACCCCGATGGGTCCATGGAATCTGGGCTGGCGCAACGGTTATCGCGTTTGCAGCCGGCACACAGTTCTTTCCTGGCATAGGCGCACAGGAAAAGGAAAACCCGGATTCGGAGCGGAGGAAAGAAGCCCATAGCAGCAGGGTCTCCCGGGAGGGGCGCGAAGCCTCCGATGGTGGAGCAGATGCTTCCGGGGTCATCCCCGGCTCCCTCTCCCAATCCCGCCTGGATGGAGCAATCCAACCCGGAGCAGGCACTCTCACGGAGCAGGATATCGCAAGACTCGGCAAGGGTCTCAAGTCCAGCAGTCCCATCGAGCGCCGACTGGCTTACGCCCGCCTGCTGAATGGGTTGACGAAGGACAATGCCCTTCTGATTAGACAGCAGGTCGAGCATCTTCACGAACACAGTTCCGAGTTCCGGGAGTTTCATTACGCCTGGGGTGCTCTTGCGGGCGAGGCTGCAGTCCTCCACGGCATCAAGACAGAGAAGGAGGATATGGCGGCAACCTTTGCCGGTTGGGCAAGTAGCGATTCCGCTGCAGCCCTGGCCTGGTATGACCAGACGAGCGATAACGAGGACATTGACCGTAACGGTCTCAAATGGGGGGCTGTCTTCGGACTGGCGAATGCCGACCCCGGAGCCGCCCTCGACTTCGTGAGTGAATTGCGGGCCAAGGGCGACAAGGACGCAAAACGCATGGTTCAGGTGATTACCGGCGAAGTGCTGCGCGGGAAAGACCCCGTAGAGGCCGCTCAGTGGACAGAGGAAATCTCCGACGAAAACCTGCGGGTCTTTGCACGGGATCGCATCGCCGGAGAGTTCGCCCGTCAGGATCCCGAGGCGGCAGCCGAGTGGGCGGCCCAGTTCAATGACGAGGAATCCGATTCTCGTCTCGTCAATCACGTGAGCCGGGAGTGGGCGCAACGTAATCCACAATCGGCCGTAGAATGGCTGGAATCCCTGGGCAGCAGCAAGGGGCGGACCGAAGGCTTCGGGTCGGCCTTCAGCGCCTGGGCCAGACACGACCCCGAGGCCGCAGGGAACTACCTGCGGGAGATGGTCCGTTCTCCCGAGCGGGACGCCGCCCTCAGCGGCTACGCCACCCGGATCATGCACGAAGACCCCGCCAGCGCCATTTCCTGGGCGGAAGCCATCGCCGATGCGTCCCAAAGGGAGAACACCCTCGTGCAAACCGCCCGGCATTATTTTCGCCGGGACCACGAGGCCGCGGTGGAGTGGCTGGCAAACAGCGGCCTCTCTGAAGAGGCGAGGCAGAAGTTGCGCAGGAAAGAGTAAAACAGCCCGGCATCCTTCATCCGCAGTCTGCTTCCCTGAGCAAGGGGAGAGGCACGCTTTCTCCCTGCGGTGAAAAGTCCCCGATCCAACTCCCCTGAAGGGACGCTTAGAATCTCCTTGGTTCCCAACGCCTCCGGGGAGAAGTTCCACCCCCATGACACCTGCCCTGCCCGCGGTCGCCATCACTGTTCTCCTTCCCTTCATCACGACGGCTGCCAACCCAACCCCTCCGGGTTGGAATCAATTCCGTGGGCCTGGCGGGTCCGGAGTTGTGGAAGGCTCCAGCCCTCCTGTCGAAATTGGACCGGCCACCCTCGCCTGGAAAACTCCTCTTCCTCCCGGCCTTTCCTCTCCCGTGCTCGCCGGAGAACGCATCTTTCTGACCGGCGTGGACCAGCAACGACTGGTGACCATTGCACTTGACCGCAAAAGTGGCCGGGAGCTATGGCGCCAGACAGCTCCGGAGGTTCCCATCGCAAAAGTACACAAGGCCAACACCCCGGCCTCGCCTTCTGCACTCGCTGACGAAAACAACGTCTATGTCTATTTCGGGTCCTACGGCCTGCTCGCTTACCGGCACGATGGAACGGAGGTCTGGAAAAAACCCCTGCCCACACCACGCAGCCTTTACGGTGCCTCCACTTCCCCCATCGCCTACCGGAATCTCCTGATCCTGGTCATCGACGACGATGCCAACCTTGAGAAGAGCAAGCTCAGCCGGTCCCGGGTCGTGGCATTCAACCGTGACTCTGGCGATCTCACCTGGGAAACAGCCCGACCCTTCCTGCGCAGTGGCTGGTCCACCCCCACCATCTGGAAACACGAGGGCGGCGATGAACTGGTCGTCCTGGGTCATGGCCGGGTGGTCGGCTACGACCCGGCCAGTGGGCAGGAAAAATGGTTCGCAAGGGGGTTCTCCCGCGAAACAATCGCCGTCCCGGTCCAAGGCAAGGGGAAGGTCTATATCTCCTCCGCCCAGCTCGGAGGGGTCTCAGATGCCAAGGTCGACCCCAAGCCCTTCTGGGAGGCGATGTTGAAATTTGACCGGAACAAGGATGGCAAGGTCAGCCGCGACGAGATCACCGAGCACTTCACCTGGCCCCTCCGGCCGGAGCTTCCCCTGGGCCACCCGGGCTGGGGCATCCCGCTTCCCTCCGACCCGAAGCGTCGCCGTCAACGCCAGCAGAGCGTCTTCGGCTGGGCGGATAAGAACCGCGACAACCTGTGGACCGAGGAAGAACTGTCCTCCCACATTTCCAACCGTCCCGGGCGCCCCATCCTCATGGCCATCAAGCCGGGCGGGAAAGGGGAACTGGGTAAGGAACACATCGCCTGGGAACTCAATCGCAGCGTTCCTGAGATTCCTTCACCGCTGTTTTACCAGGACCGGATCTACATGGTCCGCAACGGCGGCACTCTCGCGGCGGTTGATCCGGACAAGGGCAAGCTGACCTACCGCGGACGGCTCGGGGGAACAGGCCAGTACAGCGCTTCCCCCGTGGCAGCCAACGGTCATCTCTATCTCCTCTCCGACGAAGGCACCCTCTCGGTGGTCAAGGCCGGGGAAACGTTTGAACTGGTCCACCGGTTCCAGCTTCCCGAGGAAGCCTCCGTCACCCCCGCCCTCGACGGCGACACCATCTACCTGCGGGGCACCCAGCACCTGTGGGCCTACCGGAATCGCTAGGATCCTGAAGCGGTCCTACTCCGGGCTCCCCGCATCCAGGAGAGCGCCCGCTGACTCTTCGGACTGAAAAATCTCCTTTATTTCCACCGGCAGCAGAGCCCGGTGCCAGAGAACAACGTCGTCGATCTTCCCCAGATGGAACCGCGCAGGGTCGGACGTGCGTCCGATGGAGAGTCCCGAAGGTGATCCGATCGTCTTTCCTCCTGCAATTACCTCGTCCTTGAGCGAACCCTTCCGTTCTCCGTCAAGGAAGAGGCAAACCTCCCTGCTGTCGCGTTCGATGGTGACCGCCACGTGGTGCCACTCCCCATCGACGAGGCTATCGTGCTTGACGGGGACATCAAACCCCTCGCTCCCATCGCTTACCCGGAAGGTGAGCCCGCTGCCATCCCCCTCGATCCAGAGCGCCCATCCGGCCATCTCCTCCGGACCCCCCCCCGCCGAAATGAGGCCCCGCACCCGGTCGTCAGGGGGCTCACAGGTGAACCAGAGACTGACCGTGTATGACCGGTCCGCAATCGCTACCTCGTTCTTGTCCCCCCCGATGTCGAGGCTGCCTCCCCGGAAGTCATAGGCCTCCCCGAACCTGCCTTCGGTCAGCTCCACCGTCCCCTTTTTCATGGACTCTTCGTCGATCGGAGAGTCCCGCAGACTCGGCTCCCTTATCACCGGCTCCTCGGGCAGCTTGGGCAGCTCACTGTCTTTGCGCAAACCCACGAGTTCCGCCAGGATCAGCATGTCCGAGCTGGCGCAGCCGGTGTTTGTCGCATTGGGTTTGCTCTTCTCCCCGTCATTGAGGGCATGGATGGCCAGGATGTTGGTCCCCGGGACCATCCGACTGCTCTTAATTCTAATAAGCTCGCGTTTGAGCGCATCCCTTTCGTTCCTCTTCTTTGCGGACCCGGAGTTCCACAGGAAGGGGAAGGGCTCGTTCTTCTGGCTTACCACCGAGCCGTTCAGGGAGATTCTGCAGCCATCGTCATACCGCATGTACAGCGCGAAC
>Ga0163179_10002263_pt1 | contig 13477 bp, 11 predicted proteins | sample AtlANTMetagenome_FD_109643 | JGI IMG/M metagenome (GOLD analysis project Ga0163179, IMG submission 109643) | Marine eukaryotic phytoplankton communities from the Atlantic Ocean - Atlantic ANT 2 Metagenome | ecosystem: Environmental > Aquatic > Marine > Oceanic | place: North Atlantic Ocean...
CTACTGGTGCAAGACTGCCACCACAGGACCGTGCCGTGTACAGTAACCTGCAGAATCCATCAGAGAGGCTCTCAGGTCGCTGTTTACTCGCATCCCCATGGCCCTGTTCTTTATCGCTTGCCTCTGTGCAGCGCTGCCGACGGCATGCGTTCCCGGCGCTGGCACTGAGATCTGCGGAGATGGCGAAGACAACGACCACGACGGTGTCATCGACGAAGGCGTCGATGAGGATGGCGACACCTACCGCACCTGCGACATTCCCGCCCTTATTGACTGTGACGACAACAACGCGGCCGTACACCCCGATGTACCTGAGACCTGCGATGGCAATGATACCGACTGCAACGGCGTTGTAGATGACGTCGACATCGACGGAGACGGCTTTCTCTCAAGTGAGTGCGGCGGTCAAGACTGCGACGATGCCGACGCCGACGCCTTTCCGGGCAGAGCGGAGTCCTGTGATTTTGCAGACAACAACTGCGACGGCACCATCGACGAAGGCTTTGATGCCGACAACGACGGTTGGAGCCACTGCGAGGGTGACTGCAACAACACAGACCCCTTTATAAACCCCGATGCCGAAGAGATCTGTGATGGCACAGACAACGACTGCGACTGCTCTGGAGATACCAATAATGATGGCACTTCATGCGGACCAGGCGACATCGGAGTCGACGAAGACTTCGACGTAGACGGCGACCAGTTCGTCGATGCGTCGAACGCGTTTTGTGTTGATGTCTACGGAGCGGGCGGTAGCGGAGAGGCCTCAGGCGATTGTGATGACGACCCTACTACGGGCCCGACAGTGCACCCCGGCGCACACGAGGACAGCAGCGACGGCCTCGACAACGACTGCGATGGCTGCATTGACGAATGCCAGGACGCAGACGGCGACGGCTGGGACACCTGCGAAATTGGCGCCACAGGAGACCCCACTTGCGTAGGGGAAGACCTACCCGACGATGGTCAGGCGGCAGACTGTAACGACGAGCCAGGCGATTTGTTCGCTGCGATCACTAATCCCGGTGTCGAGTTTTTATACGAGATCCAAGATGTTGGTGTGGTCACCATCTATGACCAGTGTGACACCGTTGACAACAACTGTGATGGCTGCATCGACGAAGGCTTCATTGCCGACTGCACAGGTCTCGCCGATCCCAAGGATTTCGTACTCAATGGTCCACCAGCCATCTGTGCGAACCCTGCCCGCTAGCGAAAAACACCATGTACGACCCTGCTACCGTCGCCATCGTCGGAGCTGGCAACATGGGTGCCGGCATAGCCCAGAAGATCGCCCAGGAAGGCTACGCCGTCCTCCTCGCCGATGTCGATCTTGAACGAGCCCTGGCTGGACGCGCGCACATTGAAGCGTCCCTGAAGCAAGCCGTCGATCGACGCATCCTCTCGGAAGACCAGAGCGCTGCTGCCCTCGCCCGGATCACGGCGGTAGGCAGCTTAGAGGACCTCGGCGAAGCAGACCTCGTCATTGAGGCCATCTTCGAAAATCTCGACAGTAAGAAACAACTGCTCGCAGAACTCGACCGGCACTGCCAGGAGAACTGCGTACTTGCCACCAACACCTCATCCTTCTACGTACAGCAACTCGCCGATGTGACAAACAGGCCCGAGCTAGTCGTTGGACTGCACTACTTCTATCACCCTGCCAAGAACCGCCTACTTGAGGTCATACCGGGAAACGAGACACTCCCCGAAGTGAAAGAGGCGATGGTTCGGTTTGCCGAAGGGCATGGCAAGACGGCTCTTGTAGTAGCTGACCGACCTGGCTTTGCTGTGAACCGATTCTTTGTTCCGTGGCTGAATGAAGCCGTGCGCCTGGTCGATGAGGGGCTGGCGGACATTCCGACCGTGGAGGACGTCGCTCGAACCTGCTTCTCCATCGGCATGGGCCCTTTCGAGTTGATGAATGTAACCGGGGTGACTGTCGCTCTACATGCTGAAGCAACTCTTGGGCGCGAACTTGGCCCCTTCTACGAGCCCTCTGATTTACTGGTACGTCAGGTCGAAAGCGGTGCTCTCTGGCCCCTCGAAGGTAGCCCGATGCGCGAGCCTTCTCCTGAGATAGCCGACCGCCTCCTTGCCACTGTGTTCCTGGTCGCTGGTCAGCTTCTCGACGAAAATGTTTGTAGCCTCGAAGACATTGACCGCGGCGCACGTATCGGGCTTCGCTGGGCTAAAGGCCCCTTCCAGTTGCTCAATGAGCGGGGGCTGAAAGAGGCCACAGAAATGATCGGGCAGCTGTGCGAGCGATACGCGGAACTGAGCATTCCCCGGTCAATTGAAGAGCAGCGAGCAGGCAGCGGTCGCTTTGACTTCCAACGAGTCGATCTGGAAGTGAGCGGAGACATCGCCACCATCCGAATCAACCGACCTGAGGTGCTCAATGCCCTCGATGAAGAGGTCATAAGCCAGCTAAGCGAGTGCTTCGAAAAAGCCCTGGCCATAAAGGGCCTGCAAGGGATCATTCTCGCCGGTGCTGGCAAAGCCTTCGTTGCCGGCGCTGACATCAGCTTCTTTGTAGAGAATATTGAAGCGAATAACATCGAACGCATCGTCTCATTCACACGCGCTGGCCAGGATCTCCTACGCCGTATCGAGACCGCCCCCATACCCGTAGTCGCCCGAGTCCATGGCATCGCGCTGGGAGGAGGGGCAGAGCTTGCACTGGCTTGCCACGGGATTGTCTGCTCCGAGAAGGCCAGCTTTGCATTGCCCGAAACAGGCATCGGTATTTACCCCGGCCTGGGCGGCACACAACGACTTCCGCGCATCGTTGGACAGTCACTAGCGCGACGGATGATCTTTACAGGCAAGCCGCTCTCGGCCTCGGCAGCTGTAGAAGCTGGCCTGGCATTGGATTCAGTGCCCATCCAACAGATAGACGCATGCATCGCAGCCTGGCTTAGCAAGGGAATCCCCGATCGCTACGCCGGGCACAGCAAGGCTCAGGGCACTATTGCCGAGGCCTACTCAGCCAGCGTGGTCTCAAGCCTCTTAGACGGGCAGATACCAGAGGGACTCTCCGAAGCAGCCCATGGACTACTCGAAAAGGACCTGCGTGCTATCCAGCGCAAAGCACCCCTGGCCCTGGCTGCCGCGGCAGCTCTGATCCAGGACGGTGCCATGCTCGAGCTACCCGCCGCACTTGAGTTGGAATTGAGCGGACTAAACAGAATCTTCAACACCCGCGATGCTCTCACTGGACTGAAGTCAGTGAGCAGCCGTGAACGCCCACAGTGGCACAGCACCTAAGGAATAAGCACCCAATCATGGACAGTCTCCTCGACGTACTTACGGAACGTGCGCTGCTCTCCGACGGCGCGATGGGCACCGAGATCTACCGGCGAGGCGTGTACATCAACCGATGCTACGACGCCCTTAATCTCAGCGACCCACAACTCGTTGAAGGCATCCACAGCGACTACGCCGAAGCGGGCGCCGACCTGCTCACCACCAACACCTATGGTGCACACCGCCTTCGCCTACAGAAATACGGACTAGAAGACCAACTGAGCGACATCGTCGCCGAAGGCGTTCGTCTGGCAAAAAGAGCCGGAAAAGACCGTTGCTACATCGCCGGATCCATGGGACCCCTGCCGCAGTTGCTGCGACCATCAGGGCCCGTATCGGGAGCGAGCGCCCGAGAGGCATACCGCGAACAGGCCGCGATCATGTTGGAAGAAGGAGTCGATCTGATCGTACTAGAAACATTCCGACAGCTCTCGATGCTCGAAGAGGCGGTCGAAGCAGTTCGGAGTCTCTCCTCGGACATCCCCCTCACAGCCAGCTTCGCTTTCAAACCGCAGCGTCACTACTACGTGGGCGCTACACCCGAAGAGGTTGCTTCGACGGTGAGCACCTGGGACATCGATCTACTCGGGACCAACTGTGTCATCGGGCCGCAGGCGATGCTCGATGTCGTCGAGCGGCTTCAAGCCGCCACGGGCAAGCCCTTGATGGCCATGCCGAACGCAGGACAGGCCGAAATCGTCGAGGGCAGAAGCCTCTATCTGGCCAGCCCAGAGTACATGGGAGAGTATGCGAGACGCCTGTTTCAGGCCGGAGCACGCATCGTCGGTGGATGCTGTGGCACCACCCCTGAAATGATCATCCAGATGCGCTCGTTTCTGGCATCTGCAGAGCCCACCAAGGCGAAAGTTCGACCCCGCGTTCCAGAAAAAGCACACCAAGCCTCTTATGAGGCAACCCCTGTCGTAGAGCGAAGTCGTTGGGGCAGTCGAGTCGCCGGAGAGTTTGCTATCTCTGTGGAACTCGATGCACCTCGAGGCCTCGAGGCAACGAAGAGTCTGGAAGGTGCAAAGCTACTGGCGAGCAATGGAATCCAAGCAGTCAACATCGCCGACGGGCCCCGCGCCACAGCGAGGATGTCCGCGCTCGCCCTGGCATTACAGGTCCAAGAACACGTCGACATCGATGTCATCGTTCACTATTGCTGCCGCGATCGGAACCTGCTCGGCATGCAGATGGACCTACTGGGCGCTCATGCCCTGGGGATCCGCAATCTCCTCTGTGTAACTGGTGACCCACCCAAGATGGGTAACTATCCTGATGCGACCGGCGTTTTTGACCTCGACTCTGTGCAGCTAGTGCGCGCAGTTCACAACCTCAATCACGGGATCGACTTTGGAGGCGACTCCCTCGCGCAAGCAAGCGACTTCGTCATTGGCTGTGGCTGCAATCCGGGACATGCACCGCTAGAGAAAGAGGTCGATAAATTCCGTCGCAAGCTCGATGCAGGCGCTGAGTTCGTCTTCTCGCAGCCACTGTACGATCCCGTCTTGCTGGAACGCTTCCTCGAGGCGATCCGGCCCTTCCCGCACATCCCATTCCTCGTTGGCATCCTGCCCCTGGCATCGGCAAAGAATGCCGAATTCCTTCACAATGAGGTCCCGGGAATGCAGGTACCCGCAGCCATACGAAGCCGCATGGAGAAAGCCGGCGGTCGCGATGCTCAACGAGCTGAGGGGATCCGAATCGCCGGCGAAGCGCTCCGCCTTGCACGAAGCTACGAACAAGTGACCGGTGCGTACATTTTCCCGCCCTTTGGACGCTATGAGGCTGTCATGGAGGTCCTCGAGCAGAGCGAACACCGCAGCGAAATCTAAGCGCTCCTCTCGGACGTCTTGATACGGTCGCCCCCTACGACTCTCGCTCCCATGGAACCGATCTGCTCACGAGGCGCCGCGAGTAGCAAAGCGCGTCAGTAGCCGCTCTTCAGTCAAGCCCAGGCGCCAAAGCGCCAGACCGGTGGCGATCACATAGATCAACAAAGACCAAGCGATGATCGCAGCGGCAGCAAACAACCACCAGAACTCTCCCAGTAGCGAAGCACCCAGCACCACAAGCAAGGTGGGTGGGATAGCAAGGACATACAGGCCTTGAACGCACATAAGCTTGAGCAGCAAGGTCATGCACCCAGGCTGCTCCACGCCACCCTCACTCGCTTGATAGGACGATCTACTGCCACCCTCAGCCCCCCTTGCGCCGATCCAGGCGGTCGGGAGAAAAACCGAAACAAGGTTGCCTACACCGAGCAACATCACCAATCCATAACAAGAAGCAACCAGATAGAGCCCGTAGCTCTCAAGAGTCCCATAGGCAAACCCAGCAATCGCCAGAAAGCTTGCATTGAAGAGGGTAAAGAGCAGACCATGCGCGAGATTCTTGCCAACCAGTACCTGCCACCTGGGCGCCGGGCTCTGCGCTAAGAAATGCAGTCCTCGCCCTTCACCTGCGATCACGTTGAAGACGGGCGACGACTCGACCATCAAGAGCATCATGACCAGCACGGGCATGTAATAGGCAGCCTCACCGCCCAGCCCGCCAAAGAGTAGCGGAGGGGCGAGCAATAAGACCGCCTGACTGATCATCATTACCCAGATGAAGGGGTCGCGACGCATCACAGTCAGTTCCTTGCCAGCGCTGGCCCAGATGGCAGCGGGCACAAGGGCAAGGGGCAACTTGTCCATAAGATGAAAGCGCCGCCGTCGCGCTCCGCGCTGCGATCGGCGAGCTCGGCTACTGCTTTCCCCCAGGCAGGCCTGTTCTTGTAGGTCTGCACCCAGCACAAAGGTCGCCGCCAGCAGCAAGAACAGACCCGAAGCTGCCAGGGGCAGCGCCAAAGGCTGCGAACTCAGCACCACCTCACTCGGAGCTGCTACCCAGTTCAAGGGCAACAGCCAGTAAGCAGATGGCAAAGCCTCAGCGCGCCGAAAGAACTCTTCTGGTTCGACTTGATGCACGAGCCAGTTGAGCCCAAGCCAGGCGACCAGGGCTACGCTAGAGAGCAGCGCAATGCTGAGCTCTCGCAAGAATCGTCGCCGCAATAAACGCCCGACGACCAGCTGCATCAATTGGCGAAGAGAGGCCAGATAGAGGTACCAGGACAGGGCCCAGGGCAAGGCAATGAACACGGGAATCTGTAGCGCCCCGAACAGGGCAAAGAGAGCCATGCTCGAGAGCATGACCGGCAGAGAGATCAGAGACTGCCCCACTTCCGCTGAATGAATCAGGAGTGGAGAGAGCGGATAATGGTAGAGCGCCGCCGCCATACCTTCTCCTCGTCCAACACGCGCTACCACCTCAAAGAGAACAAACAAATGCGCAGCGGCGAACAAAAGCCCCGCCGCCAGCAGCACCAACTGCGGCTCAACCGTTTGCGCCGCACCACGAATAAACGTGTAGGCCATAGCCACAAAGAACATCAGGAAAAACGGCTCAAGATAACCAAGGAGGCGAGCTAATGGCTCGCGCAAACGCAGGCTTCGAAAGTGCAGATGCAGGCGCAAACCCAAAAGGGTGCGCAGCGAGACAAAGAAAGAGAGCAGTGGCTGCAAAGAACGAGACCCGCTCAAGCAAGCCACTGCAGTAGGTCGGCGGTCCGCTCTGCTGTGCCAGGATCCACCATATCCACAAACACTTCACCCAGAGGGGTCCCTGGTGGGGCACCCGCCTGCTCGCGAACCTGCTCAAGACTACCCACAGCACGAAGCCGGCCGTTTTGAATAATGCCCACCGAGCTACACAAGCTCTCTGCCACCTCAAGTACATGAGAAGTGAAGAAGATCGTCATCCCTGCGGCGACGGCACTCCGCAACACTCCATAGATGGCACGGGAAGTGACCGCATCGATACCGCCAAAAGGCTCATCAAGAAACAACACCGCGGGCTTGTGGAGCAAGGCACAAGCCAGGCCCACTTTCTTTCTCATGCCCATGGAATAGTCGACAATCGGTCGATCGGCGTCTTTGCCCGTGAGCGCCATCAAAGAAAGCAGGTCCTCACTTCGCTCTTCAACGGTGTAGCCATCCAGCCCATACAGGCGCCCCGCGTACCAGAGCATCTCACGACCTGTGAGTCGCTCATAGAGCACTGGCTCCTCGGGCAGCACGCCTATCCTTGCTTTCACCTTAAGGGGCTCTTCGAGGACATCAAAGCCCGCAACTCGAACCTCTCCAGCGCTGGGCTTGAGAAGCCCGCAGAGCACCCGGATGGTCGTGGTCTTGCCCGCACCATTGGGGCCAAGAAAGCCAAAGAACTCGCCACGGGGCACCTCAAGATCGAGGCTGTCGACCACGCGTGTACCGTCGTATTCCTTGATCAGGCCCCGTGCGAGCACGGCGGGCTCGTCATGCATTGCCGATCGCTCTCAGGATGCGGCGTTCTTCACGGCAAGCAGAGGGCTAGCATCAAGCAGATGTCCCATACGATCCGCCTTCGCCCTGAGGTAGCCAGCGCTATGAGGGTTGGACTCAACGAGAACCGGTAGTCGACCTGAAATCTCGACGCCGAGGGATTCTAATGCTTCGACCTTGCGCGGATTGTTGGTCAGAAGCGCAATGCTCTTGACGCCCAGATCCTCAAGAATCCCTGCTGCAGCCTCGTATCGTCGCTGGTCGTCGGGCAACCCGAGAAGTCGGTTAGCATCGACCGTATCGTGGCCCTCTTCTTGAAGAGCATAGGCAGCGATCTTGTTAGCGAGGCCAATGCCTCGTCCTTCCTGGCGCAGATAGACCACGGCTCCGGGACCACTGTTCTTAATGGTTTCCATGGCGAACTGGAGTTGTTCCCGGCAATCGCACTTAAGAGAGCCCAATACTTCTGAAGTGAAGCACTCGTCGTGTACCCGAACCGGTACGTCGGTCATGCCGAACACATCACCCGATATGATGGCGACAGGCTCGCTACCATCGCTAAGATCGCGATACGCGCGCACTCGGAACTCACCGCTCTTAGTGGGTAGGAGCGTTTCTGAAACAAACAGCACTCCAGGGTGCTGCATACTGTCGGGCGGGGCCATCGGCTCCCCTTCCATTCCGGAGGATCCCTCTCGCACATGACGAATAGGGATGACAAAGTTCCTCCGACAGTCGTATTTGAAGTCGGTGAAGCGCAAACTAGTGCGCCATGCAGGTGATAAATAGAGGCCAGAAAGAGCTACGTCAAGCGAATTGCCGCCCCTATGGGCGCTCTTAAGCACAAAGGACCAGATGCTGGGCACCACTTCAGAGCACGAGTTTCTCGCACAGGCAGCAAAGATGCAGGCCGGACTGGGAGTACGAATACCCGTTGTGCGGACCCTTCCAGCCGACCTGATCACACCGGTTTCGGCGTGGCTTCGTTTGCGAAATCTGTCCAGCCACTCCTTTCTCTTCGAGAGCATCGAGGGTGGCGAGCGGCTTGCCCGCTATTCCTTCGCTGGTGGCCGGCCGACACTGCTACTTCGCTCCTGGGGAACCCGTATCGAAGTCGAGCACTGCACAGGGAGCGAGCCGCATCGCGAGCAACTCCAGGGCGACCCGCGCAAGCTCTTGCGTGAACTTGTAGACCGAGCCCCTCTGGCCGAGACCCAAGCACTACCTCGCTTTCTTGGCGGCGCTGTAGGTTTCTTTGGCTATGACTCGGTACGCCTGCAGGAAGAGGTGCCGCGAGGCAACCCCGATCCACTCTCAACGCCCGATCTGAATCTGGCATTTCATGACGAGATACTCGCATTCGACCACCTGCGTGCGCTCTTGCACCTGGTACGCGTGGTTGAGCTCCCAGCCGACAGTGGCATAGAGACATGGAAAGCTCTCTACGCTCAGGCGATCGAGTCGCTCAATGAACTGCAAGACCTGCTCGTAACGCCCATTGAGTCCGTGCCTCGTGGCACGCAAGGGCTGGAACCTCAGTTCCGTTCGAACCTAACGAGGAGTGAGTTCACTGCAGCGGTACACCGCGCAAAAGAGCACATTCGATCCGGAGACATCTTTCAAGTAGTGCTGTCTCGTCGGCTCTCTGCCAAGATTGATGCGGACCCCTTTGCTATCTACAGGGCACTGAGGGTACTCAACCCCAGCCCGTATCAGTTCTTTCTGGAGCTCGGCGAACACACACTCATCGGTGCTTCTCCCGAGATGTTGGTCCGTGTCGAAGGCTCTACGGTCGAGACGATGCCCATCGCTGGAACCCGCCCACGCGGCCACAACGCCGAAGAGGACGAGAGACTCCAAAGAGAGTTACTTGCCGATCCCAAAGAACGCGCTGAGCACGAGATGCTGGTCGACCTGGGACGCAACGACATTGGCCGAGTCTCGGACTTCGGCAGCGTCGAGTTAGTCAAACACGCACAAGTCCAAGGCTTCAGCCACGTAATGCACATGGTCTCTCAAGTCCGAGGACGCTTAGCCCCCAAGTTAGATGCCCTCGATGCCCTGTACTCGTGCTTCCCAGCGGGCACCGTATCGGGTGCGCCGAAGGTCAGGGCCATGCAGATCATCGAAGACCTCGAACCCACGGCTCGGGGAGTCTATGCCGGCGCTGTCGGCTACCTGGACTATCGTGGTGACCTCGACACGTGTATCGCCATCCGAACCGTAGTGCACTGCCATGGTGAGGCTCATGTACAAGCGGGGGCCGGAATCGTCTATGACTCAGTCCCAGAACACGAATTCATCGAAACAGAGAGCAAGGCGAAAGCGCTCTTAGAGGCGATCCGCTGGGCCGAATGCGGGGAACTGCACCTTCCTGAAACGGGCTCACACAGAGACAAGGGCGAGACACCATGACCCTATTGCTGGTCGATAATTTCGACTCGTTCTCGTTCAATCTGTACCAGATGATGGGAGCGATCTATCCCCGCATCGAGGTGGTCCGTAACAACGGAACCACCGTGTCTGAGATCGAGGCTGCTGGCTTTGCCGGGATCATTCTCTCTCCGGGTCCCGGCACACCAGATGAGAGTGGCGTCTGCCTGGACATCGTGCACGCCTTAAGTGGCTCACTACCGATACTCGGGGTTTGCCTCGGACATCAGGCAATTTGTCAGGTCCAGGGCGCTCGAATTGTGCGCGCGGAGGTACCAGTCCATGGAAAGGCCAGCGAAATAACCCACGACGGCTGCGGACTGTTCGAAGGACTCTCAAGTCCGTTCACAGCAGGACGCTACCACTCCTTGGTAGTAGAGCCGTCGAGTCTCCCTGACTGCTTTGATGTCAGCGCGCAGGCCGGCAACGAAATCATGGCGGTGCGGCACAGAACACAGCCCACTTTCGGCGTACAGTTCCACCCGGAGTCCATTCTCACACCCAAAGGCGACCTGCTATTGCGGAATTTCCTTTCCATGCTCGAGAGACCTGATGCCCCTACGTAATTTTCTTCGTCAGATCCTCGCGGGAGACCAGCTCAGCCAGCGTGACGCGCGCAATGCCATGGACGCGATCATGAAAGGTACCTGCGAGCCAGCGCAGATAGCCGCGCTACTGACTGGCCTGCGCATGCGTGGCGAGACGGGCGAAGAACTCGCTGGGATGGCCGCCTCAATGAGAGCCCATGTAGTTCCTGTATCCGCTCCTGCCGGACCGCTCATCGACACATGCGGAACAGGTGGAGATGGCGCCCAGACAATCAACATCTCTACCGCTGCCGCCCTGGTCGCCGCAGCCGGCGGTGCTGTGGTCGCCAAACACGGCAATCGCTCCATCTCAAGCAAGTGCGGCTCTGCTGATGTACTCGAGGCCATGGGCGTACCAGTAGACCTCGATGTACCTCAGGTAGAAGAGTGCCTTAGAGCCTGCGGCATTGGCTTTCTCTTTGCTCCCAGCCACCACCCAGCCATGCGGCATGTAATGCCCGTACGAAGGGCTCTGGGTGTGCGTACAGCATTCAATCTACTGGGCCCTATGACCAACCCCGCCGGTGCGCGGCGTCAGGTTATCGGTGTGTTTGCTCCTCAGTACGTCGAAGTCATGGCTCGAGCGCTGGCAGAGCTCGGCAGTAAGCATGTACTCGTCGTCTGCGGTGAAGATGGCAGCGGCGGTGTTCTGGATGAGATCTCAACCTGCGGATCCACTCTTCTCTGGGAGCTCCGCGATGGCACCCTAAGCCAGCACGAGCTGAGCCCTGAAGCGCTCGGCTTGAGACGTTCCCCCGTATCTTCTCTCAAGGGAGGAGACGCCGCACAAAATGCCAGCGCCTTACTCGCAGTACTCAGCGGTGAGCCTGGCCCGCGAGGTGATGCTGTCGCCGCAAATGCCGGTGCAGCCCTTTATGTAGCCGGACTCTCAGAGTCCATCGCCGCAGGCGTCGTTGCTGCTCAAGAGCTCCTCGCGACAGGTGCTGCTATGGACACACTGCGTGCACTTCGCGAGGCCAGCGTGTGAGCACCCGCAGTGGCATTCTCGCCGAAATCGGCCGCCGCAAGCGCTGGGAGCGAGAGCGCCTGCGTGACGCTCTACGCGGGAATCTACGGGTAGATCCCGAGTCTCAATGGCTCCCCCCACCCGAAATGCTCGCTCAGGCGCGTCGCTATCTAAAAGAAGGCGGCTGCGAGAGGCAAAGGCGGCCCTTTGCGCCGACTTTGCAAGATAAGAAGCAGCTCTGCGTCATCGCAGAGATCAAGAGGCAGTCGCCATCGGCAGGGCGATTTGCTGACTGGGAACAACCCGAAGACTTAGCTGAGCAGTACACACAAGGTGGAGCGAGCGCCATCTCGGTGCTCACTGACGCTCACTTCTTCGGCGGCGCTCCCTCCTTCGTCGAGCGCACCCGTGCGGTTTTTCCTGGTCCAGTGCTTCGCAAAGACTTCTTAGGCGACGAGGCCGATCTCGCTATCTCTGCGGCCATGGGGGCTGATGCCGTGTTGCTCATTGTCCGCCTGGTCGGAACCCGCACAGCCCATTTACTGCGACTGGCGCGCTGCTATGACCTCGACACACTGGTCGAAGTCCACGATGAGCGTGAGCTTGAGCTGGCAATGGCATCAGCCGCGCCGGTTCTAGGCATCAATAATCGCAACCTCGATGACTTCAGCATCGATCTCAGTCGAAGCGAAGAGTTGATGGCGCGTATTCCTCGTCCTATCGCGGTAGTCTCTGAGTCGGGCATCAGTTCAAGAGCACAAGCAGAACGAATGCGAAGAGCAGGGGCCGATGCCGTACTCGTCGGTCAGGCACTCGCTGAACACCATGGTAAAGGACTGCAGGAATTGCGCGTAGAGATGACCCGGGGACACCGACGGTGACAAACGAAGCAACCAAGAGACGAGGGCAGGTTAAGGTCTGCGGATTCACCAATCCCCAGCAACTGCGCTCGGCAGCGGCGCTGGGCATCGATCTCGCTGGGATCCTGCTTTGGGAGGGAAGCGAGCGAGCAATAAGTAACCAGCAAGCCAAACTGATGAGCGCAGTCGCTCAGGACTGTGGCATTGGGCTGGTAGGCGTCTTCGTCGACGAAGAGCCCGAGCAAATCCGCCGCTGCTATGAGGAACTTGGCCTGACAGCGGCTCAACTGCATGGGGACGAGAGCCTCGAGTTGGTTACGCAGCTTGTCGAACGCGGACTCTGTATATGGAAAGGCATCCAAATGTCGCCCGACTTTCACCCGAATCAAGTTCGTAACTACTGGCAGGCCGGCGCCCACGCGGTGTTGCTCGACGCCTGGCATCCCCGCCTACGCGGAGGAACCGGTCAGCAGGTCGACTGGCAGGTAGCGGCCAGACTGGCAGCACAAGGGCCTCTGGTATTAGCTGGTGGACTGTCTGCGGAAAATGTCGAGCAAGCTGTACGCATGATCCGGCCTTTTGCAGTAGATGCCTCCTCTGCACTCGAGAGCAGCAGTGGTGATAAAGACATGAAAAAGATCCAAGGCTATGTCCGCGCCGCACACCGCGGGCTGCAGCAGAGCGCTGCTGCGAACTGAGTCATGAGCAGTCCCTTCGACGAGTCCGGTCGCTTCGGCCGATACGGCGGCGCCTACGTTCCTGAAACACTGGTAGCCCCCCTTGAGCAGCTATGTAGCGCCTGGGACGCCGCATGGGCTAAGCCCGGCTTTCGGCATCAACTCGATGAACTGCTGGCCAACTGGGCTGGGCGTCCCACAGCATTAACCCTGGCCGAACGCCTTAGCGAGCATGTGGGCGGGCCAGAGATCTGGCTTAAACGCGAAGACCTCAACCACA
>Ga0163179_10002264_pt1 | contig 13477 bp, 14 predicted proteins | sample AtlANTMetagenome_FD_109643 | JGI IMG/M metagenome (GOLD analysis project Ga0163179, IMG submission 109643) | Marine eukaryotic phytoplankton communities from the Atlantic Ocean - Atlantic ANT 2 Metagenome | ecosystem: Environmental > Aquatic > Marine > Oceanic | place: North Atlantic Ocean...
GGAGCCTGCAGGATGGACAAGGCTTCTTCGCTAGAGACCGGCTGGCCCTCCAACACCGATGAGGCAAGGCGATCCCACTTAATCGCCGCGGATTCCGTATCGTTATGCTGATTTACTTGCGTCATGCGTCCACTCACAGGTCTATTTTTCACCGCCAATTGGGCGTTACACAAGGCAGTATCACCCAAAAGTACCGCCATTGACAGTCACGTCTGACACGAAGGTAACAATAGTGAGGGCGGGTGAGCAACCCGGTTCAGCCTGCGAAACACTACGAGCTTGGCAAAGCTGATCCTCTGGTCGACAATAGGGATACAGGAAGCGGATCCTCGATCCACCGCCGTTTTAATTAAAATCCCCGCCAGTCGTGTGGATTCCCCTCAAAAACACCAGGAGCCATCGTGCCGGCTACCCATTTTATTCGCGTCGGTATTCTGGGGCATGTTGGCCGATTTACGGCTGCAGACCACCAATTATTCGACCATGGGCTTCGCGTTATCTGTCGCACGGCCCGCGGTCTGGAAATTGGTGAAGTGCTGAGCCATTCGGAAAATCAGGGCGGAGCCGATGGCACGCTGTTGAGATTGGTAACTCCTGAGGACGATTTACTGCTCGCTCGCCAGGAAAAGCACAAAGAAGAGGCCTTTCAAGCCTGCGTCGATCTGCTTGGAAAACGTCAAATTCCAGCGACGCTGATGGACGTCGAACATCTCTTTGACGGTGCATCCCTCTATTTTTATTTTCTCGGCGAAGTCACACCTCAGATCGAAGCTATCACCCGTGAACTAGCCGACGCCTACGACTCAAAAGTACAATTCCGCGAATTCGCAGATGCGGTTGAGCGAGGCTGTGGGCCTGACTGCGGCACTGAGGCCGCAGAGGGCTGCGGTACGGGCTGTGGCTCGTGCGCCATCGCATCCGCCTGTCAGACTCGCTAGATCAATCGTTCGCGACTCCCAGCGACGCCAGAAACTCGCTCATCTCACCTGCAGCATGAGAATTCCCTTGCTGCCGGGCGACTTCAATCCCCACCCGCAGCTTCTCTCGAGCTTCCGAAACGCGTGAAAGGCCAGCTAGTTGCTGCGCCGCCATGAAATAGGCCGGCACATACGGTGGATCCTCACTCGCTAATTCCTGCAAACCACTTAGACTCGATTCGTGATCGCCCTCCTTGGAGAGCTCAAGGGCCAAGCTGTAACGCAAAAAGACGTCTTTAGGATCATCGGCCAACATGGCCTCAATTTTTTCTTTTCGAGAACTCATCAACGCTTCTCCAACACCAGCACTAGCGCCGGCAATGCATGCAAGTCGGCGTTAAAAATGGCCTAATCCGAAAATCTTATTTAATCCGCGCCGCCCATCTAACCGATAAGAAACACGCGCCAAAAATCCAACTCTTTGTTTTGACGGGAAAAGAGCGATGCAAGTAAAACATCTATTCTTAGCGACCGCCCTTACCAGCTTACTGGTAACGGCCACGTATGCTCAGTCCCCCACGGGGACCGCGAGCACGACGGAAACCTCCAGTCGCCGAGTCCAACAGTCGGCCCCAATCCTTGACGGCCAGGCAAATTTGCCAGCCAACAAGGTCGATAAGGGCACCAAATCAGCCAAGTTGAGCGAACCTCAACCGGCTGAGGCGAGAGCGGCGACGCATTTTGACACCACGGGTGGAAAAAACGACTCGAATGGCGTCACCAATCGACTTCGCCAAATCCGAACGGCCAAGGTCTATGAAGAGCTAAAGCCTATCGAGAAGCCGGAAACGCAGACTTCCCGACGCACGAAAACGGTTGCGAAAACGAGTGAAAGTGTCGCGAACGAGACGGATTCGGACACCGCCGATCCCGTCCAAAATCTTCCCTCGGTTATGAAAAAGCCTACGGTTCGCCAAGACGTGCCAAAGGCCGCCGCGCCACGCATCGCGACTCGTGAATAGAACGACAGCACGTCAGCTTCTCCCAAGGATGGTTTTTCGGAAAACAAATCATCGAATCAAACTAAAAAAGTAGCAGCAGCTCCGAAGAAGACTGCAGCTCCGAAGAAGACAGCAGCTCCAAAAGCACAGCCCAGCGAAACGCCCGTGGCAGCAGCTCCGACGCAAGTCGACGCGAACGTACTGATCACGAATCGGAGCCCCGTTCTGTCCGTCACGACACGGGGTCCCCGCACGATCGTCGTGGGCAAAGAAGCTCTTTTCGAGTTCGATCTCAAAAACGCGAGCGAAATTGCGGCGAAGGACGTTATCGTTCGAATGCAACTTCCGCACTGGATTGAAGTCGCGAAACAAGACACCAGCGTCGGTTCGACACGCGTTGAGCCAGACCAGCAGGGCGATTCGACACTCAGCTGGACCATTGCACACCTCAACGGCGAGGCTCATGAAAAGCTGAAGCTGAAGATCATCCCGCGTGGAAGTCGACCACTGGACCTTGGAGTCACCTGGACATTTGTGCCCGCGAACAGCACGGCTCAAATCCAAGTACAGGAACCGAAACTAGAAATGTCCGTGATCGGTCCTCAAGACGTGCTCTTTGGGGAAACTAAAATCTACACGATTACCATCTCGAATCCGGGAACGGGTGATGCTGAAAACGTCGTCTTGAATCTGATGCCGCTCGTTCCTAATGAACAGGCAGCAGGCGTACGTCAGATTGGAACGATTCGCGCCGGCACCCGACAAACGATTGAAGTCGAGCTCACCGCAAAACAGACCGGTCGTCTTCAGGTACAAGCTGAAGCGATGGCTGACAACGGCCTACGAGCTCAGGGTGCTCAAGAAGTTCGTGTAAGGCGAGCCGCTCTCGAAGTTCAAGTGAAAGCACCGCAGATGAAGTACGCGGGCACGAAGGCACGCTACACGATTCAGGTCACTAACTCGGGTGATGCAGCGGCCCAAGACGTGGCGGCGATCGCAACCCTACCTGCTGGCGTCAAGGACATTGCCAGTTCGTCGGGCGGAAAGCTGGATGCCAAAAAGGGTCAAGTCCACTGGAAACTGGGGTCGATTCGACCTGGTGCTTCGCGAGTTTTCGAACTCGAATGCACCCTGGTTTCCCCCGGCAGCAACCGATTGGATATGCAAGCCGTCGCTCATGGCGACGTCAATGCTCTGAGTTCGGCGATAACAGCCGTTGAATCGTTAGCCGACCTCAAGATGACCGTCGACGATCCACAAGGTGCAGTCGGCGTGGGCACGGACGTGATTTACGAAGTTAAGATCGAGAACCGCGGCACCAAGGCAGCTTCCAACATCCAACTTTACGGATTTTTCTCGGAAGGAATTGAACCGGGCGGCATTCGTGGCTGGCGAGGTTCAGTCAGCGAGGGAGAAGTGATCATTGAACGGATCCCACGTCTCGGCCCTGGCCAAGAAATGGTGATCAAGATCACAGCTCAAGCACACCGTTCCGGCGATCATGTTTTCCGCGCAGAACTTGAGAGTGTCGATCCCGAAACCAAACTCGCGGTCGAGGAATGGACACGATTTTTTGGCGAGACGGAAACAGCTCAACAGGTCAACCGAGAAGAGCCTGCTGAACAGCGTTAGTCCATCAAGTCGATCCCGTCTTCCCGTCGGGAGAGAGAAAAGGCGAAGGCTGTCGGAATTTCCGGCAGCCTTTTTTTTATCGAACGACTAGGAGATTGACTCTAGCGAAAGAGGATTGTCGGACCTGGGGTCACGAATCCTGATCGCTGTTCGCCCCTCCAAAACGTCGTCTAGTGTCCGCCCAACAACTTCAGATCGCCACCCCGTCGCCAATGCTGGCACTTCGTCACCTGTGGACTTACTGAGTCGATATTCAACGAGATCGCGTACATCTTGAACTGTCCCAACGAGACTGGGGGCGAGGTTTTGCGTCCGGCAAACGGTACTCAATGCTGTGGCGATAAACTGTCCCACCAGGCTTGGTTGATTGGAGGTACGGCTACGTCTGATTTTAGGCCATTCGCTTTTGGGCAATTCAAGAGCGGCACGAATGGCTTCAGCAATCTCCGAAAAATGTCGTTTGGCGATCGTTCGGTCAATCCCTCGAATCGCCTGAATCTGCTTCACTTCGCTCTTGCCACGACGAGCCAATTCGACAATCAGATCATCTCGTAGGACTCGACGGGGAGGTCGATTTTGCTGCTGCGCCTGCCGCTCGCGCCAACGCCATAATTCGCGGACAATCACCATCGCCTTTTCGGACAAACCCGAGGTCCCCGAAACGCGACGCCAGTTTTCACGATTCTCGAAATTCTCGAGCTCTTGCTGCCACTGCTTCATCTCGTCGTCAAGCCAGGCACGTCGATTCCACTTTTGCAGTTTTGCATCAATCGACTCGTAAAGCTCCTCGAGGTAAAGCACATCCTGTAAGGCATACTCGATCTGACGATCGGAGAGGGGGCGACGTCGCCAGTCGGTTCGTGTCTCCCCCTTGGCAAGCGAACGATCCAATAATTTCGATAGGAGCTTCCCGTAGGCGGCTGGATATTCGAGTCCGATCAGACCTGCAGCGATTTGAGTATCAAACAATCGCGCTGGCCATTTCCCGGTGTCGTGAAGACAAAACCGGAATTCCTCTCGCCCGGCGTGTGCGATCGTCTCGTGCTCGCCTCCAGCCAAGACATCCCAAAACGGAGTTACGGAATCGACCTCTTTGGGATCGATGACCGCCAACACCCCCTCCGCGGCCACTTGAATAAGGCAAAGATCCGGTCGGTAGGTATCTTCCGATACGAATTCCGTGTCAAAAGCAATGCGTGGGACGCCCTTCAACTGCTGACAGATGCGTTCCAAATCAGATTGGGTTCGAATGTAATCGTGCTTCACCAGTGCTATCTTTCCAGAGTCGCTGAGCAGGTACAGATTATGAGACAGTTGCGGCGTCGCCGGGGAGCGACAAGGTGTGACCGAAGCTTCAACCAGGCAACGGCCAGCTTCCGATCGCCAGAGGGGCTCTATCGATCGACAGGTGGGCTCTGCCTGTATCCTAGTCGAGTCCGTGGAACAGAGCCAGTCGACTTTGGCGACAGATTCACCGATCAGGTGTGGTGCCGCCGCGCCGTCACAGCCCGCGGAATCGTCGAAATCCGTCTTCTTGCTGCTTCGATCGGAACGACTGCGACTGGAGGGCTGAGTTCGCCTAGCCTTACATAGATCCATCGAGTACGATTCGGGATACCGCTCAACCGAGCCGTTTCGGTTTGAGCCATTCGGGAGGGTAAGCGAATGGCTAGCGGCCTCATTGGAAATGAGGTGCTCCGTATGGAGTTGCGGGTTCGAGTCCCGTGCCCTCCGCTACCTAATGGTGTTAAATCAACGCCTAAGTCGTGAATTCTGACGTCGCGACATGATGCCCTGAGCCGCCTGATGGGCGGTCGATTGGCAAGCGTTTCTGAATCTCTTAATGCCTCATCCATTCTCGGAAAGGCGTTCTTCTTCAGGTAAAACCAGGACGGATCGATCCCTAATCGAGTCCTCAAAGAAACAGCCGACAACTAGAATAGGCAGTCAAGATCCGTGCATGAACACGGAAAAGGGAAGCCACCAGATGGCGGGGATTGTGGACCTCACTCAAAATGGAAGCCATGAGCACATCGTTAACATTACAGGAGCTGACTCGACAAATCCGTCGTGACACGTTGAGTCTCTTGGATGCGGCAGAGCCCGAGTGGCTCACCTACACGCCTCCGGGAACCTCTAACCATATCCTCTGGCATGCCGGACATATCCTCTGGCTTCTGGATGTTCTTTGCATCCAATTGCTCAACCCTGACGGCAGTGAACTACCGGAGAACTGGGACGAACGTTTCGGCATGAACTGCGCGTCGCCAGCGAGCAGAAAAGAATGGCCCTCGATCAATGAGCTCAAGGATCTCCTGCATGCTCAACTCTATTTTGTTTTGGACTTATTGGAGGATGCCGACGAAGAAGTTGCGGAAGTCGCAGACTCTTCAAAAGGTCACGCGACGATCGAAGGGCGCATTATCCATGCCCTGCACGATGAGGCCAAACATAGCGGTGAAATCTACTTACTGATGAAACTCTGTCGAAATCGCAAATAAGTGAGACTGCGGTACCAGAAGCATTTGTCGTAAGTGTTGAAGAAGATTGGCAACTTAAAGTCGGTGAACCGAATTTAGACGCCGACGCACCGCAAGTTTCCATGGTGATGTCGCCCACCGACAACTTAAATGGCGATTACTTGATGCTTCTGTTGAACCAACACACGCAACCGGTATATTTGCCGGGCGGGCAATGCTACTGAAAAACAGTGTTACCGCAGCAGCTCGAGCGGCGACATCGCCCAGTTCTCCAGAACAAATAGTCACTGACCCCGCCACGAACTACACGGATCAGATGTCATCCGAGACGGCGACGGTGTCCATCTCACCATCACTTAGCTCAGTCGAAGCAGGAGACAACCGTCACGTTAACCATCCCAGTAAGCGTTATTCGTCCACTCGGATCGACCTGGATAGGAGAAGACTCTTAAGTTGGTAGCAACGCATCGATGCGTCGCGAAGGCTACCAATAGCGGGCATTCTCAACATACCCCGCTATCCAGCCGCCTTTTCCGCTACCTGCCCACACTCACTTTGATAGGCATCAAGCACGGCGACTTCGATCATCTGACGGCAGACAGGATTGATAGGATGCGCCACGTCAAAATGAATTTTAGTTTCGCCCTGTCGACTTGAATCACTCCGATCACATTCATGACCGCAATTCATGCAAAACTTTGCGTCAATCGGATTCTTCATTCGGCAGTGGCGACACTTAACCGTAAGCTTGCGGCTCGGCATTGCAATGAGCAATCCGCCGGCCTTTTCAATGATACGGATGTTATGCACAACGAATTCGTTGTCGATAACAATCGCACAATAGGCTCGAAGACGATCTTCGCCGCCCTCACAAAGATTCACCTGGACTTCCGTAATTCGCACTGTACTTCCCCCGTTGTTTACCTACTCGGCGTGACCCTACTCGGTACGGACGAAAACGAATCCCCCCCTCAACAGCCTCAGTCTATGCCACGATCCAAAATAATTGAAGTTTTTTGAAAGCCAATGCGCTCGAATTTACGCGAACAACACTGACGGTTTACCGCCAAAACAATCAAATACCGCCTGGACGGAGGATCTCAGTCCAGTAGGCTTGTCTTCCATCGCATGAATCACCCATACAACATTGCGACTGCGAGGGGAGCTCAATTGTGAAAATCGTTGTCCTAGACGGATCTACTCTCAACCCAGGTGACAATCCTTGGACTGGCCTCGAAGAATTAGGGGAACTGACTGTCCATGAAAGAACCGAGCCGGAGCGTCTCCTCGAACGTTGTGCGGGTGCGGATGTTCTCGTAACCAACAAAGTTCCTCTCAGGCGTGAAACGATCGAACAGCTTCCACAGCTTAAGTTCATCACGGTAACTGCCACGGGCTTTGATTGCGTTGACTGCGAAGCAGCTCGAGAAAGGCAGATCCCGGTGGCGAATGTGCCGGTCTACGGTACGGACTCGGTTGCTCAGCACATCTTCGCGCTCTTACTCCACATCCTGCACCGAGTTGACGTGCACGATGAAGCGGTCCAAGCCGGCGAATGGGCGGAGCGAGCGAACTTCAGTTTCTGGAAAGTTCCCTTAACGGAATTGAGTGGTAAAACCCTAGGGATTATTGGTTTCGGCCGCATTGGGCGCGAGGTGGGTAAACTAGGCCACGCCTTCGGTATGCATGTCATGGCTGCTTCACGACGTCGCCAGGATCCCCCGAGTTATTCACGCTTCGAATGGGCCGATCTGGACGTCCTCGTAGAACAAGCCGACGTGATCAGCCTTAACTGCCCGTTGACTCCTGATACCCAGGGGCTGGTCAACCGTGAATTCTTATCGCGTTGCAAACCGTCGGCGATTTTGATCAATGCAAGCCGCGGGGCCTTGATCGCCGAGGCTGATCTTGCAGACGCGCTTAAGAGCAAGCAATTGGCGGCGGCGGGCTTGGACGTTGTCTCCTCCGAGCCGATTCAAGCCGACAACCCACTCCTTGGTGTCGACAACTGTTTCATCACGCCTCACCTCGCCTGGGCAACGTTGGAAGCCCGACGCCGGCTCATGCAAGTAACCGTGGACAATGTCGCAGCATTCATTGCCGGCGAAGCCCAAAACATGGTCAACTAACTTCCTATTCTATTCGGGCTGGGTAACCCAATCGAGTCCGATATCCAGAGAAGTTGCTGCATGCGTAAGTGCCCCAACGCTGATGCGGTTGACACCACTTTCAGCAATCGCACGAATCGTTTGAAGAGTAACACCGCCAGAGGCTTCCAATTCCACGAAAGGCGCGGCTTGATTGCGCAATTGAACTGCCTGACTCAACTGATCCGGCGTCATATTGTCCAGCAGGACGATGTCAGGCTGCTGAGGCAAGACCTCCTGAAGTTGATCCAGTGAATCAACTTCAATCTCCAAGATCATCGCCTCGGCGTCAGTGAGGGGCAGGGTGCTTTTCAAAAAATCGCGAGCCGCAACAACTGCCTCGGCTGGCGAGAAGCGTTGTCCGTCATTCGTGCGGCCGAAATCGAGATGGTTATCCTTGATCAACACCGCCTCATACAAACCTCCTCGATGATTCCAACCACCTCCACATCGCACAGCATACTTTTCGAGACGACGATAGGCAGGGGTCGTTTTGCGAGTGTCATACACCTTGCTAACCAACCCGGAAACCTCGGAGACAAAGCGTGCCGTCAACGTGGCAATTCCGCACATACGGCCGACGAGGTTTAGAATCAAACGTTCCGCCACTAGCAGATCGCGAACAGATCCCTCAAGGACTCCAAGACAGGTGAGCGGGGTGACGTATTCCCCGTCCGGCAATTCGGAACTCCAAACCAGATCGGCATTCAGTTCATCGATGACCGACGGAATCGCACGGAGGCCGGCCAAAACACCGGGCTGTCGCGTTACGAGTGCAGCTTGCCCTCGACTATCCTCCGGAACAAGTGCGACGGTCGTCCAATCAAAGGTTCGGTCAAGATCCTCGCGAACAGCCAGTCGCACCAACTGGCGACAGTCATCCTCCAATCGATCCGACCACTCGGCTTGGGTGAATTCTTTTGACATCGACGGCGTCCTCAGTATGAACTTCGATCTGACTAGCCTAACTTGAGCCAGCAGCCTCGCCGAGTCCCCATCTCGGTGCCGAGATGAGGATTTGCTAAACTGCAGCTTTCCCCACTGAACTTATGTCGCTTTATCCATGGCTCAAGTCCTACTTCAGAACAACCGTCGCGCGTCCTGGATTCTCTTGCTCTTGAGCGGACTTCCGATCCTTCTTGGGATTGCTTTGTATGTTTGGCGCGGCGCCGACAATACAATCTCAAGCCTCGTGCTCATCCTGGCGATCGTTCTGGCGATCGCCGGTGTGATCCTTTGTTTTCGACAAATCGCTTGGCTCCGCATCCCGCGCATCAGCTGCACTTCCGATGAACTGCTAGTTTACTTGAAGGGATTAGCGCCGTTTCGCATCCCGCTCGATGTCGTGGAAGTTTTTTTCTTAGGCGAAGGACCAAGCATGGTGCCTGCACTGAACCGCCAAGAGGTTCCCAGCGTCACCGTTGTGATACGTTTGGCCGAAAAGGCGACGGATTGGCACCGCCGCGACACGTCCAAATCTTTGGGGCACTGGTGTGACGGCTACATCATCGTCCGCGGAACCTGGACCGAACCTCTGAACAAAGATGTCGTGGGTGATATGAACTCCCAATTGGCAGCGATTAAAAGAGCTCGAAAGAACACTTCAACATGACCCAGTTATTGGTTAGTGTCCGCTCCGTCGAAGAGTTCCAACTGGTTGCCGATGCGGGCGTACGTTACATCGACGTAAAGGAGCCACGTCTTGGCTCTCTTGGCGCAGCCTCTTTAGATGTCATCAGCGGCATTGCGTCGGCCGTTCAACCAAAGCACCACTTGAGTATCGCATTGGGAGAGCTCCTAGATGTCCCAACGTTTGATCCTCAGCACGTGCCTCCACGCACCAACTTGGTCAAGTGGGGACTTTCTGAATGCGCCAGCCGGCCGAACTGGCAAACCGAATTGCGAGACCGCGCGGCGTCCCTGCCTCCGGAGGTAGGCATTGTTGCAGTCGCCTATGCCGACTGGAAAACTGCACGAGCCCCTCAATTCGAGGCAGTCGTCGAGGCAGGCCAAGAGCTTCGATGTGAGGTATTGTTGATCGATACTTTTTGCAAACGCCATGGCAACCTCTTGCAACACCTGACCCTCGCGGATTTGGATCGGATCATTGAAACGGCTCGAGCAGCAGGCATGAAAGTCGCACTCGCTGGTTCGCTTGACCATACAGCGATGGCTCAACTTCGAAATACGAGAGCCGGTATCTTTGCAGTGCGAACAGCCGTTTGCCAAGGCACACGCAGCGGCGAACTCAACCCGCATGCCGTCCGCGAACTTGCCTCGTCGCTCAGTCCTTAGTCGCCTACCGAAATCTCACTCCCATTGCAACGAAATTCAGACCGTTGCCGATTTTTTTTTTGGGCAGCCTCACAAGTCGCTTAAACATGAGATGTTGAGGAAGGCTTTAAGATCACCAGGGACCGAAGGTGTGAATGCCGGATAATTGTTGACAATCCGTTTTCAGAATCTGATACTGGTGACTTGCATTCCGGGAATGCAAATGTTGGCTGCAGGGATGCTGGCAGAACCTCAACTTTCAATTGCAGCCTTGAGGAGGATTTGAAGTGCCTAAGTCCGTGCTCGAAGCGATTCAAGCGGGTAACTGGAGTTTCGAACCTGATCGAACAGAGGAGGAGGATTTCACCTCGACCGATGCGCTTCCTGGAAGCGATGAAAAGCTCGAAATACTCGCAAGACGGATTCGCGATGGCTTGCCACTCTGGCATCCGTCTGATCGCCATACCTACGAAGACCAGGTCCAACAGATCTCATCTCAGGTGGACGAGCAACCACAGCCGAATTAGTGCTTCTGGAAGCAGCGGTTTGAACCTGAAGCAACGGTTGATCGCTGCCGACTAATTGGATCTCATCCAAGGCAAACTGATTTGCATGAATTGCCTTTGCACCGCCAATTTAAATTCTGTCAACATTGGTTGATCAATACTTTCCGCACGGGCGATCCAGCCATCGACAGTCTGCATCAATTGCATTGCCGCTGCGATAGGGTTGGAGACTGAAGCCGCCTGGTTCGCCCCCTTCTCCATCACTAGAGGAACTAACGGAGACGTTTTCACAACAGCAATCTGTTCGGTGACAAACTGATTTCGCTGCTCTTCCGACAACGCCTGATATTTCCGTGCCTGCGAATGAAACCAGGCCTCCAACAAAAGATTGCCATTCTTCAAGAGAAGCACCGAATCCTCGGGCATGAACTCTTGCAGTAAAGCGACGAACCCATCTCCATCCGATGTGAGTTCATCGGCCTCCATCTGCTCCATGACACCTTCTGCAATTTTTTCACGGTCGGAAAGGGAGAGATCGCTGAGATCACGACTTGCGATCCACCGGACAAAGCAGGCTGACAACGCTTGCAACACATGATTCTGTTCATCCGGTACAGCAGCCGTAATCCAGTGACTCAACTGCTCTCGCATCACATCGATCGAATCCTGTCCTGAATCACCTGCCATCGCCTGCCATTGATCGACCATGGCAATCTGTTCATCAAGAAACGCAGCACGTTGGCCGACTTCTCGGCGATGAAACTCTTTCACCGTCTCCTGAAACCATCGATCTTGCAGCAACCTTCGATTGCGGTCCACCTGCGTCGCATATCGCGGATCGATTTCAACGGATCCTCCCAATTCACCATTCTTGATCAACGCCTCAAATCGATTCATCAATGCGAGTTGCGTTTGCTCCGTCTCGTCAGCAAGATCAGAGAGGGCCATCCAGCGAAACAACTGATCTCGACTGCAATCTTCAGGAGCAGGAAGCCGGAACTCCCAACTCCACCACACGGCAGAGCCAATCAGGAAGATTAGCCCAACCGCGGCGAATCGAAGAAAGCGATTCAAATTCATTTCAACCTCATCGACACTACTCGATTATTCTCCATCAACCCAGCCAAGCTCGACTAAACCAAGAGCTATGCTTTTGATACACTTGGCGAAGATTAATGGCCAGTGATTCGTGGCCAACCAGAGAATCTTGTTAGAAATCCCGTTTCTTCACAATAGAGATAGAGGTCGTCCATGCCATCCTTCAACGTCCAAGTTCCACATTCCCTCGGACAAGATGCCGCTAGAGCTCGTATGGAATCTTTCCTGGAAACGATGGAAAAGAAATACAAGGATCAGATTAGCGACATGGACGGAAGCTGGTCGGACAACATCCTCAATTTTTCGTTCAACACATTCGGCATTAAAATTAATGGCAAGATGACCGTCGCTGAAGACAACGTCCAAATGGACGGTGAGCTTCCCTTTGCGGCAATGATGTTCAAGGGAAAAATCGCCTCAGGCATCCAAGAGGCGCTCGAAAAGGCCTTAGCTTGACCCATTCGAGCAATCTCAGCCGACGAGCCTAGGATGGCGGTGGAAAAACTACGAGCTGGGTGCCTTCCAAGCGATAAAGCAAACCAGCTTGTAAAACGGTCTCCCGCAGCAGCGCGTCACGACTGACATTCTTCACATCCAGGCTGATCAATTCCGCAGCCTGACCTTGACTCAATCGAGACAGATCGAGTTGTAGCTGCATGCGTTGGCAGAGCGACTTCAGAACTCCGGCCACCGGCTGATTTTCTAGGTTCAATGTGTAACGTTTCTCTCCTTGAGCCACCGGTGAATTCCGCTCAGTCCCTCCTCGCAACCATTCTCGAACTGCCGTGTGCTGCTCGCTCGTCGCAACAACTTTCATTCGTTTTCCTTGGACGCTGAATTCAGCCTTGCCAATCCGCTCACGAAGCTCACCAAGTCGGTCGGCCTTAGCGGCTGTCAGGGAATAACTTTTTTCGACCGAAACTGTGGCAGGTATTTTCACAATCGTTGCCGTCCCGTCGGACTCAATCCGAACGGTGAGGTCAAATCCGGCCAACAGGATGGTTAACCTTTCCAGTAACCCCATCGCAGGCAACTCACCGGCATCCCACAAGTCATGTGGGATGCGATCGAGATCGCGAATCGGAATCCCAGCCTCATCGCTCCAGGAGCTGACCAGAGCCGCCGGCTCGGCCAAACGCGGCCAATCGGAATGAACTGGCTTACGCCACGCGCGCCGTCGCTCAGAAGACACCTTTCTCATTCGTTTACGATTGATGTCCAAAAGAGTCGCAAGCTTTGCAGTGGAAGGAGACGGCCCAAGATAAATGACGTCGCCGATCAGACTGACCTGAAGCCCCAGCTGTTGAGCCAATACGAACAGTCCCTGTCCGAAAGTGGGCGTATCGATACTGATGTTGAGCAGCTGGCTTGGGTCGACACGACGATCCACAAAAATGCTCACATCCTGAACTTCGGCAAGAC
>Ga0163179_10002265_pt1 | contig 13474 bp, 19 predicted proteins | sample AtlANTMetagenome_FD_109643 | JGI IMG/M metagenome (GOLD analysis project Ga0163179, IMG submission 109643) | Marine eukaryotic phytoplankton communities from the Atlantic Ocean - Atlantic ANT 2 Metagenome | ecosystem: Environmental > Aquatic > Marine > Oceanic | place: North Atlantic Ocean...
AATTCTTTAAAGTGTACTATAAAATACTTACCCTGTTTGTGTAGAATATGACAGGATTGATAAATTTTTCTTTCTTTGCGAGATGCTACTCCTATACGTGTCAGTGTTTCTCGTACCTTTAAGAAATCATCTGGTTCACCCAGAGTCACCTCCACCATATCAGTTTGTTTCCATGTTATATCAGTTTCACCGTTCATGTTTTCCACCTTTGTTCAAAGATTTTTTAATATAATCTAGTTGATCCTTGGTGAGAATTCTGAGTGCCTGTAGAGATTTATCGTCATTATAACCATAATACTCTTTAACTATATCAAGATAATCAATAGAATCTTTTCTAGTCCAAGGAGAAAATCTTTTCCTTGGTTTCACACTATTTAGTAAAAAGTCATACTGTAACTTGCTAGGTAGATGAGGATTTTTATTCATCTCGTTAGCAAACAATACAGTGTCAGTAAAGGAACTCAGACATCTATTGATTACAAATGCAGGATATTTTTTCTCCGCATTAATATCATCAACTAATATATTCTTCTTGGATTGGTTGATTGAGTATAGGTAGTCTTTTAGTTGGTACATTGTCGTTCCAGTTTAGTCATCATGGTCATCCCATGGATCTGCTAAATCTTTGTTAGCAAAAAATCCTCTATAGACTCCGTATGCTGACAGTAAAATAGTAATTACTGCAATTGATATACCAAAAGTATAGTTGGGATTGAATGTAAAGTGAGGTACTAGTGTATCAGTACATCTTGCTATCTTTTCTGGATCATTCCAAGTACCAGGTAAAGTGTACACTGGTGGACATGCTGCTAGTATTTTAATCATAATAACCAATTTGGTTTGCGGGATGGGTCACGTAAATAATTAGATGCAACCCAAGGTTTGCTGCTAATGTAATTCTTGTAAGCAGTAAAAGTGTCAATGCTTGTGTCATGTTTATACTCATCAGGCATTGCCCTTGTAAAGTTAGTAGGTGGTGGGCAGTCAGGGAAGATAATGTCAGCACACTCTATAGTGTATTGACAACTATGCACCTTGTTGTATCTATGTGTATACTCTGCACACAATGCAAGACCATGTTGTATTAACCAACGAAAGTTAGTCTGTGCCCAGATGGTGCATGGATGATTACGAAACGCACCTTTGTCAGTTTTGTAAGGAGCACCATCTAACTTAGGTAGTGTGCCGAAACCATGACCCCACTTATCTGATGCAACAATAGATAACATTTGACATGTCTCTAGTGGCATCTTGACAATATGTTTGTCAGGTAGATGTCTAGCAGATATAGTTGGTGATGGATTAGTTACAAATATGTTCATTAGAATTTTGCTGTCACACTTACTATTCTAGCGTTAGGATTCCTAGCGATAGCAACTTGACGAGCATCATCGTAATCTTTTGCAACAACTTCTTCTTTGAAGACTGTTCCTGCTTTATAGAGAGTCACTTGGCAAATCATAATTTAATAAAACTAATTCTTTTCTTGATGCTTGTTCTGTATTATAGCATCCCACGGACCTCATTGTATAGGTGTGTGCGAATTCCGAAACTGACCATTCCTTAAATCTATCTTTTACAATTTGATCTGAGTTATAAGATATTAACATTGGTGATGTATGATGATCACATTGTTTAGCAAAGTCATCATGATCAAATCTCTTATGCATGTTACCTGACTTTCCATATAGATTATCTTTAATATCATATGGTGGATCTAGATATAAAAATATATCTTTATCATCAGTTAGTAGTTCTTCGTATGAAAGATTTGTTATTGTCCAACTCTCTATCATATGTGAATACTCAATAAGTTTATTGATTCCATTTATAGAAAAATTTGAATCTGATGCTTGTGCTGAGAATGATGATGATTCTGTGAGACCACTGAAACTACATTTGTTTACAACATAAAATGCAACTGCACGTTCAACATCGGATATGTCTTTGTTATTGATTGCTTCCTTCATAGCATCAAACAAACATCGTGCTGCATCTTGATTACAGTATACAGATTTTAAATCATATAATGTTTCATAGAGTTGATCTACATCATGTTGTAATACACACCAAAAATTGTACAATGGTTCATACAAATCGTTTACCCAAATATCCATCATAGGATATCTTTTAGACATCTCTAATGCTACAGAACCTCCACCTAAAAATGGTTCACGATACTGTTTGATCTTAGTTAGATTAGGAGCAAACTGAAATATTTTAGTCAATGCTCTAGACTTACCACCAGGATATCTAAGTGGTGTTTTGTATGATTTTAAACTTTTTACTTTTGGTGTAATCATTTGAATTCACAACTCATCATAACTTCTGTTAGACATGCTAACAAATTTATCTCTTGGTCAGGAACAATAGGAATACTGTTCATATACTTTGCAATGATTAAAACTGCTTCTGGTATAGAAGATGGTTTTAATACATTATACAAACTGTCATAGATCTTACGCATGACCATAGTAGGATCATTGTCCATGTGTTGTACAACCCAGTTCTTAACAACAGAAAAATGTTTTGACTTTAATGCTTTCAATAATGTATCTAGATTTACATCAGCAACATCAATAAGAATAGCAGAGTCAATATTTCCTGTAGCAGCATAGCGTTGACACTCATTAATCAATCGTCTCCAATCTGGATAATATCTCTTGATCAATTTTGCAATAACTTTTGCTTCATACTTTATGTTTTCTGCATCAAGTATTTGTATTAATCTCTGAAAGAATGCTGCCTGTAACTTTTGCGACTGGTCATGTTTAATTCTAAAATCAACTACTGTGCATCTAGAATGTAATGGTTCAATAATCTTATTGATAAAATTACAGGTAAATATAAAACGACAGTTGTTGTGAAACTCCTCTACAGCAGTCCTCAAAGACAACTGTACATCATTGGTAGTGTTGTCTGCCTCGTCTATAATAACGACCTTGTGAGCAGCACCTGATGTTAGAGAAACAGTTGTAGCAAACTGCCTTACACGATTTCTAACTGTGTCTAGAAAACGACCTTCATCAGATCCATTGATAATGATATACGATGCACCTATCTCTTCACATAATGCTTTTGCAATAGTAGTCTTACCCACTCCTGCTGTGCCAGTAAGTAAAAGATTTGGTATCTCTCCTTGATCAACAAATCCTTTGAATACGTTAATAGTATTCTCAGGAAGAATACAATCGTTGACATTCTTAGGACGATACTTTTCAACCCATAAGAAATCTTTCATTACTTAGGTTCCAGAGCAATGTAATATGTCAGATCAATATTCTGATGTACCCACTCTGATATCAAACCTTTAGAAACTTTTACTCTATAGTCACCAGACATAATGCGAAGATTTTCTATCTTAACATCTAATGAATATGAACCAGTAGCAGAACCTTTAAGTGTAAGGTCATATGTATTACTGGTGTCATTCTCTTTGTCTCTCAGTACAAGTTTGATTGTATCCTCACCTTCAATTGCTACAAATGTAAGGTCGGGCAAACTGTATACAGCAGAAGCTTTCTGTAAAGAATATAAATCATCTCCAGACAAAGTGAATTCTAAATCACTACCAGGAAATTTTACATTCTTTTCTGGTGCACTCTTCAATGTGATCTCAGGATCTGAAAAGTAATACTTAGCAGAGTTGCGTCCACCTTTGATGTTCACAAAATCTTTACTTGTAAATTCTAGTTGTGGGTCATTGAATAATGAGAGACCACCTAAGAACTGACTAAGGTCATAGATTGCAAAGTCAGAGGGGAAGAACTCTTCTCCTGTAAATTTTGCTAGAATGTTTTCTGCATTACTAATTGTTCTAACTGTAGAACCTTCTCTGAATACAATTGATGAATTAATACTAGAGAAATTCTTTAGAACATCAAGTGTATTTTTAGATAAAGTTACGTTACTCATGATGTAGATTTGTTATAAAAATGTAAAAGTAATACTGCATAGTGAACAACTTTAAAGATGTCATTTTTTGCTGTACCCTTCTTGTCATATCGTGAAGCATATTTAAGAATGTTTGACCTACAGAATGCTTCAGCATCTCCTACAGCATCAATAAGATCAAGAGTTTGAACTCCATCATTTTGACTATAGTGTGCACTGTAGGTATTAGAGATGTAATCAGAGATCTCGTTAAGAATCTCTTTCTCATCGTATTTCAATTCTCACTCCATACATGATCTATGTCACTATGATAACATTGAAATTCATTTCCGTCAAGGTCAACAACATTTATTTTATGTGTTGGTTTCCATTCCTCTCCTCCATCCCCAATGATACGAACACTCCTACCGTCTTTAAGACGGAGGATGTGTCCTAGGTATCCATCAAACGGTTTGGTCATCTTCTGCATTTAGATCAACTCCTGCATCTATCTTATCATACAATTCAATAAATGATTGCTTTGTCTCGTCATCAAAACGATTGGTGCAAACTTTGATTGCTTTCATACGATTCTGCCAGATAGCAAATGCACGAATGATGTGTACAAGTCTACGAGTAGAGATAACCTCATCAATACCACCATCGTTGAATGTTCTACGGATGATATCTGCCCAGTTAGCAAGATGAGTACAGAACTCTTTGTCAAGAACACCTAATGATCCTGCTGCCTTCTCAAGAATCTTCTGCTCAGTTTTAACATGAGGATACTCTTGCTCAAATGTCAAAGCAAATCTCTCAAGGAATGCTTCGTTCAAGACATTAGTACCGATAAATCTACCATCATCAGAACCTTTACCTTTAGTGTTAGCAGTAGCGATGATGTTGAAACCAGACTTTGGTGTTACATATCTACCTGTCTTCTTTAAGAAGATACCTTTACCTTCTAGTACAGATTGTAGACAAAGTATCTTGTTAGATGCTAGGTCAACCTCATCAAGAAGTAAAACTGCACCTCTCTCAAGAGCTTCTATGACAGGACCGTTGTGCCATACTGTCTCTCCATTAACAAGTCTGAATCCACCAATTAAATCATCTTCATCAGTTTCAATAGTAATGTTGACTCTAATCAGTTCTCTATTGAGAGCAGCACATGCTTGCTCTACACCTAAAGTCTTACCATTACCTGACATACCTGTAATGAATGTAGGATAGAACATACCAGAGTTAATAATTTTTTTAACATCGGTGAAGTTACCAAACGGTATGAAGTTTGGTTCTTTCTGAGGAACTAGGTTTCTAGTAGTTACAGCGGGTTGTGCAGATTGTGACTTGAATGTTTTCTCAAGTCTCTCTGCTACTGTCAACTGCCATACACCTCTCTTGACTTTAAATTCTTTGAGACGTTTACTGATTGTCTCATACTGTAGACCGAAATGTCTTGCTGCAATCTTTAGATCATTTGCATTGACTTTAGTACCAAACTTATTGATGAGGTACTCTGATAATTGTGCTGTGGTTAGCGGTGATGGTGCTGGCATTGGTTTGTTTCGTATATGTATATATCATACACTTTTAAAATTACGTTGTATACACTCATTGTGCCACTTTTTCAAGTGGTTTTTTGTATGATACACGACAAAATGCAAGACAGCATAAGATGTCTTGCATAAATGAGATTATTTTGAGACTCATGAGAAGTTATATCGTAGTACGATACCTATGCAACCATGCTCACAAATGAGTTTAATAATTTTTTATTAACCGCTTTGTTACTAAGCATCTTTCTGAATGCACGACTAATATCTGCCTTACTATCACTCTTTGCTTCAAATGTTGTATCAGCATCTATGGCATTGTTACTGATTGCATAGAGTGCACTGTATGCTACAGGATTAGGAATGATTGCAGACTTCTCTTTTCGCCATTGCTTTTGGATTGCAGGGTAGTATTCCATACCTCCACCATATGTGCAAACATAGTTTGACAACGCTCCACCCGCTAGAATTCTGAAACCTAATATGTTTACATCAGGGTTACGATCTTTAAGTTGTTGGATAAAGATGTTTGTGCAATCTCCATATGTAAACTGACGATACACAATACCTGTTTGACGATCACGAAGGATGACACCAAAGTCTACACGATGTGAAGATATGCGAGGTGCATCTTCACCAAACTCATTCTTACCTACCCACTCACGACCATATATTGTTGAACATGCATCACCATCAGTTAGAACACAAACATTTACTTTCTGTAAATCATTTTGTTTTCTGAACTCTGGAATAATAAAGTTTAGGAGAATGATTGCTTCGTTCAATGGAGTTCCAGATAGTCCTACACCTACAGAGTTGTGGTAGTGTGGATAACGACATTGACGACGAGCATAGTAACTTGCTTCTCTGTATAGTTGTAAACACATACGCTCATAGTCTCTAGAGTTAGAACGTGATGAAACAAAATTCATTAGATGAAAGTAACCTTTGTCTAATAGAATCTCATTTTTTGATAGACTATCAGACTTACTGCGATAACGATATGATTCTGCTGTGTTAGGATTGTTGTTGATAGCACGATCTGCAACTGTCCACTCATTTGTAAATGCATAAACTTCAAAAGGGATCTGTACTTTTTTACAGAATGCAGTTAGATTTAGTAATTGCTTTACTGTTGGTAGAAGTTCATATGACATAGAACCAGACCAATCAAGAACAAAAATCATACCATGGTTTTTGCCATCAGGAAGAACTGTAATTTTTTTGAACACATCTTCGTTGTACTTGTATGTGTAAAGTTTCTTTGTGTCAAGAACACCAGTTTTAGATTCTCCTGCACGAGCATAAGCATCTGCAGACTTACGACACTCAAACTCTTTAACCATGTAGTTGACTTCTTTCTGTGACTTAGCACGAAACTCTTTGTAATCAGCATCAACAAATTCAAACAACTCTAGATCTTGTGCATTTTGTTGCTCACCAATCCATTTGTGAAGGACCTTCCAATCTACAACAAAATCATTTATATCTACATCTTTTGGTATCTCAACATATGTTGAATCAACATGTGACTCACTAGATAACTTTCCAGACTTATCATCAAATGATCTCTGTGTTTGAGATGTAGTGCCATGCTCTCCACCTTCATCTGATTCAGATTCTCCAAACAATTCATCTAGTAACTCATCATCATCTTTTAGGTTACCATCTTCATCATACCAATCATCTTTAACATTCTCTAGATCTACTCCTGATCCTCCTGCACCACCAGAACGTGGTTGTGCTTGTGCTGATGAAGTATCTTGATCTTCAGAATCACCTTCACCTTCCATGTCACCTATACCTTCTAGTGATGATGAATCAAGTGCAACCTCAACTTCCTCTTCTTCTGTTTTTTGTGTTTGTGTCCAGTTGTATACATCCTGTGCAATCTGACATACTTCTTCAAAAGTTTCTACCTGATCTGTACGAGCAACAAATAACATCTCAGATCCATTGAAAGGAACCATAGCACTAGCACCTAGTTTGAAGTGTAAGTTGATACGGTCAATCAAACTGAATGTAGAAAGATCTTGGTCTGCAATCTCAAAAAAATCTTTGTTGTTTAATTCTGTATAACCCTGAGCAAAACTTTTGCAAAGACCAGCATACTTTCTTTTTATTAGTTTTTCTATACGTGCATCTTCAATTACATTGATAAAATCTTGTGGACAATCTGCTAGTTCTCTCCAGTCAATATTTGGTGTGAACAATGCATGTCCTACCTCATGACCTACAAGCATGTCATACACAGCATTAGATGCTAGATCCCATAATGGTAATGTAAGGACACGAGTGTCTACATTGAATAGTGCTGTTGGAACTTTGCGATGCTCTACGACTAGGTTCTCTGTTGCTAGAAGTCTTGCTAAATTACCTTTGATCTCTTGTTGTGACATGTGATTTGTTTCTTGTTATATACATGATAACAGATAAAATGTGCTAGCCAACCAGTGCATGTGTCACTTCGTTAACTGTCTCCCTTATAATGGAGAAGTTTTTTTCTTTCTCTGCTGTAATGGTTCTGTCAAATTTATCCTCAAAATTAGATTTATGACTTATTACATATATTCTACTAGTCTCATCAAAGTTTCGCAAGATCCATCCTAGGTCACTAGCACCAGATTGATCAAGAGATCCATCAAATATCTCATCTAATATAAGTAGGTTAGTATCAACGCTATTCTTAAGCTTAGCAATACTACGCCAAGTGAGCAGAAGAGCAATATCAATGCGAGCTTTTTCTCCTTCTGAGAACGAATCATATGAAAATACATCCCTATACCTACTCTTAATTATTTCTTCAAAGTTCTCATCAAGGGTAAAATTGACATAAAACTCCATCTTTTGTAAGAAATCGTTAATTAACTTATTCATTGTAGGAAGATAAGTCTTGATAATCCTAGTCTTTATCCCATTATCTTTAAGTAACTGTGATGCTGTTGTCAGGACATCACGATCTTTCTTTAAAGACGCATGTTGTTTTGCAAGACCCTTCTTATCTTTTACCAGTTCCTCCAATTTTGTATACTCTGCTTTTTTATCTGGAGTGCTACCTTCAAGTTCTTTGATCTCTTCCTCTATATTGTTTACTTCTTTTCTAATAGAAGTCAATTGAAAATTTAATTGTGATAGTGTTGAGTTACGATTGCTTACTTCAGTAGACAACTCTGTAAATTTCTGTAATTTCTTTTGTTCATCTATAATAGTATTCTCTAGATCTTCAATACCAGTATCCATTTTATTAATCTCACCATGACTCTCTTCTAGTTTGTTCTCACGAAACTCATCAGATAATTGTTGTGTGCATGTAGGACACACATGATTATTTTCAAAAAACTTATGGTCTTTCTTACAAGACTTCAGTTTAGACTGTAGTTTTATAAGATAAGTGTTCAGTTTTTGTAGATTTGAATTTGACTTTTGATAGTCTCCCATTTCTTTATTAAGATTAAAGATTTCCTTTGTTAGGGATTCAATACTATTATTCTTATCTGTTTCAGACTCTTTGTATTCCTCTATCTTAGTCTTCTTACGATCTATCTCGTCTTGATTAATCTTTTCTAAGGCAAGCATATGTTGTTTCTGCAACTCTATCTTATCTTTCAATAAATCTATCTGGTAATCAATTTCTCTGACTTCTATATTATTCTCCTTGACTCTATCCCTGAGTAGCACATTCATAGTAGAGAATACCTGTATGTCAAGTATGTCTTCTATAATCTCTCTACGTTGTGGTATGCTAAGTTTCATAAAAGGAACAAATGTAGACGAACCAAGAACTACAATCTGAGTAAATGATTTAAAATTCATTTTCAGAACACTGTTCTCAAAATTCTTTTGTTGTTCGTTTACTGAACTCTCCTTATCCCATAACACACCATTACAATATATCTCCAACTTCGTGGGTTTAATTCCTCTGACTACTCTGTAGTCGTTCTTCCCTATGGTAAATGTAATCTCAGCAATACAATCTTTTTCATTAATACTATTGACTAGCATTGATTTACTAATCTTACGGAATGGTTTTCCAAACAAAGAAAAGGTAAGAGCATCCAAGATGGTGCTCTTTCCTGCTCCGTTACTACCAACTATTAAATTTGTTCTCTGACTTGTCAGGTCAATCTCACTAAACACATTTCCTGTTGAAAGAAAATTCTTCCAGCGGACCTTCTCAAAAATTATCATTCTAAATTATCAGGTGGTATCAATAAATCATCAGAGGTAATGATGGAAAATGCCTGTCCTCTTTGGTGACATGCATCTATTATAACATGATCTTCCATTTCCACAACCTCCATTTTTGGATAGGAAACATTTTCTTCTAATTGAAGTAAATATCTGTCAGCATCATCTTCTACTTGAAAGATAGGTATGACACGCTTATCTTCCTCATCATAGACAGAATATACACCATCAGGGTGATTTTCTAAGGTGAGTACAAACATTAAGTGATGTTACAACTTTCAATATATAGGGATCTCATGACACTCTTGAGTGAAGATTTGTCTACAGCAATATCCACCTCATCAATATATTCATTTAGAAGAGTCATGGTGTCTTTAGTTTCAAGGTTCACATCATCTATGTCACCTGAGTCAACTAAAACCTCTACAATCTTAACATCATGTGCTCCTACATTGTAAAGACGATCAACCAATGTTTCAAACATTTGGTAGTCTCTTTTTCCATCAACAATGAGTTTGATAAACTTGTCTTTATAATTAGACAAGTTAAGTTTGTTGTAGTCTGTGGTGCTGTCGTCATAAAATATCTTTTCAAATACTTCAAACGGGTTCTTATAAAATTTAAGTCTGTCAGTTTCAGTATCATATATGTGAAACCCACGAGAAGATTTGTAATCATTCCAGAACATCTGATAAGGGTTGCCTAGGTATTGAACATTACCACGTTTAGATTTGTGATGGAAGTGTCCTGACCACACACGATTAAAGTTTTTAAAGTCGGAAACAGTAAATCCACCCTCAAATTTCATACCAGGTGTTACTTCAAAACCATCAACCTCCATGTGACTACACATTATATCTCCACCTTTCTTTATCAACTTTACACACTCTTCTTTATTCTCAGAGTTAATCCAAGGCATCATTAAAAACTCTTTACCACCAACAAAAATAGTCTCTGGTTCAGTATAGATTTTTATATTGTTATAGTTTTCTAGTAATAACTCAGGAGAATTTATCTTGTTAGTGTTCTTATAATAAGTACAGTGATTTCCTAATAGCATATGTACTTGATATTTTTTTAGTTTATCAAAATAATTAGTCTTGATTCTATTAAGAGTATTAAAATCTACAGATTTTCTATTATCAAAAGTATCACCGAGATCAAAGACAGTTGTAATATTTTCTTTCTCAAGAGTTGGGAAAAATATTTCATCATAAAATTTCTGAAAATAATTCCAGAATGGTAATGAACCTTTACGTCCATCTAAATGTTGATCTGTTATGATTGCTATCTTCATGGTAGTGGAAATTGTTTTTCGTGTATAAAGAAGACTATAGTCAACCTATTTGTTTCTGGACAATCTCCAAAACAACCAGAGAGTCCGTGAATATTAAATCCGTCATATGCTATTAATCTATTGTAAACATTTTCTGTATTGATAAATTGATTATTAGGACCATCTAATATAGAGGTTCCTGTATTTGATGGTGGGTTTGGGTTTAAATATATGACTCCTGCACATGGAAAATAATCTCTATGAAATCTATCAGCCCAGAAATCATGAAGCATATCAACAGTACTAGCAGGGTTTTGATGGAAGTATGATGTTATCATAGGTTCTAACATATTACCATTTGCTAGAAAATCTTGAACATATTTTGGATAAGTCCATGAACTAAGATTTCTCTCTTCCCAAACATAGTCAAATATACCTTGTTCTAATTCTAAAAGTTCCAGATATTTTAAATCAGTAGAAAGTAATTGTCTAAAGTTCAATGATCTATATCCTCTCCATCCAAATCCTGAGTTAGGATCAGTAGCAAATGACCACTTAGTGCAATCAACTGCTAAGTCTCTGATATGATCAACATCTTTTAAATAATTATCTTTTATTGTAATCATATACTAAGGTACTCATACTCATCAATGGTTAAAACATAATTAACATCAGGTTTTTTATTTCTAATGTATCTGACTAAGGCAAGTCTTCGTTCAAAACGATTTGCCTTACGTATGTTGTCTGATATAATTCTCATGTGTTCTATTAATAATAATAATACGTCCATTCTCAATGATAAATTCTAAGTTATCATCGTGACTCCACATGAGTTCTTCATACAAAGCATTGAGACGGTTCATGTCTTCCCATAAATCGTTAGGCATTATCTATTCATTTTTGTTTCAATGTTTTCTTTGATGCTTCCCATATCAGATTGTGAAGCATTCATACCTGACATTGTACCATCATATTTGTCAGTGTGCATTACTTCATCATATCCTGACCGTTCTAAAATTTTTCCTTTAATTTCTAGTTGCTTCTTTTCTTTTTGTATACGTCTTAAGAAAGCATAGTATATAATCTGTGTAAAATAAGCGAAAGGGTTCTTAGATTTTTCTGGATTAAAGTTGTCAATGTATTGTAAACAGTTTTCTATACCATCACAAATCATATCCTCTCTAAACATATAGTTTACAAAGTTTGGTTTGTATGACAGGTGTGTAGCAATTTTAAGAAAACAAGAACCTAAGTAATTTGTTACTCTGGGACGGGGATCGCCAGATTCTTTTGCAGCATGAACTTTCTCACGATAGTCTGTTATCGCAGCAAGGAATTCTTTATTATTTACATAGTACTCAGTCTTTTTTCTTTTTGCCATTATAGTGCTATGGATATACCATTATCATGTACTTATTGTAGCAGATGTTATGGATTTTGTAAAGGTGCTTGACAAATGTTATTTTTACCAGTAGACTAACTCTGTCAAGGGTTAAAGGATATTATAGCTACTAACTTTTCTTATAGATATTCTCTAAAGTATTCTTGGTATCATTAATAGATCCCAAGTACCCCGACTTCCTAGGAAGTTTATCTGGTTTATATAATAATTGTTTATGAGATTCTATTCTTTCTAAATTCTTTTTATAGAATTCTTCTATAGGTCCTGTTACTTCAGTGATAGTAATAATATGATCTCTACCAATTATATACATGTCATCAAAAGATGCCATGACCCATTCCTTAAAAGCAAATCCTGATATTTCAAGTTGTCCTTTTCTTTGTTTAGATGATTCAACAGTAAATGGATTTGCTAGTAATACTTTATTCTCATCTTCAAGATAAAGAACCATAGCAATGACTTCCTCACCTGATACAAGTTTTAATGTTGCTAAAAATTCTTCTTCTTTCATATTAGTTTGCTCTGAGGTTTACTTTGATAACTTCATACCTAAAGTTTTCATCATTATAGATGTTAACTCTTTCGTTTAAATGTTTCAATGTATAGTTCTGACCACCTATGTCATCAGCAATATCATAGAGAGTTGCTATGTCTTTTCCTTCACCTTTTCTAAGGACCCTACCAATTGATTGTAAATTTCTAATTCTGGATTTAGAGGGCGAGGCGAATATGATGTTGTGAAGACGCTTAATGTTAATTCCAGTTGAGAAGGTGCCGTAACTGGCAACAATGACTGCATTTGATTCAGTCTCTGTAATCTTCCGAACCTCTTCTCTATCTTCAACGTCAGTTCCTCCGTGCACAAAAAATATCTTTCGTGCTTCGTCTACACTACTATTTATTAGATCGTATAAAGGTGTACCATGCTTTTCAATGTAGTTAAATAGTACTAGAGTGTTACCTTCTATATCTTTAACTAAATTTTTGATTAGGTTATTCCTACCTTTGTGCTCTACAAGATACTCCATTTCATCATGATATGTATCAAAATATTGTGGAGCATGTTTACAAAGTAGGACTTTTATCCTAAACTTAGATAAGTAACCACCCTTTATTAAATCATCTGTTTTTGTTACTTGTTCACACTTGCCAAACAAACCTTCTAGTACCCACTTGTGA
>Ga0163179_10002266_pt1 | contig 13473 bp, 36 predicted proteins | sample AtlANTMetagenome_FD_109643 | JGI IMG/M metagenome (GOLD analysis project Ga0163179, IMG submission 109643) | Marine eukaryotic phytoplankton communities from the Atlantic Ocean - Atlantic ANT 2 Metagenome | ecosystem: Environmental > Aquatic > Marine > Oceanic | place: North Atlantic Ocean...
TTAGTGACTTGTTCCCACAAATGATCAGAACCTACGCCCTTCATGCTCATTTGCCCTGACCTCTGTAACGCTTACGAGCAGCATTGCGAGATGTTGCTGAGAGTTTTGTGTGTTGACTCTTGCCTTGCCTAGTCTTCTTAGGCTGAGCAGCAGAGTAATTAGTATTGTTGTAAAGTGCCATTAGCCGCCTCTTCGTGTTCCTATGTGTATTGTAGCACCAATACCAGGTCCAGTCAAGGCACGAGAATTCTGACTAACTCCACATATTAAAGTATCACCAAGTAATGCAATAGGTTTCTTATTAAACTTAACTCTCTGCACTTGAAGATCCTTGTCAACGATAGTACGAGATGATGGTGTACATCCAATACCACTACCAGGTACAGGCGCAGGTGTCGAACCACTGTTATAATACTTCAACAATTGTTTCTCAACATATATTGTAGTATTAGGTGTCGGGGATCCTGCAAGTGGTTGTGGGTTCCAGACGCAATTTCCCGATGAACTTGCGGTGTCCACTGTCATTGTACTGGCGATTTGCATTCCCATTATCGTATCCTATTTCCGAATTTTACTAAATCCACTTTTATACCCTCGACGTTATTGTGCAAATAATCTAAAGTATCAGAGAGACTCTCGTGTTCATTCGACGATGGTCGTCGGTACAGTAACGATGGCCGCTCGAGCTGGGATATCCTCTGCTCCTGTTCTTGGCACTTCTCTGACAACATCAGGAGTGCCTGTTCCAATTTCTTCTGATTTGCTAATAACTCTTCCATCATTTTGATCTCCACGTAAGAAGGCGTTTGCGGCTCGACTCTCAAAGTCATCACAGAACTCATCGAAGTTATTCAAAATGTGTTCATAGTTTAGTTCGGGTTTTTCAGTCATTTTTTACCGCGGAAATTTTTTTCAAATTTAAGGTTTTAAAAAAACCATTTTCAAATTTATTTATCTGTCGTCTGGATACTTTTGTAGGTTAGCTCTTTTGAATTTTCGCTCGGGCTAAGGGGGTAGGGGGCGCAACCCCCAAATCACTGCCCATGCTCACCGTGTTGCGATCCACTGTGGATCTGTGGTGACACATCCGACAGGTGCAAATCCTGTGAGTGTGCGATAATCCCAAATGAATTTCAATTTCTGTTCCTTAATCGGTCCACCTCTGCGACCTGTCATGTCTGCGGTTGGTTGGTCTATGGCGTTCAATTTGAATTTAACAGGTGAATTCTTTGCAGTCTCACCAACCCAACCTGATTTCCATGCCTCTGGTTTGCCGTTTCTCTCATATGATTTTAATGCAAGGCGTGTCATAAATTTGTCTAGCATGGCACGAGTCATTACAAACCACTCATTGCCACCTGCTTGCTCAGAATAAAAATGCTTATAACGCTCAGGCACTTTATGGTCATGTCCGTGTAGTGTTGAATATCCTTGCTTACGGAGTAGGGTGTGAATCCAATCCTCAGAGTAACCACAATTATTCACTGCGAGCATGTCAATAATAATTTGGTCACCAGCGAGTTTAGTCCGTGACCCTTGCATGATTTCCCATGCAGCAGATTCGCCACCGACAGCAAGACCAATTTTGACAGCGAGGTATTGTGACTTGTCATTAGTCACGGCGTTGTCCTTTGATGTCCAAACGTATATGCTGCCAGGTGCATACTTAAGATTTCCAGGTTGCAAGTGTGAAGGAGATGCTACGCTTCCGAACTTGTGACCTTTGGGGAGTTCTGTTCTTGTTGGCATGATGTAGAGAAAAAGAGAGTTGAACGACAAAAAAAATCAGACCGCTTAGTGGCGGTCTGAAATATACCAAGTTCCACCTGTGGGAACTTCGAGTGCTTGAAACTGGCGTTTTGCCATTGCGTCAAGAGCAGCAAGTACAACTGGATCTTTTGAAGCGGTCTCATTCATTAAGACCTGTCCGTTGTAGAAAGATTTTAGTTCTTTGTTGTTCATGTCTTAAGTATAAACAGAAAATGCCCCGAATGGGGGCATTAGTGGACACTATTCCGATTGGCATAGTGTGGGATCAATCTTGCATAGTTGATCCATTTTGTTTTGTTGGATGGTATCAACTTTTTTTATCGCTGTGGTTCCAACCTGTAACCCAACGACCAAGACCACGCCGACTAAAATAAATCTCATGCGTGGTTCAATGTGAATTCACAACGAATGCCAGCACCTTGATAAAATGCGAGCATCTCCTGTGCTTTCGCGAAACTGCTAAACGTGATGTGCCTTGGTTGACCTTGGTCGAATGGCATCCAATAGCGAATGCAGTTTTTTGATGATTGCATAGAGTGATTTGCTGAACAATGTAAGTATAGGATAGAACAGGCACGGCGCAAGAGTCTTAGTGCCAGTTTAAAAATTGCCATACCTTCTATCCTGGGAAGGTATGGCATGTTGTATGATGTCAATTCAAACTCATTTGGGTTTGAACTTGTGAGATCATGACGGCATCCTGTCTGAATTGCTTTTTGTATGCTGCTGCAATACAATTGAAATTCAACAGCATTTCATCCACTTCAGAGTCTGGGAGTTCTACGTAGAGAATTTTGCAATCCTCGCGCTCACCCTTCCAAAACCCTTCGCCGTCAATCAATGTTCCGTACTCCATTAATGGCATCACCTCGCGTCTAATGAAATCATCCATCATTGGGTCGGTGACTCTGCCGTTGTCGGGGATGTTTCTCCCCATTGTTAGTTCGAGTCGGATCATAAAAAATCTTTGGTACATTACAAGTATAACAAAAAACCCTCACCGTGTGGGGCGAGGGTGTCCAGTTATTCTATTGGCACAACTCTTCAAATCTTTTGATTGCGAGTCTTGCTGCCTTGTCTGCGATCTCATCCTCAGAGTAGACTCCTTTGTTTAACCTTGCTTCAAGTTTGGTTAATTCGTCGTCAAAAATTCCTTCAAGGATTGCTTCGTTTGCGAGGTTGGACATAAGTCTCCGATTGAAAAATGGATGTGGGGGGCGTAGTCAGTGCGTCCGTAGACCGTTGCTTAAACCCCTCACTCTTTTAATATAAACGATTCTCACGCAGTATGGGAGAATCGTGTGCCAGTTTGTCAACTGGATTCGGGCCGGATTTTATGCGAATAGAGGTCGCATATAATCCTTGAACTGTTCACGCTTGTAATCAGCGAGAACTCTCAACTCATCTTCAGGTAACATGTACCCTTCGAGTTTCATTTCATCATAACATGCTTGAGAGATGCCCTTGTCTGTGATGTCGTACTCATGCAGTTGCACGTGTTTGAAAAAACTCATTAGTACATCCCCCAATATTTGAGGTCTGTGCCAGCGTGCATCTCATTAAACATGGATTGGATTTCGTAATAGTTTGCGTCATCCCATCTCACGCCGTCACGTGTTTCAAAGAATCCACAGTCGTTTTTCATTACGTTCTTGAATTCTGTGAATCCACAGCACTCAAGTGCGAGTCTGTAAAGGCACTCTGTGTTCTGAATCCAGAGAGCGACGTTCCAAGTCTCGTAATCTTTCCAACCGTTCATAAAATGCTTGTAATTTGTTTACTCTTTAAATATAAACGATTTTGAGTGAGAATAGGGAAAGTGTGTGCCACTAATATAATTGGCACGAGGTCAGCCAGAATTTTGTTTCATTATGTAACGATATTGTCCAAATGGGTCGATCTGTGTTTATAATGGATGAGTACAAACGTAAATCACGTATGCCAACCGCAACCGTCTCCAAGTCAACCGCAGCAAAACCAGCACGCAAGACAAGGACACGCAAAGCACCTGCTAAAAAAGCAGCAGTACGCAAAGTCACCGTCACAACCTTCAAAGGTGGCAAGGCAGTCGCAAAGGTCACAACCCTGAAACGTCCAAGCACTCGCAACCTCATTTCAGGTGATCGCTATCTCAAGGATTTTCAAACACGTTGGGCAATCCATTCATTTGAGATCCAAGAATTAGTCAAGGACTTTCGCAAGGGTTTCGATTTTGTCACTCCCTATCACGCTCAACTCGTAAATCAAGTTAAGCAGTGGACAGTCTAACAAGTTGCACACAAGCACCCCACAGGGTGCTTTTTTCATGTATTATTAAAGAGTAAAGCAATTCACCCTATGATGACCTACAACACAGATTTCGTTGAAGCACGTGCAGAGGACATCTTCGATTCATGGGTCACTCAGTTTTTCAGAGACCTAACCCCTGCGGATGAGTCAGCACTCTACTCACTCGCTCTCGACACAGCAATCGAAGAGTCAAACTAAAAAATCCACCCCTCGCAAGAGGGGTATTTTAATGCAAAAAATCCGGCTGACCCGAATAGTACATATGCACTAAAAAAACGGACTCCTTAGAGTCCGTTCATGAAATCTGAAATCGCTTCCAAATATTCTTCGTAAGTTGAATAACGATTTTTGAAATCGTTGGGAACCTCACGCTTTAAATGTGATTGGCAAGACTCGTTGATCTCGCGAACTGTGTAACCCTTTTCGAGGAGTGAAGGAAAAAACTCTTGAAGATTTGATTTATTCATATCCTTATTATACACACGCAACCGACCCAAATAGGAAAAATGTGTGACAGTTTCTCAACTGTCTTGGGCGGCTGACTTGTGAACTGGAAATGATAAGGTCTCACCTGGTTTCAGTGAGTAAGTTGTGACCCCTTTGTCATCGGGTGTCCATGATGTGACATCTTTGTTATTGTCACATAGTTCTTTCCACAGGTCTTCGTCATATGTTTCAATATGTTCTTTGAGGTCATGGTATCCCAAACCTTGATGATAATCACAGAGATTATCGTAAACATATTGGTACATGGTCTTCCAATCCATGCCATCTGCGATGATTTCAGAATACTGTTCAGCGATGGCATCAAGTTGGGCAGCGTTCATAGAATGTGAATTGTACATGATACCATTATAACACACCGTGAGCACATTTCAATAAAAAACCAGCTGACCGTGTGCAGTTTGTCTAGTGGCACACGGTGTGTTGATTTTATCTGTAACTCGGTGTAATATAGTATTCTCCGTCGTAGTAGTCTTGTTCAACCCATTTCTTTATACCTACCTCTTCTCCATAAGTATTAATTAACTCTTCTCTTTGTTCATTTAATTCATTAATGAAAAATTGTTGATTCTTGTTAACATTTTCCATAATAGATTAGAGCGAGGTTAGTATTAATTATAACACAGCATGTGGAAAACACGCTCTGTTAAATCTTAAGTTTTTATAAAAACAAAAAAACGCACTTTCTGAAAAAACTCAAAAAGTGCGTTTCTTAAGTTTACGCAATTTCGAGAGTTTCAGAATTATGTAATATCATACCATCAAAGAATGGTACAACTTTACCTCTGAAACTTACGAACCACTCAAATTGCTTTTGAAACACACCTGCACCGTATTTGACTTCATCAAGTAATGCATTTAGACGTGACTTCGTAGTCACTGTCTCCCATCCGCATGATGATATCTTTAATGCCTGTGTGCTATGATCATACGTAGCGATGTTATGACCATGTAAATAAACAGAACTGCAATTAGAAGCATCGTTGTATCTGACCATTGTATTAGATCCAGACCAGTTGCCTTTGTTGGACACTGCGAAGTTCATTTGCTTTTCAAGTTTACGCATGAATGTAAGAAAGAATAGGTTAATAAAAGTTTTCAACAGGGTGTGGAAAAACATCACTAAACCACAGGGTCTAGTGATGCTTCAACTGATGCGTCAAGTTTGGCATTTAATGTCCAAAGATTTTGACACTCATCATCATCCTGAATGAAAGGGCAGTCAAGAGCACGATCCAAAGAGGCGACATATGCTTGTGCTTCTTCGATTGTGAGTTCAAGTGTGATCATGTTGGGAACTTTGTTTGACATGTTCTTATTATAGACGAGATTGGCAACAGTGGGGAGAAAAGTGGACAGTTTGTGAACTGGTCTACCTATCTCTTTGCCACTGCTGCTCAACCATATCTATTATATACGATCACCCTACCATTTCTACCTTCCTTGTGCCACCTTAATAACTGTCCTCCTCCCAACTCTTATATTCCTTGAAACGTGCTACCTTTTTTTTACCTGATCTCTTGACGTTCTTAATATTATATCCAAAATCCTCTATGTCTTCGTCTAATTGATTGTACTTACTATGATCTAACTTAGTAGGTTTAGTCATTGGTATGAGTAAAGATTGTGTACTATTTATTTTCAGTCAGAGCACCAGATTTGATGCTTTGATGTAACAATTTCCCTACACTTTCCTTGTTTGATATACAATTAAGGAATGATTGTGTAAATTCTAATACATTTTCACAATTAAACTCGTATTCTTTGTTTGTATTACTGTTATATGTGATTATAACAGTATTTTCAGTAAATTTAACTGTTTTTACGGCAGATGAGTTCAAATCATCGAATATGCCATTGATTTTGACCATTTTAAAGAAAATAGAAAAGATTTAAAACTTAAAAAACTCAAAAAGTCAAAAAAACAAACTTTTTAAAATGTTGAAAAACTTAAAAAGTGAGATTTCCGAATCTTTTGGATTTATGACTTTATTATACTCCTCCTCAGAGGGATTTGGAGGGTTTCTGTGCCACTTTGAGAACTGTCACACTACTCCTTGACTTTCGGTAGGATGCACGCTAAGACAACAAGAAGAGAGCACGTTACCTATATTTTTTTAACCATTTCTAAATGATTCAGAGTTATCCACAACCACTGTGGAAAACCCTAGTCATACCAATGTGCGGATGGTTACTAAAGGATAGTATCCTGAGAACAATTCTCAACTAATCAACCTGCCTTCTCTCTCAACCACTTTGGTACATATATTAAGCACAATGCACCTACCCAAAACACTCCAAGTGACCACAATTCCACAACCCTATGACCTACACTTATCCACAACCCTATTCCTATTAATACTATCCATAACCAATCTAATGTACTATGGATTTGTTGCCATCTACTACCAAAGTCTTTGATTAACTCTTGTCTTATTTGTGCAAACAATGGTGATACATGTCTCATCATAACAAATCCTTCATTTAGAACCATTATCACGTATCCTATTATGAATATTATCATTGTGTAGTCTATCTCTCTTTCTTAAGGGTGTTTTATAACCATATTTCAGGTCATGTTTTAATCGTTGTAAGTATTTAAGATGATCTTTAATTTCTTTGCTTGATATCATATTCAATGACTATCTTCTTACTTGTTCTTCCTACTGAATTACTTGTTTCTAATCGTTGCATCTTTCCTCCTAGTAATGATGTTATTGTTAATAGTTCGGCAATTAGTTCTCCTTCATCCTTTACGGTTGATATGTCACATTCTTTTAGGTCAGTAACACATTCATCCTTACATTCTTGATCATTGATGTCACATTCGGCATCACAGTCAAAGTATTGGTCTGTACAGTCTTTTTCTTCAGTCATAGTGAGTAATTATGCATAGTTAAGTCTTATTTAATTATGTGTTCGTTTGGGTACATTTAACATAAATAATAGTGTATTCATTAGAGGGCAATGTAACCAAAATCTATACTATATTATGAGTTCACTTAAAGAGATAAAGGTCATGCACAACATCGTATCGCAAAATCAACTAAGAGGATGGAATCATTCATTACATGCATCAAATACAAGAGATGACAATACCACGAGATTAAATGATTATTATGCCTGTATGGTAGCGAGCGAGCAAGACCACACCAGTAAACAAATATGTAAGGACATACTGCGATGAATCCAAATCAATAACTGTCACATAGCACCCTTAAGGGGTGCTTTTTTATTGTATCATACATGTGGATCATACTTTCTGAGTATGTACAATGCAAGGGCAACACCAATAGATGTTGAACCAAGTACGATAATCACTAAGGGCATTTGTCACTCCTAATTTTTAATGAATAATGTTGGGGTTTGAGATTATGCTTTATTATGTGCTCACATGCATCATAATAATATCTGAACCATGCTACAGGCAATGGATCTTTCTTTCTTTTATCATCGAAACGTATCTTAAATGTGTTCCCATGTGGAAACAGTTCTAATTTACGTGATGCTGGACACTTAGGTGCATCAGGATGATTTGAGATCACTTCAGGATTATAGGGATCATTCTCCCATTTCTTCCTGCGTGATGTTGTAGTTAGTTTCTTTAAATTAGCATCTAAACTCTTTTGAGTGCGTGCCATTAAGTTTTCTGCTCCATACGTAGAATGTTGATCTCTTCAAGTAGTCTCTCTGCTTCCTTGTCTTGACCCTTATTCTTTGCGTTAATGTAGTCTAGTATTAAGTTTTTAAGATCTTCCCTCATGCTATCGTTCAAGGGAATGGAATAATTCTTTGAGTTCATCCTCATTATAGAAGATTGTCTGCTCATTATGTAGCATACTTTCTTCCATCCATTCGTGGTATTCTTGGCATAGACAGAGTGCATCATCAAACTTTTCCTCCGCAAATAGCGTCAATAGACGACTTACGACATGCTCACATATCTCATCCCTGCGGTGAGACATGCGGAAACTATCGTTGTCGTCTATGTTCCAAGTGGTCATTTTGCTCTCAACTGGAATACATTATTTAGATGATCGTAGGATACGAACTCTACATCTTTAGGTAACGCTTTAACTGCGGATGCTGCAAAGTCATTGGGATACCTTGAAAACAGTCTCCAAAACTTCTTTACACCATCATCATCCAATCCTGCTTTTGGTACTGGACGGACTACTGCATCACCATCTGCGTAGTCAAAGCGGAAGTCAATGAACTCCGAGATGTATTCGTGGAATAAGTTCTTTTTCATGTTAGTAAGAGAGAATTAAAGGACGTGACGTGATGCTGCCTGTATCTTGGCAAGATCATTCAAATGCTTACATATTACTGCTACTTCCTCAACATCATCTTCATCCATATCTTCCCATGCTATCTCTGTTGCTGAATCCCAGTCAACACCTAATTTCAGGCATCCTGAGAATCTTGATGAGTTATCATCATACGTTTGACATACGTATGGTACTCCGTCTGGTTGATCCACTACAAATGCAGTGCCAGATACTACGATGTAAGTTGCTTGAGACATGAATAAAAGAGGTGATACATTTAATAGTTTAGCGTATTTAGATATGATTGTCAACCATGTGGATACATGTATAAGTATCCACCTGCCCAGTCTGCACGACCAAGACACTCTGATCTTGATGCTTCATCTAATAAATTATATCTTACATGCTCTGCTGGTTTTGCCCAACCTGCTGGTTTGTACACGTCACCAGTCTTCTTATCTACAAATGCATTAACACTTCCATCACGATACTCATTTCTATCTCTGAATGTATCATACTCTTGTGCTACAATCTTATAATATCTTCTACCATTATAGACCTTAAACTTCATAAGGTTAGCAGTACCATTCTTTGTTGCTTCAATTTCATTGCGTGTGTACTCTGAAGCACTCTCAAGGTGCATACGCTCCATTGATCTTAAATGATTGTCCTTGTAAGACTCTTCTAATGCTCTGCATAACTCTTCTGTATATTGCTCCACCGCTACTTCTTGTGTTGTTTTAGTTTTAACTGCGGATGGCATGTTTAACTCCATAAATGAATAAAGGTGTGGTATGCTCAAGAGGTGCTTCACCCGACTGCTCTTAGTAGGACTTAAAGGACGTAATTTCCCTGCTGAACAGAGACAACCATAGATCCTTGCCCACAATGGTCAGGTACTAAGTCATACCACGTGGTGTTGAAAGACTAGGGTAAGTAAATTACACTAACGTCATGTCTAAGATTTACAACTTCAAAACTCGTTTTTTATAACGGATGAGTTACCGTGAGTACAAGAGGTCTCCAAACATAAAGAGCATTTTCCTTTAGTTGATTCATAGAATCGCATCTGGGGTCGCTCACCCTTGCCTTGCGTTGATGTCTTAGTAGTTAGAAACCTAGTGATCTCTCAACATTTATATAATACCATTTTTTTGATCCTCTGCATCATCCTTTGTGACACTTTGTAATCTGTCCTTACGAATAGGCACTTCTAACTCCCATGCACTATTCTTTATCGTAATCATCGTGAAATCACGTTTAAATCGCTTCTGTGCCTCCTCAAAGGACTTTGCTGGTTCATCACCTGCAATCTCACCATAGTGCGGATCCCAGATCTCAGGATGCTCGTGACAGTCAAAGAACTCTAGTATAGTCTGATCTATCATGCTATACATTGTGTCCCAAGTTAATGTCCTTCGCAGTGTCTCTGCTAAGTACTCTGCTTGATTGTGTGACATTTCTTGTTTAAGATATTCACCTCTTGCCCATACTAACTCATTAAGATCTATTGTGATCTGTACGTTAGTATGTACACCAGTATCATTGTATGGTTCAATAGTCATTATTCCTCAAGGTCAGGTAAATGTGGTTCAACCCAGTGTTCAGTATTATCAATACCTGCTGCTTCAACATATTTCATAATATGTTCATCAACTTGATGGAATATGGGATGTAAATCTAATTCCATATTAATATCATGTGCTATCTCAGCAACTTGTGCTTCAGTTAAGCAATGATCTTTATGTAATATGTTACACGTGGGTATTCTCTTTTCAATCAATTCATTTAGATTGATTCTAATCTCATAATCTCTATAAACTGGCATGATCCTCCCTATTGTGGTAAATGATCTTCTTGCCATCAAATTCGCTCTGTGTGGCATTTGGATTTGCATACCGAGTATATGTACCATCCTCAATGTCCTCACCCTTGTGAGTACCAACATTGATGGTCATAATAGCACGATAAATCCAATCTAAAATGTTCATGCTAACCTCCATGCAATATTATTATCTATCATACCAACCACCAGTCATACTTGTCAACGCTTGTGTTACATGACTGACATGTTAGTGCTGACCATGCGAAATGGTACACATTAAAACATTCATTACATTTGGGACATTGTATTCCTTTACCATGATTCCCAGATCTAGTGAATCTATTAACTTTGATTTGATGACTGTGCATTTAGAGACCGTCCTTAATTGTGATTGAGTTTGCATGATTCCATAGTATGTTTAAACATGCCATGTGAATTGTTAAGAGGTTGTCCATATTAACGTCATCCCACTCTGTCCACTCTGATACATAATCTTCTTGATCAAAATCACCAGTACCATCTATATTTTGTGGGCATGATTTGAAATCGTGGTTATCATCAACCCAAAAGATTCTTCCAAATGATTTACTATAAAACATTACTCAACCTCCTCAAAATAGATGCCATGAATAGTATTGAACTCATCAATACTTAAATGATCTTCATCGTGATACTTTGCGATGTTCTCTCCACCAAATATAAACTCTTCACAAAAATATTGTACACTTAAACCCATATCATCAGCACAACCGATCAATTCATCGGTCTCTTCGTGATTACATCCTAAGTATTGGATGCAATATGCAATGTCATTTGTGAAGTCTTGGAACATGATTAAATTACCTCTGTAAGTTTGGATAGTTTATCAATAATATTATCTGCATCCTTCGCTTCATCAATAGAGAACTCTGACCATTGTTGTTCTAAACAATATAATAAGAGATCGTATTCATAACCCTTAAGGTATATTGGAAGACCTTCTTCATCATGTGCATATTTTGGAATGAATAGTTTCTTAGTCATTCTTTTTCCTCCTCATAAGATGGTTGAGCAATGGTAACAACTATGTTGTCAGTATTATCAATGTATTGTAGTATTTCAGTGGGACATTGATTTAACCACTCGTGAAACTGTTCGTATTGGGATGGACTAATCATCAATACTCCTCCTGTGCCTGAAATGGCACGTAATCATCACTCTTTACATGATAACCTATAACCTCAGCATTTCTATGAAATATCTTTTCTTCGTCTACTTCGTCATAATATAAATTACTGTTCAAATATGCCTGTATTTCTTCACATAAATGAACTGCATTTGGTTCGTCACCTTCATCAGCAACGATACGGAATGAATAAGTAACAAGTTTCATCAGTTGTTCTCCAAGATGTGTAGGAATTCGTTATATTCTTGATCTGAATATGGTCTTCTATCTTCCCTTACAAAATCTTGCCAATCTGTTCCTTCTAACTTGTATGATAGTGTACCATCATTATTATGATAGTATTCAATGACTGCACCATCTACATTTGATACAAATTGGTTACTCATTGGTCTCCTGTGTTGTGTACTTTGTTATTATAGGTCAAATTGGTATGAGATGGGGAATTAGTGGACACTAATTAAAGTGTCCACTATTATTGACATTAACCAACACTTCCTGAGAAGATGTAGTTATTTGAACCATCGGTATCAGTACCAATAGAAACTTCACTGTAACTTAAGCAGTTCTCTAAGAATGATAACAGTTGATCACCATTGTCACATTCATTCTGTAATGCATCTAATACAAGTAAACGTGCATCAGACTCAACATCAGAGCGAGAAGAGAAAGTGGTTGATCCGAGTTGAAATGTCATAGTAATTTGACTGAACTGAACCTAGTATAACGGAAGTTTGTTTGGAATGGTGGAAATACGGTCAGTTTGTAAACTGGCATAGTCCTTGTTGAGTTCACATCCAATATATGATCTACTATACTTCTTAGCAACCATTGCTGTAGTCCCTGAACCCATAAATGGGTCTAATACTACGTCACCCTCTTGAGATCCTGCTAGGATACAAGGTTCAATGAGTTCAGGTGGATACACTGCGAAGTGAGCACCCTTATAAGGTTTACAAGCAACCTTCCATACCGATCTCTTATTCCTTTTATCATAGACCATCTTACGAGGTCTTGTAAGACCACTGAATTGATTGTTAGTGTCCTTAGTATTATCCATGTTGATAGGTTTGTTGCCACCCCAACGCTCACCTACTGCCTGTTCTTTAATTGCTTCGTGATCATAATAATAGTTTCTGTTCTTACTCAATAGAAAAATATACTCATGTGATTTAGTACATCTATCCTTAACTGATTCAGGCATTGGATTTGGTTTATGCCATATAATATCTTGTCTAAGATACCAACCGTCTGCTCTCAGTGCAAATGCCAACATCCAAGGTATACCAATTAGATCCTTTTCTTTTAATCCTTCTAGTTTGTTACCTCTTCTTGCACATTTGTTAGGTAAATCTTGGTTAGTATTGCTAACAGTTTGTTTAACTAATCCCTGACCTTTACCAGGTCGATAGTTATAATAACTGTCACCAATGTTTAACCACAATGTACCATCATCAGTAAGTACATTTCTTACTTCTCTAAACACATCTACAAGGTTTTGAATATACTCTTCAGGTGTATCTTCAAGTCCTATTTGTTTACTTTCATCGCCATAATTGCGAAGTCCGTAATAAGGTGGGGATGTAATACATGTTCTTGCTTTACATTTAAACTGCTTAAGTGTGTCCTTACAATCACCATATAATATCAAA
>Ga0163179_10002267_pt1 | contig 13472 bp, 18 predicted proteins | sample AtlANTMetagenome_FD_109643 | JGI IMG/M metagenome (GOLD analysis project Ga0163179, IMG submission 109643) | Marine eukaryotic phytoplankton communities from the Atlantic Ocean - Atlantic ANT 2 Metagenome | ecosystem: Environmental > Aquatic > Marine > Oceanic | place: North Atlantic Ocean...
AAGTTTAATTTCAGTATCTGTTGGTATTTGTGTTTCTGGTCCAAATATTACTAACTTTGGACTATCTTTTAATCCTAATGATTTAGGAGTTACTGGTGATGGTTCTCCATCAGCGGCACTAGCATCGTCAATTGAATTAAAAACACTATGTACTGCTATACCACATTGACTTTTAGCAATCTTTGCACCTACTGGATTATCTTTATCAATAGTATATCTAACTTTAACTGGACCAAATGTAACATCTTCATCTGTATGAACAATATCGTCTGCACTCATATAAAGTAGATCGCCTTGTATCATTTGCCCTACTAAACTTTTTGGAGTTGCTTTTTTTAAAAGTTCGTATATACTTGCAAATTTGTTAGCATAATATTGTCTACCTTCTTCGTCGGGTCTTCTGTTAAAAATCATAGACTGTAGTTCTTGCGAACTAGTTGGTTTTCCGTTATATTTCTTTGCACCCATACCTGCTTTATCTGTTACAATAAACGAATTCTTATCTACCCAACCAAATATTACTGCTGGGCTACCGTCCCATTTAATAGTTGTAGAATCTCCATGATTTTGAGAAGCATGTACCATTGCATCAAGAGCTCTTAACGCACCTTGCGTTCCATTATCATCAAAAATAATATCTTCTGGATGATCAATCCTTGCCTTTGCTTCAAACAAGATTGGCTTTTTAGTATTGATAACTTCGTTTATCTTCATTCTACTTCCTCAATATTAGCTGGGTCAAAAATAACAATACCATCTGCTTCTTTATCACTTACTGCTCCGTCATAGCCTTTCTCTTTTAGTCCCATTGTTACTATTCCGGTATACATAGGATCGTTGCTAAATTCCCAAGGCTCAAACCCCATTGTCTTTTTTATTTCAATCATATCTTTGCCTTGTGCATCAGCCATCTTAAGTCCTGGCTTTACTCGATATTTTTTAACTTCACCTCCAACATGTTGAGCAAATGCCTTTGCCATGCCTTCGGTCCATGTAAGATAGACTCCTTTTCCTAATGCTCCTAAGCCAGTGCCTTTTCCGCTACTTGCTTCTCCTCTATAAAACACACCATCATTCTGTTTCATTAGATTATCCCATAACTGATTTTCAATAATTGGTTTTAGTTCATTTATCTTCATGTTATGTTTTCCGATTTCTTTAGGTCTGCTTTAAACTTTTCTTGCTCCTGTGGGGTAAGTTTATTAAACTCGTCCCATAGGTTACTTGTTGCTTGCCTTACTGCTGGAGGCAACGAGGCAAGATCTAATTCATATTGTCCGTCTTGCATCTGAGGAGTTTTACGGAGCTCTAATTCTTTCTCTTCTTTTTCTTCTGGTGATGAATCATCACCTGGCTCTGGAAGTTTTAAATCTTTATATGCACTTGCAATAACCTCTGGAGATACTTTATTCTTTTCTAAAAATCTTGCAAGTACTTCACTGTCAGTTGGACTACCTGCTGTTTTCCATGCTTTTTTAAGTTTATCTGCTGTAACAACATTCATTGTATTTCCGCTAACTGTTTTTGCTTTATCTATAGTTGGCTTGGCAAGTTCTTTTGCTTTTGCAATAGCATCTTTCTTAATGGTATCCCATACTGGACCTTCTCCTAAGAATTCAATGTTTGGATTTGCATTATAATACCCTACAGTATCAAATAATCTTTCAATTCTTCTTTCTGTTAATGCAATCCCTTTATTATGTTGTGATTGGAATAATTCTTGCTGATCTGCTCCTCTGTCATCACTTACACTTTTACCTGCTACTGCACCACCTGCGGCTGATGCTATTCCTTGTTGAATTTGTACAATGGCTTGATATGTTGCATCATTTTGTAAAGCGAGCTCTTGTGAATTTTGAACAAACTGTGCCATTTGTTCTACATATTCTGGAGTAAACGATTTCTTTGCTAACTCTGCTAATGCATCAAACGCCGATGCGTCACCCTTTGCAAACTCTGCTACTAGTTGTCCTGCTAAATCTGCATCTGATGGTAGTACTGTTAAATTTTCAAAGCTCATTGAGCCTTTCCATTCAAAGCCTGGCATTACATCTGTTCCTGATACATCAAAACTAATTTGGTTTAATCCTTCATAAGGAACTACTTCTGCTTGTAAGCCTGCTAACCAATCTCCAACTGCATTAAATGCACCTGCGGCAAGTCCAGCAATAACACCTGTCTTCAATCCTTTTCCAATAGCAGTAGATAACTTTTCTCCTTTAAGTACTTCAACAGAACCTTTTAAGAGTGTAGCGGCAACACCAATACCTATTGCACTTCCTCCAGTTCCAATACCAACTAAGGCAGTCATAACACCAATAGCAAATGCTGTTTTACCTGGATTCATCTTAGCATATTTGCCTAAGTTTTCTATTCCAGTAGTAATCTTACTATCTGCACCTAACTTGTTTTTAATATCTGTTTTTAGTTTTTCAAATTTATTATCAAAATTTTCTACTGGTTTTGTATCTTGTATTAATTTTCCAATTTTACTTAGATATTCATTGGCGGCTTTTGTTGTATCTACAATTTTATCTTTTGTTAATCCTACAGCCGTTCTGTTTTTACCTGTTTCGTCTGATAATTTTTGTACCAAAGGAAATAAGTTGTTAATTTGATCTTGCCTTAATTCAACTTCAAGTAAATCGTCCCAAGCTGATACTACTCCTTCAACTATTGCACGTTGATCTTTATCTAAATCATAACATACACTTTCAAGTAATGCTGTTCTTTTATTAATATTTTCTATTTTCATTTGTTAAACAATGCCTTTACTAATGCTTCTTGCCCTTGTGCATCTAAGGCATCATATCCCATTTTAACCTTTTCCCAATTAGGCATATTTGGGTCGTCTATCTTGCCACCCTGAGTAGTACTAGAAACTTCTTCGTCATCAGTCTGACCAGCTTGTGGTGTTGTTGCACTTGTTGCTCCGCCGCCACCTTTTCCTAGTTGTAACGTCTTAATAAGTGAAATTGCTTTTTCAACCCAGTCAATTAATTTCTTCATTGTTGCATCAACGTTGGCTACTTCATTTGCTGTTTTTTCAATAAATGCTAATTTAGTAAAAGAAGTAGTAATAGCATCTAAGTCATTTTTAAAAGTTTCTATTGCTGACGTAACATCTGCATTTTGTTGTACCTGTTGAGCTACTTGTGGAGAAATATGTCCAAAGAAAGATGCTCTCCATTGATTATCATCAATAACTGATTCTGGTGTGGTTGAATTTGCCGCGGTTTCTAAAGTTTTTAAATCAGCATTAAAATACTTTGCTTTAACGGCTGTTGCATATGCAACAATAAATGCTTCTTGCTTTGCAGGAAATTCATTATTTGCTTGTATGTTTGCTAAAAATGCATTACCAGGAGTGTATAACTCTCCGGCAAGTTTAGTAGTTAATTGTTCAAATGTTTTTAACTCTGTCTGGTACTCTGGATTTTCATCCATTGCTTTTTCAGCTTCACTTGCTGTTTGAGTTGGTGCTTGTCCTGCCTGCTGACCTTGTCCAGGTTGTCCCATTTCAACTTGCATATGTAAAAATGTAACAGCAAAAATTAATGATATTGATCTAACACATTCTGCAACCCCAAACCCTTCAGGTGCTGTAGCACTTCCGCCTTGTAACATCAACTGAATCATTTGATCTGCTCCAGCGGCGCCTCTATCTGCTACATTAACGTTCTTGATAATTTCTCTTTTATTTTCTTTAATATAAATTAATAACTGTTTTGTGCCAACTGCATTATTAGTTGCCTGCATTATTGCTTTACCAACCATTTTTACAATATCACCTAAAGGTAGATCCTTACCAGTTGCATCAGCTTCTCCTGGTCTAGCAGTATTGAACATCTGTACTGCTTTTTGATCAATTAAGTTAGTAAGTTTAGCAAACTCGTTGGCTCCTTGACCTCGAACGGCAAGACCAACTCCGTTAGCAACATCTTTAGTTTTATTAACTACACGTTTTGCTAAATCTCCAAATACACCTTCGTCAATTTGAAATACATCATTCTCATTTAAATCTACAATTTTCATTTTGCTTATTTATTTTCGTTTTCTTTGATAATCCTTACACCTCGAGTGAATTTTTTAGGATCTCCGTTTTTAACGGCTAATTGCAAACGTCTAGTTAAATCTTGTGCTTGGTGTTCAGGATATGATGTTTCAATGATCCTTATCAAGTTTGATATCCTAGCAAGGGCTTGTACTGCAAGACCTTCTACCATTAAGTGTTTGTCCTTCTTAGGGACAATGGTTGTAATTTCTTCTAGAATTGATTTAGTTTTTGTCTGCATAGTATGTCTATTTATGGTAAATACATTCATAGGAGACATTTAAAAACATGACATCTGCCCAAGAAATACGTGAATTTATTAACCGTTTAGCGGTTATTAACGAAGATTTTTCATCAACACCTGGTGCTGACGGATCATTTGGTAATAATCCTCCTAAAAATAAGGTTGATAAGGAAACAGGTAATGTTTCCCATGACATTACTACTACTGAACTTAATCGCTTAAAAATTACGTTAAGACCTTTAGTAAGTGATGAATTACAATCTCGTTTTGTACAAGCATTGAATAAAATGCGTAGTGGTTCTCCAATGGGTACAAGCGAAATGAAGTTAATTACTGTTGCTTTTGTTGCTATGGCTGATATCATTGCAGATGATGCGGCATTAACTATTAGATTAAGAAACACCATTCAACAATATAACCTTTCTGCTACTTCTAATGCTAAAGACGATCCTAACGTAGAGTTTGATGACGGAGAAGCACCTGAAGAGGCTCCAGTTGTTGCTCCTCCAAGAGATGAAAAAGAAGATTTAGACATCTCTCGTCAATCCTAAACCTCTAAGTTTATCCCTATTAACAGAAGATGATGTTGCTTGTGGCTGTTCTGTTGGCGTAACTATTGTGCTAGAAGTTTTATGTAGCTTATTAAAAACTGTAGTTGCAGAACTTGCAACAGGTTCCGCATCATCTGCTAAATCTGAGATTAACAATGTTGTTGGATCAAAGTCCATTTCAAGTTTCTGTCCAACTGCACTACTACTTCTTGTTTTCATAAACTGTAGTTGTACTCTATTTCTTTCTCGCATACTTGGAGTACTATAGATACCAAACACGTTGTCTGCCGTTTGTATCTTGCTTAAACCACCAGCTATCATACTATGATCAAACTCAACACTTTCTACTGCACTTCTGTTTAACTGCGATGCCGTTGCAAATAGCAAATTCTCGGTAACTGCCAAGTTTCTTAACTCTTCACTAACAATCTTATCTTTAATATACAAATCAGCGACACTAATTTTTTGTCCAGCTGGCATCATAAGATCTAAGTAGTCTACAAGTATTGCATCAACATGTATTTTTCTTTGTGTTTGAAACTCTCTAATCCATGCTAACAAATCATTTGCTGTAACACTATTTGGTAATTGTACAATCTGTAAACACCCGGACTTCTTTCCAATCATTCGAACTTTTAAATCAATATCATCAATCTTCTTATAAACATCTCTAGTAGATGTACCAGTTAACATTGCGTCCATCCTCATAGAACACAACCCTTCACTAAGCTCTAAACTAAAATAAACAGTATTCAAACCTGCTTTTGCCCAATTTAGTCCTAGATTCTGCAAGAACAAACTCTTACCAGCACCAGACGCACCAGCAAAAATGTTTAGTTCACCTTTGTTAAAGCCTCCGTATAACTTATTATCAACAGTTTTCCACCCTGTAGTTAGTTGCCCATTTGCATCTTTGAGTCCTTCTAAACGAAACTTAGGATCTTCAAAATAATTTGTACCAAATGTTTTTGGAAGTCCAACTTGTACTGCGGTTTTAATTAAATTTTCAACTTCTCCGTAATTACTTTTTTCTAACAAATCAGCACTATTTAAAATTGCACCTTCTAATGCTTTATGTCTAGAAAATCCTTCAAACTCATCTAAAAACCAGTCTTTATGTTCTTCTGCTTTATCACCAATTTCCTGTATTTCAATCGTTGTAACTGCCGATAGTTGTTTTTCATCAGGCACGTTACTATGCTCAGTAATATATTCTTTAATAAATTTAGCCGCTGGACGCAATCTACGATCAAAGTATTCTGGATCTAATACATTATTACATCTGGCCGCTAGGTCCCTACTAGAAATAAGAAACTCTAAAAAAAGTTTCTGTAATTCATAACTATATTCTTTAATTTCATCTTCAGCCATCATTGCCCCATCTAAGTTTTGCTAACATTTGATCTTCTTTATTACGGAAGTTAAAGGTCATTTCTTCGCTAGAGCTATAGTATGCCCAACGTTTTAATGGAGTAGCCTTCCAGTTATATACTTGATATGAAGGTAACCCAAATTCTGTAGTCATCCATAAGACTACTTCATCCCAAAAATCGTTATCATTTTGTCCTTCTTTCCAGACTAATGTTAGACTATACACACCATCTCCTCATTAATAATTTAACCTTCAAAGGCGAGTGTTCAATCGCCATTAATATACTTTGCAATGTTGCTACTCTTCCAAAATGTAATATTGCTTCATTTGCATCTTTAATACCATCTGGCCAGTCTGGAAAACTTACATTCCATCCTAAGTTAATTGCATCTTCTATTAAAAGTTTACCAGATTTATCTCTATCTGCTAACATAATTGGTTCTGTGTCTAAATCTTCAATTAGTTGTGCTTGATACTTACTAATTCTATTAGACAGTATAGCAACACCTCCAATAGCTAATGCATCATACTCGCCCTCACAAACTATTGTATATTTACGTTTCTTTGACTGTCTATCTAAATTAAATACATATTCGTCAGGAGACTTTCTTAACATTTTTGCCGTACCTTTAGGTGGGTCGCCAATCCACCTAGACATATATCCAACTAGTTTAGTATTATCAGTATAAGGTAAGATAACACGTTGCTTCATTCCAATTTGATCTGTTTGTTTCCATTTTGCTAACTCAAATACATTACGACTTTTCAAATATTCAATTGCTTCATCTTTTAAATCAGTTAGTTCAAATGGGTATTGAATTTCTGGCCATTCTTTATTGAATACTATTTTTTCTTCTTGCTCTACTTCTTCTACTACCTGATCCCACAAAAGTATTTTAAGTCGTTGTATCTCCGCTTCGTCAATGCCTAAAACCCTCATCATCTTAATTAACTTAAAACCTAACTTACTTCCGGGTCTCCAGCCTGTTGTAAATCCACAGTTAAAACAATGATAGGCAGTCTTATCGTTATCAAACCTAAAGCCTCCTCTACCTTTTGAATCAGGTCTACTTTCGCCGTTATGAACACACATAGGACAATTCATAGTAAGCCAACCGCTACTATTTGTTTTTAAGGGAGGAAGATTACCTCGAAGTGTAGATTCCACGACATTCATTGTTATATTATATGACAATATCAACTAAATGTCAAGAAGATTCTAAAGAAGATTTTATTCCGGATGGACCAAAACTTAACGACATAACATATTCTAAGGTAGGAAATAGCTCATACAACCAAGGGCCTATATACAAAAGAAATAGATAATAAACGCCAAGAGAAAATGGAAAGACCAGAATACCAACCAGACGGTTCTCGTTCCCAGTCATTTCACGAATTTTAAATTTCATTTTATACTCTAATTAGGATTTTGTCTAGTGTACCAGCATTAGTTGTGTCGGTTGTAATTATTGTACGAAGCCATCTTACGCCTGCATAATAATTGAATGGATCGATTCCTGTAAATCCTGTATATGTAATTATAGCAGTATTATTATCTTGAGGTACCAAATCTGCCCATAAAGTATCTTCAGTAATAACGTCATCCAATGTACCTTGAACTGTAACTGTTCCTGTAAAATTACTTGTGTATATTGCGGCAGAAAATAAACTAGTGTCTTTTCTATAATATTGTGGTCCGTTTGTAGATGAACTTGCAAACTGGTCGGTTCCTGTTACAGCGATTGGCCAATTAGTAATTTCAAATGTTGATCTACCTATTGGAACTACCGCTTCCATAATTTCAACGTCCCAATGAGCTCTTTGAGATCTATCCCAGGTTAATGCGGTTTCTAGTCCTCTACCATCTACTACCGTAGCACTTAACATATATCTACCAGGAGGTGATGTCATTAAATCCCTTGCATAAATGGTTAATCTTGCTTCTCCATTTTCTGCTACTGTTGGAATTGCACGTCTTTTAAATATAGTTGTGCTTGTATAGTTGTCCCATAAAATAAGCATAACTTCTTTATGCAATAAACTTAAAGGACGTCTATCATTTCCTGATATTGTTAAATCTAACAGGTTATCAACCCCTTGAAACCACCTAATAGTTCGGTCTGTATAAGAAGCATGATGTCTTGTTAAAGAAGAGCCGGTGCCGGCACCTGCATAGTTTAGATTTGCTTTTGCGACTGTTGAGTTTAATGTTCCCATATGTTTATTTATCAGTTACGACAAACAACCACTCGGTCCTTATACTAAGTATAATTAGAAACATGGACACGAAGATACAGCAATTTTTAGAAGAATTTCCTTTTATGAGCTTAATCCGCTATGCAGATAAGGAAATTGTAGGAATCATACAGAACAGCGATAATACCGTGGTAACCGTATATCGTTATGACCTTTTAAAAACATCAGAAGAAAAATTAGAGTTTATTGAAGCAGGGGAGGAATGGTGGTGGGGAAGTAATCGATTACTACCAATTAATATTGTTCTTAAATCTGTAATGAAAAAATTTGCATACTGCTTACAAACATATGCTACCAAGGATTTTGAAATGGTAGCTGGGCATTTAACTAGTTTAGAAAATGTAATTGTAAAAAGAACTAAAAGACGTCAAATTAGTCTTGTTAAGAAGATGGATTAGTTAACTCTTCGCATAGTAAATTCATTTGTGCCACAATCATAATAGCATAAGCCGTAGCATGAGACTTTTTAAAGAAGTATTCATCAGTATTAGGCTTAACCCATACTTCTCTCATAATTTGATCCCAACTCTTGTTTATAAGATAACGTTTTGCAGGACGTATCATTGCTAATACTGCCGCTAACTGCTCTACAGAAGTTGGCTTTGTTGCACGAAGGATATCTCCATGTCCGTTAACATGCAATAACTGATTAGAAAAATCATCGTGAGTTAATAATTCCCAAATAGGTTCTTTTGCAATCAAATTATCCAACTGTTCTTTGTTTTTTATTTTAGAATAAAAACTAACATTTAATAAATCTAGTTTAAAAAATCCTACATCTTCTGCTTTTTTATGATCTAAATTACACCAACCAGTAAAAGGGTTCACTGAAACTGGATGAAAGTAAACCCCTGTCTTATGTTTAGTTTCTCCTTGGTCTGTAGAAATCATTGCAGGTACTCCATTAAGTATATGCAACAATTCTTCTCTATTACCAAAATCAATATCTACATCAGGTCTGCTCATCTTAATCCTTGCTTAATAATTTGAATTAGTTCTTCTTGTCTCATCTTCATCTCAATCATTTCTTCGTATAATGTACTTAATTTTTTGTCAAAAAGCATAATTCTATTTTCTAGGGTTTCTAAGTTTTTTACATGTTTCTCTAATTCAATATTTGATTGCACCACTGGACTTCTGTTGGGCTCTTCTGAATCTTTTTTGTCCACCATTCTGTGTCTATGCTCCTTGTTATTGTTTCTAATTGTCCTGGCTCCATCCTATCTAGTAAATCTTGAGCAGATTTAGAAGAATATATGATCCAAGGACTGATCCTTCCCATGACTATCGAATTCACGGCTGTTACTGTTGGTACTTCTTGAAAATATTCTTCCCAAGAATGTCCGGTTTCTTCGCTCCATGACTTCATTAATAACACCATGCGTTCTACTGCTCGTTCAACCGTTTCTAACTTACTGCTCTCCTGTATATAAAGAGAATATGTTTCTCTTTTACTCCAATTACTAAGTTTGACACTATGCTTAAACAACCATTTAATAAACTTATTTGTTTCGGTTGGTCTAAGTTGTATAATATAGTTAGCAAATTTTATAAAACCTATGTAGTCTGGGCTACGAATAAAATCGTCGGTGGTTCTTTCTTTCTTTGTCTGTGGAGCAACATACTTCATGAAGTCGTACCATACTTGAAAGGCAATCCTAGAAGAAGGTTCATCTATTGACATAAATCTCCTCTTCTTCTCACACATATGGCTTGATAGAGTACGTTCTCTAGCAAACTTCTTCATACAGTATTTACACTGATATTCATTTCCCATGCTTATTTAAACAAATCCTTTAACTTTTTATCTGACGTGTTTTTAGCCGTTGCAATATCCTGTAGAGTGGTTGTATCATTAATTTTTCTGAATAATTCTACTTCATCATCATTACAATGAGGTAGAAGCTCTAAGAGCCATTCTCTAAGTTTATCTTTCTTTGCTCCTTTGGGAGGAACAAATTCATGCCTCATTTTTTGACCCAAACCAATTAATGCTAACATCTTATATCTTAGTTCTTCATGAGCACTAGTAGTTGCAATATAATCAATATTACTTAGATCGTTAACCATTAATAGATAATGCTCTTGTATTTCTTGTGTACCTTGTACTTGGCTTGCCCAACGTTGTGCCATATATGTACTAACAGACTTCTTGCTCTCGTCATCTAATTTAGAATAGTAATTGCCGTTACGATAGTCTATCGCATTCATTATTTCATGTATATTAACCTTATGTACTGCAGATGCTTTTTTCTTTGCTGGCATAATACTATTTAAAACCAAATCTTGTTAAGGTCAAGAACTTCCGGCACCTTTGTTGATTCTTTAAGAAAAAATGTACAAGGAGATCCTTCGCCACTATTTAAAGGTACAGTTAAGATATGACCAAACTTCAACTTAGGCACATACCATTTCACTTCCTGATAGACATTTATAATTTCTACTGGAACCCAGTTTGCTTTATAGCCTGTAACAGGATTAAATTCAAATGCATTAAATCCTCTATCATTTAAACTCATAATATTTACAATTTCTGGCTCTCCGTGATCAGGCTCTCCTATAATTAAACTCCAATCTAAAGGCATTTTAATTTCAGATTCTCCAACCCTTAGCACGGCGGCCGGGCATGAAAAACTTTCTAAAAATACTAAAGGTATAAAGAGGTAATCAACGTCTTGTGCATTGCTATAATCTAATACACTATACCTCAAATCTCCATCTACCTCCGTTGGTAGTCTATCTAAATCGTATGTTTGGTTGTCTACTGTTAAAATGTTCATTAATATTTTACCTTCTGTGTTTCGTGTGGGTAATTTGCTTCATCATAAAACTTCTTCCGTTTTCCGAGATGCCTTTTAGAAAACTTTGCATTGCTTGATATGTCCCATATCTGAACAAAGTCCTTATCTTCTGCTTTTCGTATTCCTCTTCCAATACTTTGTATTGTTCTAACAAAACTCTTACCGGGTTCTACTAATACTAAATTAAAAATACGTGGTATATTAATACCAACACTTGCTACACCATATGTTGCAACAATAATCTTATTGTCTAGTGTCTGTACTTCGTTATATTCCGCTTTACGGTCTTTACTTTTCATAGACCCGGAGACAAAGACACAATCTGGCAATAACTCTTCTAATAATTTTCCTGTCTTAATCCTATCTACTAATATTAATGTATTTCCACTATCGCTTATAGTATCCATTTTCTTTGCTATCTCTATTACACGTTCTTTATTAGTAGTTAAGAATGATAATTCTTCTTGATAGTTATTATACTCAACACTATCTTGGTATTGTAGTATCTTAACATGACAATTTGATAGAACACCTTTATCTTGTAGTTCGCTCGCTTGTAGTCTATGTAACACCTCGCCAATGCTACAAATTAAACTGATATATTCGTGCTCCTCTTTAGGTATTGTTCCTGTTAACCCCCAGCGAATAGGAATATTTGAGAAAGGTCCTGTTAGCATTGTCCTAAGTACGTCTGCTTTTGCCATGTGTACTTCGTCAACCATAACACATATTAAATCATCTGTAAGAATATCAATACTAACATTGCTCTTACCATCTTTATATCTTTTAATTAAAGAATTAATACTTTGCCATGTGGCAATAACATGTTTATGTCCTGCATCTTTCTCATCACCAAAGAATACACCTACGTCTAAGCCTAAGTTTATATAATCTTCTTGTGTCTGCTTAACTAAGTCCTTGTTAGGTACAATTACTAATGTTCTGCCATAGGGCTCGCACATCAAACTTAACGCGGCTGTCATTAACGTTTTACCGGCTCCTGTTGCAATTTCTTGTACACCATGAGGATTAGCAAGGAACCTATTAATGCATTCTATTTGATAATCTCTAAGTTTAATGTTTTCTCCTTCAGCAACATGCCCTTTTGGCCAAGTCATATGAGAAAACGTATCTTCGGTAACTTGAACAAACTTGAAATCATGCTTAGTACGTTGGTCAACTAGCTCAATACTCCAGCCTTCGTTATCTAATATAGGTAATACTCTGTCTAAAAGATTTAGATAAGTTGATCCAGCGGCTGTAAAGAAACCAATCTTTCCATCCCACCTTCCTAATCTATATGCTGGTACATGATATGCATAAGGCAACATATATTTTAGTTTTGCTTCGCAGGTACGTCGGGTACTAGGAGACAGATCGTGAAAACGAACATTTACTTCATCTCTAATTTCTAACGTGCATATTCCTGACATATTAATACTATACTTTCAAACGACTTAAAAGTCAATGCTCTTGATTACCGAAATAAAAAAGGTACCCTCCCGAAGGAGGGTACTAGATAGGCGCCACCACGCGAATGTCAACGCCTATATTCTTTACTGGCAAGCCTTCGTTGCCATAGTTAAAGATTGTAGATCTATATCTTCAAATATAGACTTACCTTTAACCGTATTACCAACAATCCTCATTCTATTCTTACCCATATAAGTGGTAGATGGGATCATAATAAACCCGGTATCTCGTTCTAAGACACTAGCCGTCTGCTTTGGTTGTGCTGGACTAGAATCTAAACGAATTTGATAACTTACAATACCGTTATTTTTTGTATTAATGTAAACCATGCTAGGATTAGCGGTAATATGTTTTCGCCTAGCCGAGGTAACTTTACAATACGAAGAATCTGACATTGAATCAACTGCAACGACAGTTTTCCAAACTTTATCTTTGTACCTTACCTCCATTTTCTCAGCCGCACTAGCACCTGTACTTACAAGGGCTAGTGTAGCAATAGTTAAAAGTGATTTCTTAAACATTTTCATGCCTCCTTTAGAAGCTTCGCTTCATTACTGTAGTTTCTGCAAGCCTTTTCCATTTACCATCGATACCAGTCATCTTGCAAAGGTCTGCAACCTTAATCACTGTACGAAGTGAAAGCTCACGGAGCCTGTCCTGGTTGGTTTCAACATAATCATAGATGATCTTGTTCTCTTCATCTGTGAAGTTGTAAGAGTTA
>Ga0163179_10002268_pt1 | contig 13471 bp, 7 predicted proteins | sample AtlANTMetagenome_FD_109643 | JGI IMG/M metagenome (GOLD analysis project Ga0163179, IMG submission 109643) | Marine eukaryotic phytoplankton communities from the Atlantic Ocean - Atlantic ANT 2 Metagenome | ecosystem: Environmental > Aquatic > Marine > Oceanic | place: North Atlantic Ocean...
CACGTTTTCCCATTTCGTCAGCTAAAATTCGACCAATTTCTCTTATAATTGTTGTTTTACCAACTCCCGGTTTTCCTAAAATTAAAATTGACTTTTCGGATTCTAATAAATCTCTAATTACTGAAATAGTTCCAAATATAGCTCGACCAACACGGCATGTTAAACCATTTATTAAAAATTGACGATTCCTAATACAACTAATTCGATGTAAAGTACGTTCTATACCAGCTCGATTTTCATTACTAAATTTGCTAATTCTTTTTATTATAAAATCAATATCTTGCCATGAAATTGCTTTTTGAGACAAATATTCAGAACCATATAGAAATCGAGCTTCTGGGCGTCTTCCCACATCCAAAACAATTTCAAGAAGTTGATCTTTATAACTATGTCTATTTAAACGTTCTTGCAGAAAAAAAGGTAGATTTTCGATTAATTTTTCTAAATCATCATTTGAAGACATTTATTTTTTTCTAATTCTTAGTTTATAGAGTAGTTTTAATTTGTAACTTCAATTAATGATTTAAAAGTTGAAGCATCTAATATAGAAATTTGTGATAACATTTTTCTATTTAAATCGATATTAGATTTTTTAAATTGATGAATTAATTGGCTATATGAAATACCATTTAATCTTGATGAGGCATTTATTCGACTAATCCAAATTTTTCGAAATATTCGTTTTTTCTGTTTACGACCAATATATGCATAACGGAGACTTTTCATCACTTGTTGATTGGCTACTCGGAACAATACTGAATGAGCACCTCTATATCCACTTGCAAGTGATAGAATTTTTTTGCGACGTTTTCGAGCTACATTTCCACGTTTGACTCTAACCATTGTTATTATTTTTATTTATTAATTTTTATTATTACTACACTTATTAAATTAATAGGGTAACATTAATTTAATTGTTTTTATATCACTTTTTTTAACACAAAGAACTTGTGATAATTTTCGTTTCTGTTTATTTGACTTTTTCATTAATAAATGACCTTTAAATGCATGACGACGTAAGATATTGTCATTGCCGGTAATTTTATAACGTTTTGATGCTGCTTTTCGTGTTTTTAATTTCGGCATAAATTCTTTTATTGTTACTAAATGCTAAATTATATTATTATATTATTCAATGTTTATCGCCTTGTCAATAATAAATTCTTTGAAGTTAAAAACTAATTTTTTTTTAATCTTGACGATATCGTTAAGATAAAAGTATACTCAATGTTATATGAATGTTTATAAATTTCTTTCTAGTTGAATAAACTTATTTATGAATAAATAAACATGGATTAATTTATTTTAAAGTTATTATTTTTATCATGGCTAACAGCAAATCTGCACAAAAACGTATTGAAATTAATAAAAGAAATCAATTACAAAATAAATATTATAAAACATCAGTTAGAACGTTAATTAAACTCTTTTTTAGTGATTTAGAATCTTATAAAATCTCTAAAGATATTAGTGATAAAAAAAAATTAACTGATACTTTAAGCTCTATCTATAGCCTTATGGATAAAGGAACAAAAAAAAATATTTTTCATAAAAATATGGCAGCAAGAAAAAAAGCGAAATTAGCTGGATATTTAAAGACAGTATAGTTTTAATAACACTAATAAAATAAATAAGACTTATAAATCTCATTTATTTTATTGAATTTCTGTAATAAACTAACAAAAACGTAGAGATATAATTAATTAAGTAATTAATAATATTATGAAACAAAATCAAAAGATGAATTATATTAATGCTCTTCCCGATTTTTTAGCAATGCAGCGAGTAAGTTTCTGTTGGTTTATTACGCAAGGTCTAAAAGAAGAATTAGCATTTTTTTCAAAAATGTATGATTTTAATCAAACAACTGAATATATAGTTTTTGGTGAAGAGTATAGTTTAATAAAACCTTCTTATAGTTCTCTAATTGCAAGAAAATATAGTGGAAATTATCGAGCACGATTAGTTATTCCCATTGAAATCCGAAATAAAATAAGTAATAGTATCTTTTACCAAAACCAATTTCCAACTATTACTTTGCCTTTAATGACTACTTATGCTACATTTATTATTAATGGTTGTGAACGAGTAATTGTTAGTCAAATTCTTCGAAGTCCAGGAGTATATTTTGAAAAAAATAAAAGCCAAAAAATTAAAAAACCCTTTAAACGAAAATACTCAAGCGATATCCATAAATTATATTCATTTTTACCATCCGGTGAAGCCTATATTTCAGAGTTTGATCTTTTATCTGTAGGCTTTTGGGATTTTGATCATAATTCTATTTTTCATTATTCGATCGAATATCTAAAATCTACAAATAAAAATTCGATATTTACCTTTTTACAATATTTTAAATTCTATAGGGTAATCTTAAATACTTCAAATTTACCATCAAAAATAAAATTAATTAAGTTATTTTTAAAATGGTTAAAACTAAAATTAAACATTAAATCAAAATTTAAAAATAATTTTAGTGTTTATAAAAAAGATTACTTATTACAATATTTTCAATTTTTACTAAAACTTATAATAAAATATCAGATTTTAAAGCAAGAAGACTTTTTAAATAAGTCAATGGAAACTTTGCTACCAAAATCTAGTTTTAATTTATCAGAAATTCAAATTCAAAAGTTACTGAAAATTTATGATAGTACGTTATTAAATTCTCAGACTTTTGTTCAGTTGCAATTAAATTATAAATTGGTTTTAATCACTAAACATTCTTATAGTTGGTTAACAGAAATGGATAAGTTTCAATTTTTAAAACGAAATTTAAATCAAATTTTAACAACAGTAACTAATGTTAATAATTTAATTCGTTTTTCAAATTTACATCCTACAATTTATTTTTCAACAAGCTTAAAAGACCAATTTAAATATATATTTGAAAAACCAAATAGATTTAACCGTCATAAATATCTTAAAACAAAAACTCAACTGCTTCTTTATAAAAAAGATCATGACATAAAAACAAATTATCATAAAAAATACGATGAAAAACATTTGTATACAGCAATTTTAATTCCTGAATATGGATCTTGGATTCGTTTTAGTTTTCAAAAGAATACTAAAATCAATCTTTTTAAATATCCAGTTAAAAATCAAGAAGATGAAATTGTTATTCAATTAGATAAAATAAATCAAAAACCTGTTCTTTATTTATTAAAAGAAATGGGATTAACAGATTTGGAAATTTATCAAAACTTACAATATTCTGACTTTTTTTATTTTAAAAAACCTTTACTTATCAATTCAAATGTTTTAAAACAACCAATTTCAAGATTTGATTTAAATTTACAATATTCTGACTTTTCAAGAATTTTTGATCCCAATTATTACCGTTTAGGACGAGTTGGAAGATTGAGACTAAATAATCGGTTAGATTTAAAACTTAGTGAGCGTCTTCAACTGATAACTTACGAAGATATTTTTGCAATAATAGACAAACTAATCAATTTAACTATTTCGAAGGCGGTCGAAGATGATATTGATCATTTGAAAAATAAACGTGTTCGTTCAGTCGGTGAATTATTACAAAATTTATTTAGAGTAGGTTTTCAGAGATTGAATCGAAAAGTTCGAAATCAAATTAATAAAATTGATTCAGTATCATTATTAAGTTTTGATATTATTAACGCAGTTATACGAGAATTTTTTGGGTCTAGCCAATTATCTCAGTATCTTGACCAAACTAATCCATTATCATCTTTAACGCATCGTCGTAGGATTAGTGGTTTAGGTCCAGGTGGGTTGGATCGTGATCGAATTAGTTTTGCTGTCCGCGCTATTCATCCTAGTCATTATGGACGAATATGTCCAATTGAAACGCCTGAAGGACAAAATGTTGGGCTAATTGCATCTTTAACAACATGTGCAAGAATTAATAAATTAGGATTTTTAGAAACTCCATTTTGGAGAGTCATAAATGGTAAAGTTATTAAAACAGGCAATCCAATTTATTTAACAGCTGATGTCGAAGATTTATATAAGATTGCACCAGCTGATATGGCAACAAATTCTGAAAATTATTTAATTAGAAATTCTATTCCGGTTCGTTATAAACAAGATTTTGTTAACATATCACCTTCAGAAGTAGATTTTATCGCAATTTCAACTGTTCAAGTTGTTTCAATAGCAGCTTCTTTGATTCCTTTTTTTGAACATGATGATGCTAATCGAGCTTTAATGGGTTCAAATATGCAACGTCAATCTGTCCCATTAATTTTCCCTCAAAAACCAATTATTGGTACTGGTCTAGAAAATCAAATTGCGATTGATTCTGGAATGACTTTAAATGCTAAAGTTTCTGGGATTGTAAATTCAGTTACTGCTAATAAAATTGTTATTAAAAATGAATTTGGTAAAAAAGTAACTTATAAGTTACAAAAATATTTGCGATCAAATCAACAAACTTGTATAAATCATCGCCCAATTGTCTGGAAGGGAGAAAAAATAAAATCTGGTCAAATTCTTACTGATGGACCAGGTATAACTAGTAGTGAATTAGCTTTAGGACAAAATGTATTAGTAGCATATATGCCATGGCATGGATATAATTTTGAAGATGCTATCTTAATAAGTGAACGATTAGTTTATGATGATATTTTTACTTCAATTCATATTGAAAGATATAAAATTGAAATTGATCAAAATCCAGAAATGGGTGAACAAACGATGAAAATGATTCCAAACTTAGATTTAGCGCAAGTCAAACACTTAAACGATGATGGTATTGTTAGTGTTGGAACTTTTGTTAAACCCGGTGATATTTTGGTTGGCAAAGTTATTTCAAATAATGTCTCAGAACATTTGCCTGAATCAAAGTTACTTCGTGCAATCTTTGGAGCAAAATCTAAAAATATAAAAGATAATTCTTATCGAATGCCTGATAGTGAATATGGACGTGTTATTGAAACTATTACATTTAATCGACGAACTAAAGTAACTTATAAATTTGAAAAAATCTATGTATTTATTGCTCAAATTCGAAAGATTAAAGTTGGTGATAAAATTGCTGGACGACATGGTAATAAAGGCATTATTTCTAGAATTTTAGCACGACAAGACATGCCGTTTTTACCAGATGGAACGCCAATTGATATTATTTTAAATCCTCTAGGGGTACCGTCAAGAATGAATGTTGGTCAATTATATGAATGTTTACTAGGTTTGGCAGGAGATAAATTAAATTCTCGATTTAAAATTTTACCATTTGATGAAATGTATGGATTAGAAATGTCACGAATTTTAATTAATAAGAAACTTAGAAAAGCCTCTCTTAAAAAAAATGAGAGTTGGTTATTTAATCCATATGCTCCAGGAAAAATGGTTTTAATAGATGGTAGAACAGGGAAAGAATTTGAAAACCCAATTACTGTTGGAAATGCTTATATGTTAAAACTTATTCATTTAGTAGATGATAAAATGCATGCACGGGCAACAGGTCCTTATTCTTTAATTACTCAACAACCTTTAAGAGGAAAAGCTCAACATGGTGGGCAAAGATTTGGAGAAATGGAAGTTTGGGCGTTAGAAGGATTTGGTGCAGCATTTACATTGAAAGAACTTTTAACAATAAAATCTGACGATATGCAAGGTAGAAATGAGACCTTAAATGCAATTGTTAAAGGTCAACAAATTCCAAAATTTGGAATTCCGGAATCATTTAAAGTATTATTACAAGAACTACGTTCAATTGGGTTAGATATGAGTACTTATAAAATTGAAAAATTCAGCTCTTTGAAAAAATACGAAGCTGAAGTAAACCTGATTGAAAAATATAATGCGTTATCAAAAACATTTTCTCCAACCTCAAATTTTTCTCCAACTTCAAATACAAATGATATTTCATTCTAATAATTATGATACAATTTGCAAGAGAATTTAATTATATAAAGCTTAAATTAGCATCTCCTTTTCGAATTTTACAATGGTCTAATAGAAAGTTACCAAATGGACAATTTGTTGGAGAAGTGCAAAAATCTGAAACAATAAACTATCGAACATTTAAACCGGAGATGGATGGTTTATTTTGTGAACGAATTTTTGGTCCTAGTAAAAGTTTAGAATGTGCCTGTGGAAAATATAAAAAAGTTAGATATGAAGGACTAATTTGTGATAGATGTGGAGTTGAATTAACTGAATCACGAGTACGTCGTCATCGAATTGGGTATATTAATTTAATTTACCCAGTAACTCATGTTTGGTATATAAATAGTAGACCAAACTTTATGGCTTTACTTTTAGAAATAGAACAATGTGAGAAATTATTAAATACTAAATATACCGCACGTGCAGAAAAATGTAAAGATAAGGATGGATATCCTAAGTGTGGTAAAAATAAAAATAAACTAAAAGAAATAGATAAATCTGTCTTTAAATTAACAACTTCGACTATAGTTGATTTATGGGACGAAAGAATCAAACGTATTAAACTAGCTTCTTTAGCCTACTTTATTGCAGAAGATGAAGTATCTTTTTATGCTTTACATTGGGATTTACAACAATATAGAAGAAGTCGAGAACTTGGTTACAGTGCATACTCTTTACATCCATACCCGAAACCGCAAAATCGACGTTATGGCACACCAAAATATTTATTGCGATCGACGCCTAATTTCTTAATTGGTGCTCCTTTAATAAAAAAAGAATTGGAAAAACTTAATCTGAATACTGAAACATTTAGAACACGATGTTTTGTTTTAGTATGTACAAAAGTCTTGAATAAAGAATATCCTTTATATGATTCAGAATCTGGATGGTTTCGAAAGTGGGAACAGCAACGAATTTATAAAATTCGTGAACAAGCAATTAAGCGTATAAGAATATTAGAAAATTTAATAGGAACAGGTTCTCGGCCATCTTGGATGATTTTATCAATTTTACCAGTTATTCCACCATCTTTAAGACCTATGATACAATTAGACGGAGGAAGATTTGCAACATCTGATTTGAATGAGTTGTATCGACGAATAATTACTAGAAATAATAGATTACTTCGCTTATTGGAAATTGATGCGCCACAACTAATCATTAGAAATGAAAAACGATTATTACAAGAAGCAGTAGATACTTTGATTGATAACGGAAAACGAGGAAAGATTGCTCTAAGCGCTAATAATCGTCCACTTAAATCATTATCTGATATTATAAAAGGGAAACAAGGACGTTTTCGACAGAATTTATTAGGGAAACGGGTTGATTATTCAGGACGTTCAGTAATTGTAGTTGGACCAAGTTTAAAATTAAACCAATGTGGATTACCATATGAAATGGCAATAGAATTATTTCAACCTTTTATAATAAGAGAATTGATTAATCAAGGTTTAGCAAATAATATGAAAATTGCTAAAAATTTAATTCAGCGAGATAAACCAGCTATTGAAGCAGTCTTAGAAAAAATTTTAATAAATCATCCTATATTTTTAAATCGAGCTCCAACTCTACATCGTTTAGGCATTCAAGCATTTGAACCTATTTTAGTTAATGGTAGAGCGATTAAATTACATCCTTTAGTATGTTCAGCTTTTAATGCAGATTTTGATGGTGATCAAATGGCTGTTCATATTCCTTTATCATTAGAGGCTCAAGCAGAATGCTATATGTTGATGTTAGCACCTTATAATTTTTTATCACCTGCGAATGGCGAACCGATTATTATGCCAAGTCAGGATATGGTTCTTGGGTGTTATTATTTAACTGTAAATAATATTAATGGATTACTTGGATCTAGTCATTATTTCGCAAATTTACAAGATGTTATCTTAGCTTATAATCAAAATAAGATTGAAATTCATAGTTCAATTTGGTTACGTTACAATAAATTTGAACAAAATTTAGGAGATCCAATTAAAAAAATTGTCTTAAATGATAAAAGTGTTATTGAATATTATGATAATGTACAAATACGAAAAAATAAAGATTCAGATATTATTGTACAGTACTTGAAGACAACTACAGGTCGTGTTCTTTTAAATTATACAATTCAGAAAACTTTAAATTTTTTATAAATTGAAACGTAACAAAATAAAAATATTTTATGAAAAATTATATTTATCAAAATAATTTAATTGGTAAAAAACAATTACGTCAATTATTAGCATGGAGTTTCAGTAATTACGATTCAATGCAAGCTTGTTCTTTAGCTGATGAATTAAAATATTTAGGGTTTAAATACGCTACAAAAGCTGGGATATCTATTAGTATTGAAGATTTAAAAGTTCCATTTGTCAAAAATTTAATGCTTGAAAAAGCCAATCAGGAAATTTTAAATTCTGAAAAAATCTATTTAAGAGGAAAGATTACAGAAGTTGAAAGATTTCAAAAAATCATTGATACATGGAGTTTAACTAGTGAAGCATTAAAAGATCAAATCATTTATTACTTCAAAAATTATGATCCATTGAATTCTGTTTACATTATGGCATTTTCAGGAGCTCGAGGAAATCTTTCTCAAGTTCGTCAACTTGTTGGTATGCGTGGATTGATGGCAGATCCAAACGGTCAACTTATGAACTTACCAATAAAAAAAAACTTTCGAGAAGGTTTAACAATTACCGACTATTTAATATCAGGTTATGGAGCTCGAAAAGGAATTATTGATACGGCTTTAAAAACAGCTAATTCAGGCTATTTAACACGTCGTTTAATTGATGTTGCACAAGATATTTTAATTCGAGAAAAAAATTGTTCAACTAAACATTCATTTTTATTCTCGTTTTTAAGTAATAAAAATCATGATAAAAATTCAATTCACGAAAAAATTTTAGGACGTGTTTTAAGTAAATCTGTTTTTGAAAAAGAAACAAATACATTAATCGCTCATAAAGATACTCAAATCACTTCACTGTTAATTAAAAAATTTGAAGAGAAAGAAATTGATAAAATTTATGTCCGTTCACCGTTAACATGTAATTTATATCGTGCAGTTTGTCAAAAATGTTATGGGTGGGATTTGACAACGGAAAATTTAGTAGATATTGGTGAAGCCATTGGTATTTTAGCTGGTCAATCTATTGGTGAACCAGGCACTCAATTAACAATGCGAACTTTTCATACAGGAGGAATTTTTACTGCAGAAGCACGAGAACAAATTATTAGCCCAGCAAATGGAATTATTCAATTTTGTAAAACTTTGAAAACAATTATTCTAAGAACAAATCGTGGTGAAGACGTATTAGTTACTAAAAATTCTGGATCCTTAATTTTAATACCCGATTCTTTAAATAAAAATTTAATTTCTATTGATGTTTTAAAAAATACTATTTTATTTTGTAAAAATAATCAATATATTACTAAAAGTACAGTTATTGGTGAATTAATAAATAAAAATAAACAAATTAAAACAGAAGTAAAACCTATTTTAAGTGATAAATGTGGTGAAATTTTTATGCCATCTTTAAAACAAAAAGTTAATTTATTAAATAATAATAAATTAGTTTGGATTTTATCAGGTCAACTTTATAACAGTCCAATAAATTCTTTTTTTAATTTTTACCCAGATTATAAATTAAATAAATATAGTTATATTGTTAGGACCAAATTAATTAATCATTATGGTGGTTTTGTTAAGTTTATTAATAATAAAACTAAATTATCTCAACGTTTATTAAAAATTCATAATAATAAATATTCATTATTAAACTCTAGGCTAAAAAAATTAAATCGACCACTTCATTTAAATAATTATGTATTAGAAGTAGATAATTTAAAATATTTGGTAAAAATTAAAAATCATCAGACAAAAAATTATTTACAATTGATTCAAAATGAAAAGGTCGGAACTCTATTAAACAATTCATTTAAAACTTTAACAGGTGGAACTTTATATTATGATTTAAAAAATTTAGTTAAAAATAATAAAAAAAATCGATCACTTTTTTATTATTCTCAATCTATGAATCAATCTACAAGTTTAGTAGAAGAATGGGAATCTTTATCAAATTATCGAACTATGATTTGGTTAGGAGAAGAAAGTTATCAAGTAAATTGTGAACAAAATATTTTACTTGTTGAGAATGGAGACTTTATTTCAGAAGGCTTTGAACTTATTCCTGGGCTTTTCTCAAAAACATCTGGACTTGTTAAGTTAATAAAAAAAAATGATATTATTCAGAATATTTTGATTAAATCAGGTTTAATCTACGAAGGTAAAAAATTTAAATCTAAAAATCGTTTAAAAAAACTTTATTATCCTGGTGAAATAATATTTGAAAAAATTAATATTAATAATCTTTCATTTTGTGAACAAATCAGTGGGAAACAAACTGAAAAACTATTACTTCGACCTGTTCAAATATACGAATTTGCTTGTAAAGAAAACAATCCAATAAATTCGAACATTAATTTAAAAAATTCGAACATTTTAAATTTTGACTCAAAAATTATTTATTCTTATAAATCTAATCATCTAATTAAAAGTTCCAAAAATTTAAATTTAGTCTCAAATAATCTTAAATCTAAAGTAAAAAAATCTTTTAAAGATAACATAAACATCGAATTATCAAATAATTTAAAAAAGAATTGTTTAAATTTTGTTTTTAGTGAAACATTTTCTTTAACAAATTATCTTTCACCAAGTTTAAAATATAAGGAAATTCAGTCATGTTTACTTATTCAAAAAAATCAATTTGTAAGCAATTATACGTTATTAGGTTATTTAGAATCTATAACGTTAAATTGCTTAGAAATTGTTAAATTTAAAATTAAAAAACATTTACAATCAAGTAAACAGGTTTTTTTAATTTCTAATAACGATTGTTTAAATATAAAAAAAGAAGATATTCCAGATAAAAAAGTAAATGATTTTATAATTTCTAATTCACGTTTAGTGCAAACTGGAAAAGTCATAATTGAAAATGATAGATCTTACACGATTCAGCGTGGTCGACCTTATTTTTTTCCAAATTGTAAAAATGAGAATTTAATTTCTAAAACAAATTTACAATATAAATTAGTTCCATTTAATGCAATTAATACTACGTTTTTTACAAACCGAAATATTTCTTTATCTTATTATAATATTTGTAAATTATCAATTAAAAATCCTTATAAATCTAGTTCTTCTGGAAATTCAACTGTTAGTCTTAAATCTCAATTTTCAAAACTATTTTTAAAAAATAAAGGTAAATTATATAGTTGTTTGCTACCTCAGTTTTTTAAAAAGTTTAGTGTAAAAAGAAATAACTCAGAATTAAATTTATCGAAATGTTTACGTACCAATAAATCTAGACAATTAAATAGTAAAAACTTGAATAGAACTTTATTACTTCAAAATACAGATCGTATTATAAATAAACATAAAAAGACTAATTTACTGGATTCTGATTACCAATTAACTCTATTAAAATTTATCGAACAACCATTTCTAAAATCAAGTAAGTCAATTGGCTTATATTCGATAACTGAAGATTATTTTGAACAAGATGTAAATAGTGTCTTTTGTAAAAATGCGGAATTTATTGAAGCTAACAAAACAATTGGATTGTTAAATTTAGAAAAGGAAATTACTGATGATATTGTTCAAGGGTTGCCTCGAATTGAAGAAATTCTTGAAGCTCGTAAAAAGAATTTGGTACTAAAGCGTATCCCAACAAGTCAAAAAAAAGGTTTGTTAATTCAAAATTCAAGTTTAGATATAAACTTTGAGTTTAAAAAATTAGCAACTACGATTAAAGAAACAGATAAGGTTAATCCCCATAAATTATTAAAAGTGTATTTCAATTATTATGGATTAGTAAAATATTTTCTATGTGATAAAAAAAGTCAATTTAAATTTAATCGTTTAATTAATAATTATGAAAGTAGTTATAAAAGTTTTAAAAAGGTTCAATTATTCATTTTAAACTCTGTTCAAGCTGTTTATCAATCTCAAGGTGTAAATATTAATAATAAGCATTTAGAAGTTATAATAAAACAAATGACAACAAAAGTATTAATAACGTATGAAGGTAATGCACCGCTATTAAGACGTGAAATTATTGATCTGTACCATATTGAATATATTAATAAGGTTCTAAACGATGAAAAAAAATTAATTGCCTGCTATATTCCATTGTTATTAGGAATTACAAAAGCTTCTTTAAATAATCCGAGTTTTATTTCAGCTGCGAGCTTCCAAGAAACAACACGCGTTCTTACAAACGCTGCAATTGAAGGTCGAATTGATTGGCTACGAGGTTTAAAAGAAAATATTATTTTAGGTCATTTAATTCCAGCTGGGACGGGATCACAAAATTATCGAAATTGTTTTAAAAAATACTTTGCTAATGCTACAATTCGAAATACAAATTTAAATAATATAAAAAGTACTTATAAAAACTCTGGACAATTTATTTAAAAGCTGCTAGAATCTAGTTAAAAAAATCTTTACACACAAAATAAAATTCTGTAATTTAAAATTTCCATGTCTGATATAACTTTATCACAATTATTAGAAGCCGGGGTTCACTTTGGCCATAAATCGCATCGATGGAATCCAAAGATGTTTCCATATATTTATAGTGAAGTTAATAATATTCATATTTTAGATTTAATTCAATCTGCTACATTATTAAAATCTGCTACAAACTATCTAGAATTAGAGGCCAGTCAAGGTAAAACATTTTTATTTGTAGGTACAAAACCTCAAGCAACGACTTTAATTGCTCAAGAAGCAAAACGATGCGATTCTTTTTACGTAAATCATCGATGGTTAGGTGGAATGCTTACAAATTGGACAACAGTAAAAGAACGCATTATACGATTAAAAAATTTAGAAAAGCAAGAAGCTGACGGAACTTTTGAGTTATTAACAAAAAAAGAGGCAGCTCTAAGAGTTAAAGAATTAACACGATTGCGCAAACATTTGGATGGAATTAAAAATATGAAAAATTTACCGGATGTAGCAATTGTTGTTGATCAGAAACGCGAGATGACAGCTATAGCTGAATGTAGAAAATTAGGTATACCAATTGTTTCTATTTTAGATACAAATTGTGATCCTGACTTAATTGATATTCCAATTCCAGGTAATGATGATGCAGTAAGGTCAATAAAATTAATACTAAACTCATTAACAAATAGCATTATTACTGGAAAAGCAAAATAAAAGTTGAAAAGAATTTTTAATTTATCGAGTAAGTTATAACTGCACTTGTTTTGCGATTTTGTAAGCGAAAACATAACTATTAGAGATAATTTACTTTTAATCTCTTCTAGATTTTTATTGTTTCGAAATTCCACATACTTTTAGCTTGTATTTTTTAAAAATTACTAAAAAAAAATTACGAGTATTAAAATTGTTAAGGTCTTAAAATGGCCACTTACTAAAGTTTCTCGTTTCACTAAGGGGATTTCTTCGACAAAAATTGGTAACGCAGCTAACAGTGGATTTGAACGTATGACAAAAATTACTGGTGCAACTACTGGTGCAGCTGGTGTTGCAAAAGGGACAGTTGATGCGCTGGAAGCTCTCGCTTGTCAAGACGGA
>Ga0163179_10002269_pt1 | contig 13470 bp, 10 predicted proteins | sample AtlANTMetagenome_FD_109643 | JGI IMG/M metagenome (GOLD analysis project Ga0163179, IMG submission 109643) | Marine eukaryotic phytoplankton communities from the Atlantic Ocean - Atlantic ANT 2 Metagenome | ecosystem: Environmental > Aquatic > Marine > Oceanic | place: North Atlantic Ocean...
GCCGCTAATGATTACCGATTACTCGACATGATTATCGCTATTTGCCAGAGTGGTGTGTTCAGTGGAATGGCGGGTAAGTGAAATAAGCTCAATATGAAACCGAAAGCTTGGCATCTGAATAGACGTGAAATGCTTAAGGGCGGCGGTATTGCCCTGGCTCTACCGTTCCTCAACGGGATGAGTTGGGCGGCGCCGTCGAGGGTAATGCCAAAGCGAATGCTCGTAAGTTATTTCTCCTACGGTGCTTATATGCCCAATGGTCCGGCTGGCATTCCCAACCCGAATATGCCGCATCATGATTGGAGCTGGTGGCCGTGTCGGGATGCGGGACCACTCAGCTTTAACCAATCCTCCAAGCCCTTTGAGTCGCTTAAGAATTACGTGAGTTACTACCGGGGTCTGGATCATGCCGGGGGCTGGGCTCTGGGCGGGCATAGTTCGGGCGATGTCTTTGCCACCGGCGCAGACATGGTGGGTAACCAGAAGACGAACAGCATCTCGATCGATCAAGTCGCTGCCAACGTCCACGGACATAAGACTCGATATGCCTCCATGGTGCTGGGCACCGAGGGCGGTACGGGTTCCTATGGACGGAGCAAGACGCTTTCTCACCGCGGCCCCGGTCGGCCGATTCCGTCCATGGATAAGCCGCAGGAGATCTTCAATCGGCTTTTCACACCTTATGCTGGTAATGGAGTTGAACAGGTACGTGCCGGGCTCAAGCGCGAGGCCAGTATTCTCGATTTGCTGATGGATCAAAGCCGTAGCCTGAAAAATCGTCTCGGTCATGAGGATCAGGGGAAGGTCGAGGAGTATCTGGAATCGATCCGGGCCCTGGAACACCGAGTGGAGCGTACCAGCAAATGGACGCACCAGCCATTGCCGGATGTTAATACCAAGGGGCTCAATCTCGCGGCCTCGCACAAGGACCCCAAGGAATACATCCGTTGCATGTACGACTTGGTGTATCTGGCCTTCCAGACAGATTCCACGCGGTTCGCTTCGCTGATGCTTGAAAGCGAAAACTCGAGCAATAGTGAGCTGTGGAACTACGCTACCTATGTTCTTGGTTACAAGGGAGCCACTCATGACATCGCCCATAAGCGTCCAGCTGATTACTCAGGTCAATGGGACCGATGGAGGGCTGAGCAGCATGCTTATTTTCTGCAACGGCTCAAGGATACGCCTGAGGGAGAGGGAAATATGCTTGATCGCACGGTCGTACTCTGGGGGTCGGCTCATCCACATGCTTCGCACAGTACGAAGAACTATCCTGTTCACCTGGCGGGTGGAAACAAGCTTGGGCTCGCGCACGGCCAGTTACATTCCTTCGAAGGCGAGAAGAAGGTGCCACTGGCTAACCTGTTCGTCTCCATGCTCCACGCGGTGGACGTTCCGGTGAAATCCTTTGCTGATAGCACTGGCTCCATGCCTGAAGCGCTAGCGTAATGATACGGAGTGTCAGCGCGATTGCGATTTTCCCGGCGTTCGTCTTGAACGGGGCAATCATGGCGGAGGAAAGCGCTTTGCCGCGCGTCCTCATCCTTGGTGACCAGGTCTATCAGCAACCTGCCACTGAACTGCGGAAAGAACTAAAGGGTAAAGCTGAGGTGAATTTTCCGGGGATGAAGCCCGGTGAGGTGTGGAACTCAACTACTGCCTTGGAGTTGCTCGACCGCCAACTTGGTGATGGTCGATGGGATCTGATCCACTTCAACTGCGGTCTTGGGGATCTGATTCACCGTGTCCCGGGCGTGAGGGCCTTTCGGGTGATGCCGCGGCATGCGGGAGGCATCCGTGCCACGGACCCCGGGCAGTATGAACAAAATCTTCATGCGCTCGTTACCCGCCTCAAGACGACGGGAGCCAAGCTTGTCTGGGGTAGCATCACCCCCATTCGCCACTCTTCCACCAACGTCTTCGCCAAGGGAACGGAGATTGAGTATAACGCCATTGCCGCAAAGGTCATGGCAAAGCATGGAGTCCCTACCAACGACATGTATGTCTTCGTCAAGAGCCTGATCGACATGAATAAGCCTGCCGGCCATGGCGCTGACCCTTTCTTCTTTGATCGCAAAGCCATTCATCCGCCGCTTCGTGATATGCTGCGGAAATATCTTGGGGTGGCTCCGTCGAATGGGCCCAAACAATGAAATTGCGAAGGTCAGGAGAGGGCCGAAAAGAATTGAAATGAATGCGACCTCATGCCTGCTTGGGCTTACCCTTTTCCTGATTTTTATCGGGCCCCTTTCTCATGCTTCTGCCCAGTATGGTGACTGGCAACACTCGGGCTCGATGTACCTCGTCACGGACTCCGCCGGCGCGAACCTGCCGGCCTCGGCAGTCGAGAAAAACTTCCCGTTGTTGGTTCGTCTGAACAACGATTAGTTCGATTTCAGCCAGGCGAAGCCCGGGGGGGAGGACATCCGCTTCTCCTCCAAGGGCAAACCACTGGCCTACCAGGTCGAACGCTGGGATGCAAAGGGAGGCGAGGCCGATATCTGGGTGCGGATACCGACCATCAGGGGCAAGGACCAGCAGGCGATCCAGATGCATTGGGGGAATGAAAAAGTTTCCGGTGAGAGTAACGGCGAGCAAGTGTTCCGGACCACGGAGGGATTTGCCGCGGTCTGGCATTTGGGTGACAACCTGGAAGACGCTACTTCCAATAACCTGGACGGCGTCAATAGACCGGACAAGCCCACCGTCAATACCAGCGGCATCATAGGTGATGCTCAAGAGTTCGGTGTGAACCAGATTCTCGTCGTCCGCCCCCCCGGGGCCGAGTCGGACCGACGGGTGACCTGCATGCCCTCGGGCAACGCGGACCGGACAATGTCGGCCTGGGTGAATCCCACCAGCTTCGAGGGGCGCAACTGGGCTCAGGCGTCGATCGGCGGATGGGGCGAACCGGAGCGGGGACAAAAGCCGGGCATGGGCTTGTCTTATTTCACCATGACAGGAAGAGGGCAGCCCCGCTTCCATCTCTACGGCTTTGACCCCCGATGCGCCAGCCCCTTGCCGCGTGATGAATGGCACCATGTCGCCCTTTCCGTTTCCGGGGATATGGTGCGCTTTTATGTCGATGGAATTCTGGAGGAGACAATCAACAACAATGGCGATTTGGTGAGCAGGCTAGGCACCTTGAGGACCCCGGCCTCAACGCCGGTCGATCTGGGTGATCACGGAAACGGGCGTGGACCTTTCAATGGCGCTCTCGACGAGGTGCGGTTTGAGTCGGTAGCACGTTCAGCCAACTGGCTGAAGCTCTGTTTTGAGAACCAGAAGCCGATGCAGTCACTGGTTGGACCACTGGTTCAGAACGGTGACGAGTTCTCGGTCTCGGAGTCAAAATTGGAGATGAAGGAGGGGTCCTCGATCGCACTGTCGGCAAAAGTGGGAGGAGCCCGGAAGGTCTACTGGGTTTTGCAGGATGGTGACAAGGAGGAGATCCTCGCCGTCGACCGCTTCAACCATACCTTTGACGCCGGGCGGGTCGCCGAAGACAAAAAGGTCGCGTTGCAGTTCAAGGCGCTCTTCGCATCCGGTGTTAAGACCCGGACTATCCCAATTGCCATCCGGGAAAGTATTCCGGACCCTGTTTACACGCTCAAGGTCCCCAAAGAATGGAATGGCAGGAATGAGCTGGAGATCTCGCCCTCGATCACCAACTTGGCGGAGATGAAGGCTGCAGGCGCTGGTGACCTGAACTACTCATGGAGGATTTCGGGTATGGCCACGATCAGCGAACCCGACGCTGGAAAGCTGGTATTAAGGCGGGCGCAGAACAGCGGTGTCCTGAACGTCGAACTCGTCCTCGACAATGGTGGGGCTACTGTATCGCAATCCGCGAGAATCACCGTTGCTGAACGCCAGCGTGATACCTGGGTGAAACGGATTCCATCTGCCGATGAGAAACCAGTGGACCATCAGTTCTACGCTCGGGACGACAAGGAGCAGGGAATGCTTCACTACAAAGGAACGCTCGAGGAGTCGGCTGATTCGGTGTTCCTCAGGCTCTATTCCGGTGACAAGCTGCTCGTTACACAGCGCCAGAAAATCGAGGCTGACAAAAAGTATGCCCTGTCGGCAAGCTTGCAGGCGGGCCTGATTGCCTATCGCACGGAGTTTGGAATCAAGCGTGGCGGGGTAGAAACGGTTCTGGAAAAGGCAAGCGACCTGGTCTGCGGCGATGTCTTTGTCATCCAGGGGCAGTCCAATGCCGAAGCCTGGACGGACAAACGCGTCGTCCATCCATACAGAAGTCCCTGGCTGCGCAGCTTTGGCACGCCGAGCACGAATAAGGATAGGGCTAGGGACAAGGTCTGGGGCAACGCCCTGTCTTTCAACGGGGGCCAGAATCATCATCATTTCCAGATTGGCTACTGGGGCGTCGAGTTGGGCAGGATGCTCATCGAGAAACACAGAATTCCCGTTTGTTTCATCAATGGCGCGCAGGGAGGCACACGGATTGACCAGCACCAACGTAACGAGGTCGACCCGACAGATGTGACCACCATCTACGGCAGGCTGTTGTGGCGTCTGCAACAGGCAAAGTTGACTCATGGGGTTCGTGCCGTGTTGTGGCACCAGGGGGAAAACGATCAGGGAGAGTCAGGGGCTACCGGCACTTTTGGCTGGGTGAACTACCAGGACTATTTCATCCGGATGGCAGCGTGCTGGAAGCAGGATTACCCGAATATCAAACACTACTATATTCACCAGATCTGGCCGGGGGCATGTGGCAGTCGATCATTGGACAACGACAGGTTGCGGGAAACACAGCGACGATTGCCGGGGCAGTTCTCCAACATGAGCATTATGTCTACCCTGGGGATTCGTCCGGGTGGTGGGTGCCACTACCTGCCGGAAGGATATGCGGTGATGGCAAGGCAGTTGTTCCCTCTCGTAAACAAATACAACTATGGGGAGGAATCGCAGGAACCTGTCACCCCGCCGGATATCCAGAGTGTCTCATACACCAGTGACAAGAGAGACGAAATAAAACTTACATTCGACCAAGCCGTTAAATGGGACGATGAAGTCGCAAGGCAGTTCTATCTTGATGATGATTCCGCGGAGTTGAACGCTATTGGTGGTGCCGGAAGAATTATCACGTTGAAGCTGTCCGGTCCTTCTGCCGCAAAAAACCTGTCCTACATCAGGGGTGGCAAATGGAGACAGGAAGAAACCGTCATCTGGGGCTCAAACGACATCGCAGCGTTAACCTTTTGTGAAGTTCCGATACTCCTTCCCAGGGACTGAGTTCGAGAGTTGAGCATTTTAATCTGATGTCTTTTCTATCGGTTGCCTTTGGAACCCGGTATCAAATGAATTAGGCTGCACAAGAGAAGGTATTCAATCCATATGACCCACTTATTTCCACTTTGTCTGTTCTGCCCGGCTTTCTTTCTGGCAGGCGTCCTGGCGGTAGAAGCCGATGACGGCCTGGAAGCTTTCCTCGGGAAACCGGTTTTCGAGAAACAGCGACTGTTCGATGACCAGCGCTATCCCAATGTGGTGGTGACTACCCGGGGAACGGTGCTTTCGGTCTGGGGCAATGACGGGGTGGTGGTGCGCCGGAGTGAGGATGGAGGCAGGACGTGGGGTGGAGACATCACCGTCTCCGAAAAAGGATACCATGGTGGGGGGACAACGGTTGATGAAAAATCAGGGGATATCCTCGTCTTCGTCGAGGACCGACAACCGCCTGCACCCTTGACCGTGTACCGAAGTCGAGATGATGGTAGAACGTGGCAGGCGCAGGTTACGGTGATTGAGAAGGACGGGAACGGGAACACGCCTTCCATGCACATGAATGAACACGGTATCACGCTGCGGCATGGGAAGCATAAGGGACGTCTGCTGCGACCGACTCGCTACTACGGACCCAATGGTGGTGGCGCGGAATGGCCCCTGCAGTACACCAATGCCATCTACAGTGACGACGGGGGAAAGTCATGGAAGACGAGCAGGCCTTTTCCTGAAAAGGGAACGGGGGAAGCGACTCTTGTGGAGTTGTCGGATGGGCGCATTTACTATAACTCCCGGGTGCACTGGTCTGAGCGGCCGCGGAATAAACGGCGGCGGGAGGCGTGGAGCGACGATGGGGGAGTGACGTGGAAGAAATGGCGCATCATAGACGTCCTGCCGGACGGGGATCAGGGGAGGACCTACGGTTGCATGGGAGGATTGACCCGGTTGCCGTTGAGTGATCGCGACATCCTCCTTTTCAGCAACCTTGATACGGAAGCCGCCCACCGCGAGCGGGTTACCGTATGGGCGAGTTTTGATGGGGGAAGGACCTGGCCTCTTAAGAGACTGGCAGACGCTGGCAGGAGTGGTTACTCATCGCTGGCCGTCGGTCGGGGGGAGACCCCCTCGGAGGGATGGATCTATCTCTTCTATGAGCACGACCCGATCAAGGGTGCCCATATGGCCCGGTTCAACCTGGGATGGATTCTCGGGGGCGAGTCCACAGGAGATGGCCCCCTGCCGGAGTTGAATGCCAGGTAGGTCCGAGGAGGATTAACGTAGGTTGCTTCGGCGTTCGAAGTGCTTTTGCAGTTCTTCCCTGCTGAGGGAGCCGTTTTCGTCAGTGTCCATCATCTTGAAGCGGTCGGCCATCGGTCCGCGTGCCTCCTCAAGGGAGATGACCCCGTCTCCGTTGGTATCCATTCGTTCAAGCATCTGCCCTGCATCAGGTCGGCGGCGTTGGCCGAAACCTCCCCGTCCGCCGGGTCGCTGGCGTCTGTCAAAACCTCTGCCTCCTCCGGGGGATCGTACTGAACCGGCATCCCGGTCACGCCTGAGTTCTATCTCGTAGCGATGAGTGACGGCCCGGCACCATCCTTCTTCGTCATCACAGGCAAAATAGGAGACTTCCAATTCGAGAGGTTGCTCAATTCGTCCAGAGCTGGAATCGACCTCGATCAGGAACTCGCGTGGATCAATGTCCGAGGGGGCCTTGACCTTGGGGGCGGACCCTTTGCTGGCGCTCATCTTGATTCCCTTGAGAGTCTTGAATTCAAAATGGAGGGGGTCTGCAAGGTTGTTCCAATGCACCGTGTGGACAGGGTCGAGGTGGAAGCCGATATGGAGCTTTCCCTTTCCCTGGTCCATCAGTCTCTGGTCCGCTTCGGCACGGAGTTTGACGTAGAATGTCTCCTTTGCCTGTTCCTTGGCGCCCTTTGGAGAGATGGGGCGGACAATCACAGCCATTGCCCCATCGGGTTTTTCCGTCCGAGGAACGATGCCGCTGGCGATCTTGCTTTCCGGGGCGGCCCTGGTCTTTCGATTCAGGTCGGATGGTGAGGTTGTCGTCTTTGTCTCCCCGATTAATTTCTCGAGGTCAGCTCTCAGGGTTTCAGGATCGCTCCAGCTTCGGGAGACAAGAATCTTGCCTTCCGGGGAAATAATGAACTCCGAGTTGGGCCGATCGCCAAGCGCATGCTTGAGATCGTTCGTCATGGTGTCGGCAAGCCACGGGATCCTCGTGTCGAGTTGCCTGCGCGCAGCGGAGACATGCTTGAGTCTCTCCTCGATCGTTATGGGTTGGACGAGTCGATCACGTTCCGGATGGGCAAGGGATTTGTAAACATAGTAGAACGCCAGTTCCTCCCTCTTCTCCCGGTAGTCATGATGGATTGCCTCCAGACCGGAGACATTACGCAGGAAGGGGGGTCATGTCAGACAGCCGAAGACGATCACGGCATGCCGTCCCTTGAGTTTTTCCCGAAGGGCGAAGTTGCGCCCCTCGGAGTCGAACACGCTGACGTCGGGAACCAGGCTGCCGATCTTGGGCATGTTCTCACCACCGCCTCCGCGTCGGCGTCCACGGTCCTGTCCGAGGACCACAGACTGGAGGGCACAGGATATCAGCAGGAAAACCGTAATTTGGAATCGCATCATCATCTTCGGTAGAAAGTAATAGGAGACTTACCCCGGCAACAAGGGAAGGGGTATAAATTATGATGAGCATACACTCCTGTAAACCAGCTATTCGAATCATTGAGGGTGGGGTAGCCTGCTCCTCAGGGAAACCCTGATTCTTATGAGGATGTGTTTATTCCAATTTTTTCGGTCAGGCCGCACTGGGCCTGTTCCGTCCTCTGGTTCAAATTCCTGGATCATGAGATTAATCACGGGGTTTCTGCTGGTGCTGGCTTTGCAAGCTGTAGCGAAGGAGAGGAGAGAATATGGATTCGGAGAAATCCAGACTCTTGGCCCGCATGATACGCTGGTGAGGAATGAATCTCTCCGGGTGCTCAGCGCAGACACCGTGGGATTTGTCTATTATCAGCAGGGCAGGCGGTTGCGCGGTCCTCTCGACAACCCCAGAGCTTTCAGCATCATGGAAAATGGACGGATGCTTTCCGGCCATCGGGTGCTGGGTCGCTTTGTCAAGTTGCACCACATGGGACATGTTCCGGAGCCCTACCTGCCAGCGACCCTCGTGGGAGTAATTTATATCAAGCTGCCACGTCCCATGGTTGAAGGTAAGACCTACACTTTCAGGTCAAAGGGAATCGGGGTTGATGATACTGATGTCAGTTTCACGTGGTCCGCAAGGACGGTCCTGTCTGATGCAATCAAGGTGAACCAGATCGGTTATCTTCCAGATTCCAGAATTCGCATGGCTTACCTTGGCAAGTGGATGGGGACCGGCGGAGCACTTGATTTGAAGGCGAAGGAGTTCTCCGTCATCGACCTGGCAACCGGGGGAGCGGTTTTTCGAGGAGTTGCAAAGTTACGCCACCGGGCCGGAGAGAAAAATGAAGGTGCCTACAAGCAGGATTTTTCCGGGGAGACCGTTCATGGCTTGGATTTCGCGGGACTGAGGAAGCCAGGTTCTTATTGCATCAGTATCCCCGGGGTCGGACGCTCGTATTCCTTTCGGATAGGCGCAGCTGTAATGGCAGAGCCGCTCTTTACCAGTATCCGGGCTCTCTACCATGCCCGTTGTGGAATCGCCCTGGAGAAGAAATGCACCCCCTGGGTCCGTCATAAATGCCGTCAGCACGTTAAGATTGGAGTGTATCCCGAATACGGGCGCCCCCTTGACTTCAAGGGAATTGCCGAGTTCATAAGGAAGGGAAAGGTGGATGGCTCCCTGAAATACCGGGAGGTCCGGGGCGGGTATCATGATGCGGCTGATTACGATCGAAGACCCATTCATATTCCCATCGCCCGTGAACTGTGCCGGGTTTATGAGATGAACCCCGAGGCCTTCATCGACCAGCAGTTCATTATCCCTGAGTCAGGAAATGGGCTTCCTGACATTCTCGATGAAGCATCATTTCTCCTGAGCTATTACCTGGAGACCCAGTGGGCAGATGGAGGTATTCCTGGTGGTAGTGAGGGAACCGGGCACCCTTTCACTGATGCGCATCCGGGAAACGCGTGGCGTAGTAATACCGAGAACGAAAGTGTGGAATACATCATGCGTCCGGTTAGCGGCTACAGCTGTTTTGCCTTCGCCGCTTCTGCGGCTCAACTGGGACGTGTGCTGCAAGGCTTTCCGCGGGGAAGACAGCATGGTGACCGCCTTGTCAGTGCTGCGAAGCGAGCGTTTGCCTGCGGAATAAGAAAATTTGCTCCTGTAAAAATTTCTGAAGAAATTGCTGTTGCCGAGGCAGCAGCTGAACTTCTTCACGCTACCGGAGAGGTCGACTATGCTGCGGCCATTAACCGGTTGCCTACGATCAAGACCGCAAAGGTCGACTATCTCAGCAATATCAGCCTTGCATATACGTTCAATACCCTGCCACCCGACCTTCCGGGTATGGACAGGGACTTCCAAAGCAGGCTCAGGAAGGGGTGCGTGGACGCGGTTGGCTGGGCCGTGGAGGCTTTTACCCTTAAGAAGGGGTATATTCATTTCAAGCATCCATGGGCCCCGATTGGGAACGGTACGGCTTCCACGGCACAGGCGTGGTGGATGGCGCTCATGTGGAAGATGACCGGGGATCGCAAATATTACGATGTGCTTTGTGCCTCTGCGGACGTGGCCCTTGGAGCCAATCCGATGGGGCAGGTTCAGTGCTCGGGGCTGGGGCAGAAGCATGTTCTGCATCCGGAACACCTTGAGTCAATGAATGATGAGCTCGAGGACTATCTCCCGGGAATCTGGGTCTATGGCCCCGCAAGTGGCAGGAGCTGGATTACCGGGATTTATCCTCCGACGCCGCCCGTTGACGCGGTTCCTCTCCTGTATTCCTTTTACGATGTGGATCAGTGGCCGGGGCAGACGGAGTTTACGGTGAGTGAAACTATTACGCCCGCGGTCGTGATGTTCGGGGCGCTGGCTCCAAAGAGCCCCCGGCCTTATACCGCGCCGTTGCCAGCCCCCCGTTGATTCTACACGCTGGCAGAGGTTTGGAGGCCCGGGGAACCTACGGTTTCAGGATACTACTCTCGTTCCTTGCCACCTTGATGAATACGTCATCGAGGTCCTTGCCTTCGAAACGGGACTTGATCTCTTCTGCTGTTCCCTCGGCGATAATCCTGCCTTCGTGGAGGAAGAGAATCCGATCACAGACCTCCTCGATATCGCGCATGTTGTGTGAGGTATAGAGGATGGCGGGGGAGCGTTCTCGCTGGAGTCGGAGAACGAGTTTGCGGACCTTGTCAGCTATATCGGGATCAAGGGAGGCCGTTGGTTCGTCGAGGAGGAGAAGTTCGGGATCGTTAAGAAGAGCCTTGGCGAGGTTGACCCGCGTGCCTTCGCCGGCGGACAGGCGGCCGGTAATGCTCTCACGCAGATGAGAGATTCCGAGCATCTCAAGGAGTTCTTCAATCTTATCTACGGGGTTCTTTACGCCGTAGAGGCCCGCGAAGACCCGCAGGTTCTGCCAGACCTTGAGATTGGAGGGGAGGTTGGCGTAGGTCGTGCAGAAGTTCGTCCTCTTGAGAATGTCGATACGGTGCTTCTGGAGATCCCTGCCGAAGACGGTGATAGTGCCCTCGTTTGGAATGGTGAGCCCGAGAATCATGTTCATTACGGTGGTTTTACCAGCCCCATTTACGCCAAGAAGCCCAATGACCTCGCCAGCCCGGACCTCCAGGTTCAAGTCATCGACCGCAACGAGTTTCCCGAAGCGCTTGGTGATATTCCGGACCTGAAGGAGGGGTTCCGCCATTGCAAGGATGAGTCGGCGAGAGTTGATGCTGGTCAAGAGAGGAGCTTGGACCGGATGGAATCGGTTACCTGCTTCGGATTGGCCTTTCCCTTGGATGATTTCATGACCTGGCCGGTAAGCCAGTTGACGAGTTTTTCGTTGCCTCCCTGGATTTCAGCGACCTTGTCCGGGTTGGCAGAAATGGCTTCATCAATCAGGGCGTCTACTTCACCAGTATCAGCCGGCTCAAAGCCCATTTCACTGGCAATCTCGGCAGGGTTCCGGGAAGGATTCTTCCAGAGCGCGTCAAAGACTTCCCTTGCCTGGTTGTTGGAAATGGTTCCGGATTCGATGAGATCTACCGTGGCGGCCAGCTGTTCGGGTGAGACAGGAGAAGATGACGGGGTAATGTTGTTATCGTTCAGGTGGCGGAGGAGCGTGTTGATGACCCAGTTTGCTGTTTTCTTGGGCCTTGCCTCCGAAGTCCTTGCGGCAGTCTCAAAGTAGTCTGCGAGGCCGCGGTCTGAAGCCAGCACATTGGCATCATACCCTGTAATCTCATAATCCCGTTCAAAACGGGTAGATTTCTCGGCGGGTAATTCGGGGACATGGGAGCGCATGCGCTCTACCATGTCTCCCGAGCGGACGGGAAGAAGATCGGGGTCAGGGAAGTAGCGGTAGTCGTGTGCGTCTTCCTTGCTCCGCATGAACTCGGTCACACCGGCGTCGTCATTCCAGCGCCAGGTGGCCTGTTGATGGCTGCCACCGTCTTCGAGGACCTCGATTTGCCGTTCGATCTCGTGATGCAGGGCCCGGCGAACAGCCGAAATCGAGTTCATGTTCTTCAGTTCAATCTTGGTCCCGAGTTCTGTTTCACCCTTCTTGCGGACGGAGACGTTCACATCGCAGCGGAGTTGCCCCTTTTCCATGTCAGCATCTGAGATGCCGCCGTAAATGAGAATCTGCTGGAGGGTCTTGAGGTAGGCGAAGGCTTCCTCGGGTGTTTCGATTTCAGGCTCGGAAACAATCTCCATGAGGGGAGTGCCGGCGCGGTTGAAATCTATGACGCTGGCATTTGCAAGGTGAGTAGACTTGGCGACATCCTCCTCGAGATGAATGCGGGTGAGGCCGATATTCTTTCCCGGACTGGCGATATGCTTCTGGTAGTCCTTCGGATAGTTGTAGTCCGAGAGAGGAACCGAGCCACCCAGACACAGAGGGAGATCAAACTGTGAGATCTGGTAGTTCTTGGGCATGTCCGGATAGAAGTAGTTCTTCCGGTCCCACTTGGAGATTTCAGGAGTCCTGCATCCAAGGAGCAGTCCCGCGAGAATGGTCTGCTCTATTGCGGCCTTGTTGAGGACGGGAAGGGCTCCGGGAAGGCCAAGGCAGGTGGGACATACATTGGTATTGGGTTCCTCACCGAAACTAGTACGGCAGGAGCAGAACATCTTGCTCCTGGTGCCAATCTGGCAGTGGACCTCGAGGCCGATGGTGGCAATGTAGTTCTCGTGCATCAGCAGCGGTGATGAGTTGTCCGATGGTCCCGGAGCTGAAGTTAAGTGTGGGACTCCGGTAAGCGGAGTGCAAGAGCAGGAACCCGTTCCGAACACCCTTGTCACGGGAAAGGCCCGCGATGGGGGAGCAAGCCCTATTCCCCCTTCTCTTGGGAAGTTACAAGTCCGATGGCCTTTTCGACGTCGAGATTCTCGTAGCGGGACTTTGTCTCCTTGTCCTTGCAGGCATCCTTGATGAAGTCCGAGTGAAGGAGTTGTTCTCCATAGAGAGCCTTGAGCTTGGCTTTCTGTTCACTCAGAAGATAGTTGATCTGAGCCTGCTTGGCGGCTTCCCGGATATCCTTTTCCAGGTTGGCCCGGGTCCAGGCCCTTTCGTTGTCAACCAGGATGGTGAGCTTGGAGAGATTTGCCCTGGCGCGGCTGTTGAGATAATCAATCTGCTCATGCCACTTGCCCGGGGTGCTGGTGTCGAGGTGTCGTTTGAGCTTGGAGAAGGCAGGTTGGGGGGGCTGCTTTGAGGATCGAGCTTCCGCAGTGGTAGCATCGAGCCATTCCTTGTTGGAGATTGCGTCGCGTATCCAGTCGAGTTCATAAGTAGTGCCGACGTAGCGAATGCCTGACAGGCAGAACCACGCGAAAGCCACTCCCATTATGAAGCCGAGAACTCCACCGCTGGGGGCAAGTTTTCTACCCTTTCCTTCCTTGGGCTTCGGGGGAGTAAGAAGAGTCCCGAAGAGGGCACGCAATACGAAAAAGGTGGCAAGGCCAAGAATGACGCCAACTGCCGTGGACATCCAGGGGTCGGGGTTCTCGATTAAGACGCCAGCCCATGA
>Ga0163179_10002274_pt1 | contig 13455 bp, 13 predicted proteins | sample AtlANTMetagenome_FD_109643 | JGI IMG/M metagenome (GOLD analysis project Ga0163179, IMG submission 109643) | Marine eukaryotic phytoplankton communities from the Atlantic Ocean - Atlantic ANT 2 Metagenome | ecosystem: Environmental > Aquatic > Marine > Oceanic | place: North Atlantic Ocean...
AAGACCTTAAAAGAAATGGGTTTTGAGAATATATCTAGCATTGGTGGCGGCATGGGAGCGTGGGAAGAGGCAAACGGCCCAACCGAAGAATTCAAAGGATAGTTACTAATTCCTATAGTAGAACGTAGTTTTTCACAGGCGTTAGGTGAGAACCTAACGCCCTTTCCCACTCGAAGTGAGGAAGTAAACGATTAACTTCAGTACGATTTTTCGGCCAAATCCTCAGTAAAACTAAATTTTGCCTATAGCTTTCAATACACGACCTGGAGACATGGGTAAAGTATTCATCCGAACGCCGGTCGCGTTGTAGATAGCATTGGCGATAGCCGCTGGAGGTGGAACAATCGGAACTTCGCCGACGCCACGAACACCGTAAGGATGACCAGGATTTGGAACTTCAACAATAACTGTGTCGATCATTGGCACATCGTAAGTAGTGGGCATTCGATAATCAAGAAAACTGGAATTTGACATCTCTCCACTATCATTGTAGACGTATTCTTCGTTCAAAGCCCAACCGATTCCTTGTACTGCTCCACCCTGCATTTGGCCTTCAACATAACTAGGGTGAATTGCCTTTCCTACATCCTGAATCGCAGTATACCTCAGAATCTCGACTTTCCCTGTATCAGTATCAACTTCGACATCAACAATATGAGTAGCAAAAGCTCCTCCAGGAGCAGATGGGTCGACTGTACCGCGGCCAACAATTGAGTCATGTACCCTACTAGCTATTTCTTTGAAGGGTGCTTGTTGGGATTTCCCATTGAGACTACTAAATACTCCGTCCTCAAAAGCTACACTTCCGGATTCAACTTCCCAAAGGTCAGCAGCGGACTCTTTCATTTGTTCAATAATATCTTTAGCAGCTTCAATTGCAGCATAACCGGTTGCGAAGGTAGTTCGACTTCCGCCCGTTACGCCAGTATAGCCGATAGAATCGGTATCAACTACAGCAGGACTGATATCTTCAACCGGAATGCCCAAAACTTCTGCCGCCTGCATAGCAATTGACGTACGAGTACCGCCGATGTCAGTTGAGCCTTCCATTAGGTTAAGTGTACCATCAGAGTTAACGTGCAACGTAACACTTGATTGAAGGCCGATATTAAACCAGTAACCAGATGCGACGCCTCTTCCCCTATTTGTTCCTTCTAGTGGGGCAGAGTAGTGCTCATGTGCTTTGGCTGTTTCTACCGTCTCTAGAAAACCAATACGAGGGTAAACAGGACCACCAACCCTACGGGTTCCTTCCCTCGCTCCATTTTTTAATCGAAATTCGAGTGGGTCTTGGCTTAATTTTTCACAGATCTCATCGATTACTGTTTCTGCCATAGCTGCGTTAGTAGCTCCCGGAGCTCTGTAGGGCGCCGTCTTAGGAATATTGACAACAACATCATAACCGTCGAGCAGATAATTTTCGATGTCATAAGGTGCAAAAATGCATTCCATACCTGCACCAACCAATGCTCCAGGAAAGGCACCGGCTTCGTAGATGAGTTCAGCTTGAGCAGCTGTTATTTTCCCTTCGTTATTGGCACCAATCTTGACTTTAATATAGGAACCAGCAGTTGGTCCAGTTGCTTCAAAAACATGAGACCGATCCATTGTAATTTTGACGGCTTGACCAGTTTTTTGAGACAAGATTGCAGCTAACGGCTCTAAATAAACTGGGATTTTCCCACCGAATCCACCACCAATCTCCATAGGTACAACTTTGATTTTAGACACAGGAAGTTGTAAGATTTTTTCGATCTGACCTTGAACTTCAAATGCCCCCTGAGTACTGCACCATATTGTCAAATGTCCATCAGCTCTATGGAGTGCCGTTGCATTATGCGGTTCGATATAACCTTGATGAACGGTGGCCGTCTTAAATTCTCTCTCCACGATTATATCTGCTTCCACAAATCCTTTTTCAATATTTCCGGCCTGATGTTGGAAGTGTTGAGCAACGTTACTCACAACCTCCGATTTCTGACCCAGAGAAGTTGTAGTTAAATCTTCGTGTAGTAGTGGTGCTTCAGCAGACATAGCCTCTTTAACATCCATCACTGGAGTTAAAACGTCATAATCGACCTGAATAAGGTTTAGTGCTTCTTCAGCTACATGTGGATTATTAGCAGCGATAGCAGCTATTGCATGCCCTTTGTACAGAACTTTATCGTGGGCTAAGATGTTGTTCTGCATAAACTTTAGGTTCGCAGTTCCTCCCTCTGCCAATGTTACGAGTCCATCTTCGACCTCTGGCATGTCAGCTGATGTGATGACGGCTTTTACACCAGGATGAGCTTCAGCTTGGCTTGTATCAATTGAGTGGATGCGAGCATGAGCGTGTGGGCTTCTTAATACCTTACCATGTAATAGCCCTGTCGTAGAAAAGTCGGCCCCGAACAAGGCACGTCCCGTTACTTTATCTTCGCCATCATGTCGAATAGGTCGAGTACCAATTACTTTATAGTTATCTTTATCTGGCATAATAAATTACTCCCTGATTACCCAGTTTCAGTTTTCGCATACACTCGACCCTAATCATATCATAGAGGTAAAATCGACTCAAATAATTTGTGTCATAATTGTTATATTTGACAATGAATACTTAAAAAAATAGGCCATGGAGTTCGTAGAAATGGTAAAATAGGGCCATTAGCAAGTAATGTCAGGGATGAATCAAACCATTCGTAGCAAAACGGTATTTTTTTTCACTTTCTTCTTCTTGGTGTTGATACTAAGCTTGATTTTTTCCTATGGTGTCCACCCAACAAAGACTTCTGAAATAAATCAGCAATTTCAGCCAGTCACTAAGGAATGCCAATCAATTAGCTTTGATATCTTAGCCGACTATGATTTCGGTACATTAGATTGGTCAGGTGGCAGCCAATCCAACCAGTTCATCGCTAATCAAATAGAGCAAATCATTCCTGAGTCAATTAAAGCCTTAGATAATCAACAGATTTCCGTTACTGGCTTTGTATTGCCCATTGAAACTGATGGTGAGAGAATAGATAGTTTCCTGCTTCTCCGTGATTTGCAGATGTGTTGTTATGGCACTTTGCCTGAACTCAATGAGTGGATCTATGTGGAGGTTCCCAATCATTTAGAAGCAAAAAATCTAATCAGCGATACACCGATTAAGGTCAGGGGTACTTTACAGGTTGAACCGCGGTTCAAAGACGATTTTCTACTATCAATTTATTCGTTAACCTTCAGCAATGCAGATGCTCTGCTAAATGCAAATGAAAGCGAAGGGTAATTAATGATGTCCTACAAACAAAAAAAGGGTGGCAAAAGATTGCCACCCTTTTTTTGTTTAGTCTAGAAGATTAGTTAGATTTGATATTAGCCCAAGTTGTGCTCAATTTGGATTTTGCATCAACGGAAGCACCAGTTGACTGACCTGTCAAAATAACAAAGTAGTTACTTCCAGCACCCGCAGACCCTTCACCATTACCACCAAGGGTTATAGTACCGGCTTTGAATGAGCTTTTCCATAAGTTAACAGTAACCATTCCACCATCAGTTGTCTCAACAGCTACAGGTTCTCCATCTTTTACTTGCTTTTCAAACCCCTCGACCAACCACGTTGGAGGTGTACCACCTTTTTCTTCATCAGCTCTGCTATCTAATGCAACATAGACATCAACGTCTTTGTCGACAGTGAAGCTTAGGAAATCTGTACCTGCTTCCTTTTTGTCGTCATTGGCGGCCATGATTGTTTGCATACCTTCAAATCCCTCAGGAACGGCAACGATGAGGTAATCACGATCAATAAAGAATTTACTATCTTTTGTGAGTTCGCCCTCAATGTATTGGTCTGCAGGATCTTTACTTTTAGATTGAATGTCCGTAATTTTAACCTTAACTGGCGAAGCCATAGCTGCCAAGAAAGTTGTTAAAGTTAGAATAATAATGGAATTTAGTGTTAGTTTTCTCATTTCTAATTCTCCAGATAGTATTAAATTAACTTTCAGTTTATTGGGACTTAATGGTAGACCAGGTCGTGGTTAATTTAGCGGCCGGATCAACACTTGCAGATTGATCTTCTTCCACTAGAATTAGATAATTACTACCTTGGCCTGTGGCCGGCTTATCGGCATTTCCACCTATGGCTACTTTTCCCGCTTTGACTTCTGCTTTCCAAAGAGTAAAAGTACCCATACCGCCGTCAGTTACTTCAATGACTAGTGGATCTTTTCCATCAAGTTGTTTTTCATAGTCTTTTTCCATCCACTCTGGAGGTTTGCCACCCTTTTCTTCATCTCCTCGGCTATCCCGACAGATCCAAATAATAGATGGCTTATTGACTTTGAAAGTTACAAAACCGTCGCCTGTTGACTTTTTGTCATTATTGGCGGTCATAATAAACTGAATGCCCACTAGTTCTTTGGGCATTTCTACCACAGTATAGTCTCGGTCAATGTAGTATTTAGTTCCTTTTTCTAATGCAGGACCGACTTCATAAGGTAGTTTACTTCCAATCTTGAGATCTGTAATTTTTACTGGTTTTGGTTTAGCCTCCGCAACAATGACAATGGCAAAGACTACCAAGAAAGACAAACTTAGATAGATAGCTCTTTTCATAAACGATTTTTCGCTCCCAAATGAATAGGATAAATATTAGGTTTATAAGGAGAGTGATAAAATATCAACACAACCACAAACCGGTTTCATTCTAATTGATGTAAACAAAAATTGCAAAGCGAAACAAATAGGAGAGAGAGTTAAGGCTGGATTAGTACTAGTCAACTTCAATGAGAACAGCCGTTACATTGTCAAGGCCACCGTTAAGCAACGCTTGTTTGACTAAATTAGTAACAGCAATTTCTGGACCATCCGCATCCTGAATAAGATCGGCGATTTCTATATCTGACGTAATCATATCATGTAACCCATCAGAGCAAATTAGTAACTTGTCCCCAACCAATAGTTGATGTTCACCCTGATCGACTTCAACCGTCAATTCTAATCCAACTGCGCGATTGATAACGTTCCGGTAGTTATGTGTACGAGCCTCTTCGGATGAAATTTGTCCTAGTTCTACCATTTCTTGAACCAAGGAATGGTCGGTTGTCAATTGCTGAATCTCGCCTTTTCGAACTAAATAAATGCGACTATCGCCAACATGAACATAGAGGAGTTGCTGTCCTGATACAACCCCTGCTGTAAGTGTTGTTCCCATTCGGGTACTTACATTAGGAATATTAGAACAATGATAAATCTTATGATTGGCTTCGTTTACTAAGTCCTGCAGCAGGGACAATTGACTACTAGGATTATCTAATGCAGATAGTTGCTCCAATCCTGATTTTAATACCGATAAAGCCGTTTTACTTGCAATATCTCCAGCATCTAAGCCGCCCATACCATCCGCGACAACAAAAAATCCAGTATTGGTATCGTAATCAAAGGCATCTTCGTTTTGTTTTCGTTGTCTGCCGATATCAGTTTTGGCCGCTATCTTCATTTCATTTGGTCCAATTTAGTTTTTTACATTCCTTGAGAAAAATAGCTCTAGGACAGATTATGGTCAACCATTGATCTCAACGGTAAGACGGATTTACTGGTTTCAGAATCTCAATACCTATTGTCCAAACGGTTGCGTTAAGTTTTACAGATAATGTAGAATATGCGTCTGGGTTTGGAGGCGGCTGTTTTTGACTTCAAAGTTAGAACAAATCAACTAAATTGAAAATCTTAACCAAATATATACTGAAGGAACTAATACCCCCTTTCCTGATTTCTCTACTTGCCTTGACATCGATACTCATACTAGAAGAGATTTTTCGATTAACCAAGCTTTTCGTTAAAAAGGGCATTAGTCCTATTTACCTGGTCGAATTGTTAGTTTACGTGTTGCCAGCTACCTTAGTTCTGACAATTCCTATGTCAACTTTGATCAGTATACTAATTGGGTTCGGTCGGTTTGCCACTGACAACGAGATTACTGCCATGAAAGCTCATGGTGTTGGATTACACCAATTATTATGGCCAGTTCTGGTCGTTTCTCTGTGTATTGCTATTCTCGACTTCTTTTTTATGGATTATGCACTTCCGCTTGGTAATCAGGCATACTGGTCTTTGAAGCGAGACATCAGTCGGCACAATCCTACTTTCGTTTTGGAAGAAGGAACAGTCATGAGAGAATTAGAGCAAGACGGCAAAATTTGGATGTTTGGCTCCACACATCCAGAGACAGGAGACTTAGAAGGTGTTCGGGTCTGGGATGCCATTTGGTCAGGCCGACCTAGATTTGTGTCTGCCGACTCGGCGCGAGTGGCCTATGAAGATGGCCGTGGTTGGTTAAAACTATTTGATGGTCGAAGTTATGAATCGATTTCTAACCTTCGTCAAGCCAATGCCTTCCGAGTAACAGAATTTGAACAAAACAGAATTTCCCTTGATTTGACAGAAGATATCAAACGTACTCAAGCTAAAACCAAACGTCCAAGAAGCATGAGTATAAAAAATCTTCGTGCTTATATTGAACAAGAACTTAAGCCGAAAGTTAATGCTGATGAAGGTCAGTTTCCAAAAGATAAACTACTCTATGCACAAGTCGAATATCACAAGAAATTTTCAATACCTTTTGCTTGCCTGGTTTTTGGCTTAGTTGGTGTACCCTTGGGGCTAATGGTCAGAAAAAGTGGAAAAATGGTTGGTTTTGGAATTGGTAATGGTCTAATTCTATTCTACTACTTGCTTCTACAGTTTGGCCAAAATGCAGGTCGCAGTGGTATTCTAGGTCCCATGATGTCGATGTGGTTGCCCAACATTGTTATCGGTATGGGTGGGCTTTGCTTCTTGGTCTATTGGATGTATCAATCTAATTTGTTTCATGTTGACTCATCTCCTACTCATACTTCTTCGGACATTAAAGACTAGCTCGTGAACACTCTTGACCGCTATATTCTCTGGGAATATTTACGTACTTTATTTCTGTCAATATTTTTCCTCTCTTTCTTGGTGATTATTGTCCGGTTATTTGATAAAGATCTTAAGCAATTCGGAGAAGAAACGACTTCTTGGGTAGCAATACAAATTATTTTATTGCATGCACCGCGCCGTATTTTAGAAATCGTACCTGTTTCTAGTTTCCTGACAGCATTCTTTCTGTTAGGTAAAATGGTACAGAATAATGAATTAATAGCGATGAAATCGGCCGGCTTAAGTGTTCATCGCATATCGATGCCGATCTTTTTATCTACATTTTTAATTTGTGTAGGATTTGCAGTTTTCTATAACCTTGTGGCTTCTCCGGCGTACCATTTAGCAAGTAAGATCCAGCAGAAAATGCCTCTCCGTCGTAACCGAAACGTAGTTTTTCAAGGTCTTGATAACCGGTTGTTTTTTATTCTTAACTTGGACTTGGAAGAGGAATCTATCGACCGAATGACAATTTACGATTTCGATGACAAAGATCGTCTGGAAAAGGAAACCTATGCTCAGCATGCTCAATGGGGAAAAGATATTTGGAATTTGAAGGATGGATTCGTACGTCAGTTTGAAGATGGGGTTGAAGTATCGTTTGAGCCATTTGAGCAAAAAATCGTTTCAAGAAGGGAAGAACCACAACATTTAGTCAAGTATTCTAAGAATTTACGAGGCATGACTATTAAAGAACTTCAGCAAAGGATTCACTATAAAAAAAGGGCGAAGCAAACGACACGTCGTGAAGCAATTCGTCTGCACCATAAAATGGCTTATCCCTTTGCAGCATTCGTAGTTGTGCTAATTGGAATACCCATTTCGATTCGATTCGGTCGTGCTGGCTTCTTTTCTGGTTTGGTAATTGCTTTCTTTCTCAACTTTATCTATTGGGGATTTTCGTTTGCAGTATTCGAGGGATTAGGTGAAAACGGAATTCTCAACCCATTTGTTGCGTGCTGGAGTGCGAATGCCATTTATGCTCTAGTCGGTGTTATGCTCCTGCTCAAAACACCACAGTAGTCAAACTAAGAAACCGATGTCAAAAATTCTGGATAAAACGGGCCGAATTCTGTTTCGACTGAGGAGCTATACTCCAGTTCCTTTGATTTTGGCCGCGTTGATCTTTCGGCAGTTTCACTGGTTGACAGTTATGTGCGGAATAATAATATTGGTAGCTGGTGAAATAATTCGGATCTGGGCAGTTGGTTACGCCGGTGGACGTACCAGAACTCGAACCGTTAGCGCAGCTAGAGGCTTAGTTACAACGGGCCCATACGCTTACACTCGTAATCCCCTTTATGTAGGAAATCTGTTAGTTAGTTCTGGTGTTTGTTTGGTGTCTGGTGTTTTATGGTTGTTACCAATCTTATGGTGTTTGTTTTTTTTACAGTACGTGCCGATTATTAGTAGCGAAGAACAATTTCTAGGTCGAAGCTACAATCAGCTCTATTATAACTATCGCGCTAGCGTGCCCGGTTTTTGGGTGCGACTATCTCCTTACCCAAGTGCGTCAACCCATGATTTCAGTTTAAAGCGTGCTTTTCAAAGCGAAAGAAGAACATTAACCGCAATTATAATCATAATGATTATAATGATGTTTCTACTAGTGCTACGTTAGCTGGTCAATTGCATATTAAGTTAATCTGTGTTAGACTAAAAAGAGTTGTAGAGGTTGTTTTTTTGATGTATTTCGGGGAACGTCCTTTCCGATGGCAAATTCTAATTTTGCTGATTATGTTCGTATTCTATGGTTGCGCAGCTAAGCCAGTCGTTGAATTTTACTTAGTTCCAACTGAATTGACGGACATTCAAATCAACACTGCAACAGGTTCGGCGTCCTTGGTTCAAAAAGGTGTTCAGGTAACAGTTGAACCATTAGATGAAATAGACTTGTTTGATCTTACCAAAAGTGGTGAAGTCAATCCTTATTTATACGTTGGTCGGTGGGGGAAAGTAGAGCCTCTGTATACTGTCTTTGAAATATTGGTATATAACACCGAGCATAAACGAGTTAGTATTGACGAGTCAGCCATTATGATCGATAGTGACGGAAACCAATATGCATCATTGACCTATGACTATTTTCGGGATCTTTACGCCAACAGTAAAACCTTAGTATCTTACCGACCCAACTACTACTCCCCATATAATTCCTACGACCCATATTATTACACCTCCCAGAACTATCGGGCTGTTAGCCGTTCTTACCGCCGGTCTCCCACGGCCAAAAGTGCTCGTTTTATTGTCAGAGATACTATCTTTGACGGTGGTCATGTTTTCGAAGGTGGTAAGCGGGTAGGATTCCTAATTTTTGATCGCTTACCTGAAACTGCTAAAAATCTACGAGTCATTGTGCCACGAATAGTCATCTACGATAATGATGACCAAATTAGCAACATTGATTTTCACTTTGGTTTTCAGCAGAAAACAGCAATTCAGCCATAGATAGTAATATTTTTTAAGATTTTGGAGTAAGTTTTAATGAAAAAGTACACCAACAGAAATTTGCCCGTTAACTTTGGGATGTTTGTCATATTTTTGTTTTCATTATACAGCTCAATATTCTGTACCTCAGCAGTAGAATCAAAAACACTGAAAGTTGCAGTGGCAGGTCCATTCACTGGTAGTGTTGCCGCGTTTGGTGAAATGATTAAAAAGGGCGCCCAACTACGAGCTCAGGAAATAAATGAAAGTGGTGGTATTAATGGGAAACAGCTAGAATTAGTTTTTGAAGATGACACAGGGAAAGATAAAGAAGCAAGTTTGGTTGCTACTCGTATTGCTTCTAATCGAAAAATCCTAGCTGTTGTTGGTCACTTCAATAGTTCTTGTTCTTTAGCGGGGAAACCAATATATAAGAGGAATCGGATCGTCGCACTTTCCCCTGGATCAACAAATGTCAATGTTTGTAAAGGAAGCGATTACACATTTCGAAATCTTTATCGAGATGATTTTCAGGGGGCTTTTGCTGCTAAATACATAAAGACCGTTCTAACTAAAGTTGAAACAGTCGCTGTATTTTTTGACAATGATGACTATGGTCGAGGACTACGGGATAGTTTCAAAAAATCAGCCAATTCAATTGGCCTATCAATTGTGGCAGATGAAGCGTACGACCGAGATACTACTGACTACAAAGCCCAATTAACTAAAATTAAATCTGTTAATCCTGATCTGATTTTTATCGCTGGCCTGTATAGTCAAGCTGGTCTTATTTTATCTCAAGCTCGAGAATCAGGTATCACAGCTCAGTTCTTTGGCGCAGATGGCGTCGATTCGCCCAAACTACTAGAAATAGCGGGGGAATCAGCTAATGGAATTTACATCACTACGCCTTTTATTTTTGGGTTGGAAGGCAATGAAGAAGCTGAACGTGTATACGCTGCTTTTAAACAAAAATTTGGTAAATCACCTGATACTTGGGCAGCGCTGACCTATGATGCTATCGGTATGATAGCTGAGGCTATCGCCAAAGGTGGTGAAAAGCGTAAAGCTATCCGAGATTATCTAGGTAATTTGACTTCACCGGAAAAAGGCTACCAAGGTATTACGGGTTTGACTTACTTTGACGAACATGGGGATTGTCTCAAACCTGCTTACGTCAAACAGGTCACTCAAGGCCAATTTATGCCGTCCTCAGTGCAGATGCTTGACTAAAATTGAAAAAATAACAACGTAACCCTAATCTACTTGTGTCGATCAATCAAATCTAATTTTAGCATTCTAACAAGTGACATTATTTCTTGAACAAATCATCAATGGCCTCGTTTTAGGTGGGATTTATGCTTTGATTGCGGTCGGCTACACTATGGTCTATGGCGTGATACAGCTCATCAATTTTGCTCACGGTGAAATCTTCATGTTCGGAGCATACTTCGCTTTTCTTGGTGTGACAGCTTTAAATTTACCACTTTGGCTAGCTTTAATTTTGAGTATTGTATTGTGCGCGATACTAGGAGTCATTATTGATTTAGTCGCCTATCGACCTTTGAGAAGTGCGCCTCGTCTATCTGCTTTGATCACGGCTATTGGAATATCATTGGTTTTGCAAAACGTGGCTCGTATGATCTGGGGAGCGGAACCGCGTCGCGATTTGGCTAATGCTAAGTCCGAATTTTTGGCACAAACCATTACGATTCCTGGAGGGGCACAATTGTCCTATCTTGATTTGTCAATTATTGTTTTAGCTGTTTTCTTGATGGCTGGTCTAAATCGACTAATATACCTAACCCGAATAGGTAAAGCTATGAGAGCCTGTGCTCAAGATAAGATGGCAGCTAGTTTAATGGGTATCAATACTAACATCGTAATTACGATCACTTTTGCCCTCGGTTCAGGATTGGGTGCAATTGCTGGTATCATGGTCGGAATGAGGGAGACAATTGAACCAACCATGGGTTATTACAAAGGTGTAGCTGCTTTTGCAGCAGCCGTTTTAGGAGGTATTGGTAACATTACTGGTGCGATGTTGGGTGGTATTGTTCTTGGAATTGCTGAAGTTCTGGGCGCTGGTTATATCTCATCCGGCTATCGAATAGCAATTGCCTACATTTTAATGATTTTGGTCATCATCTTCCGCCCCTCCGGTTTGTTAGGCCGAGCTAGCGCCAAGCGAGCTTAAATACCCAATACCATTCCATATGCTAAATCGGTCAAATGTATCCGATAACGCCGTAGTAGAAACTGAGGGTAGAAACCAATTCTTACCTGTCAGCTTCAAATTAGCTGGATTGCTATTGGCTCTGTGCTTAGTCCCCCTAGTAACTCACTTCCTCGATAGGGGAAACTACGTCCTGCATATTTTTTCGACCGTTTACCTCTACATGTTGTTAGCCTTAGGATTGAATGTGGTAACCGGTTTCACTGGTCTATTAGATCTGGGATACGTCGGTTTTTATCTGGTTGGTGGTTATACTGCGGGATTACTCATGGTTCGTATGGGACTGAGTTATTGGTTTGCTTTACCTATAGCAGCTATTCACGGAGCGATTTGGGGGCTTTTGCGTGGTGCTCCTACTTTGCGTTTAACTGGCGATTATTTTGCGATTGTAACCTTTGGTTTTTCCGAGTTATTATTTCGGATTGTCAAAAATGAAGAATGGTTGATTGGTGGGCCAAATGGTTTTGTTAATGATATTCCTCCACCAGTTATATTGGGCGTTGAACTTTATCAGTATTGGCAACAGTACTACCATATCCTAATCTTACTCCTTGTAACGCTAATAGTTGTTTACAGACTCCAATTTTCAAGGGTTGGTCGAGCATGGAAAGCTATTAGTCAAGATGAAGAAGCAGCACAAACGATGGGTATTGGCTTGTATGAATATAAATCATTAGCTTTCGCGATTAGTGGAGCAATTGGTGCAGTAGGCGGAGCGTTCTTTGCTCAGTTTCAAGTCAATATTAGTGCAGGAGTCTTTGAATTTTGGGAGTCAATCCTAATCCTTTGTATGATTGTCTTAGGTGGGATGGGTACGATCAGAGGTTCTTTGGTAGGAGCGGCTATTCTAGGTTCTTTGGGAGAGGTTCTTCGCATTTTACTGTCAATTTTGAAACTACCAGCTGACTCACGTTATTTGATTTTTGGTCTGATTTTAGTTTTAATGATGAGGTTTAGGCCATCTGGAATCCTGACAGATAACCCAAAGTAGGTCAAAACCTATGGTAAAACCAATTTTGGAAATCTTTAGCCTAACCAAAAACTTTGGTGGAGTAGTCGCACTAAATGAAGTTGACTTGAAGGTTATGCCTGGTCAAATTACTAGCTTGATTGGGCCTAATGGTGCAGGTAAAACAACTCTGTTCAATTGCTTGACTGGGTTGATTTCGTTAACTACTGGTCGAATTCAATTCCAGCAAACTGATATGTCTGGCATGGCAGCCCATCGGATCACTAGTAGGGGGGTTGCTCGCACTTTCCAAAATATTCGACTATTCTCAGAAATGACAGTTTTAGATAACGTGAAAATTGGTCTTCATACTCAGTCTAAGGGGTACCTATGGTCGGCTATTAGCCGCAACCTAGAATATCAAAAAGAAGAAGAGCAAGTTACAACTAGCGCTTACCAATTACTTGAGTTTGTCAATCTAGCTCAATTTTCTCACCAGCAAGCCAACAATCTATCTTATGGGGATCAGCGTCGATTAGAGATTGCTCGCGCTCTAGCTACTGAACCAAAATTACTACTGTTGGATGAACCTGCAGCAGGTATGAATCCACAAGAGACGAATGAACTAATTCATCTCATTCATAATATCAAAAGTAGAGGCATTACTATTTTTTTGATAGAACACGATATGAAATTAGTGATGCAGATCTCCGAGTGGATCACAGTTCTAGACTACGGGGAAAAAATTAGTCAAGGCCCACCCGATGTCGTTCAATCTGATCCGCTTGTAATTTCAGCTTATTTAGGTCAATCACTTGACAAACAATAAAATCAATCATCCAATTTTAGAACTAAATCAAATTCATACTTCTTATAATAATATAAAAGCAGTGAAGGGCATATCTTTAACCATCTACCA
>Ga0163179_10002275_pt1 | contig 13448 bp, 19 predicted proteins | sample AtlANTMetagenome_FD_109643 | JGI IMG/M metagenome (GOLD analysis project Ga0163179, IMG submission 109643) | Marine eukaryotic phytoplankton communities from the Atlantic Ocean - Atlantic ANT 2 Metagenome | ecosystem: Environmental > Aquatic > Marine > Oceanic | place: North Atlantic Ocean...
AATATTTACGGATTATTTGGTATTGGGTATGTTCCTCACAATGTAGTGATTGGTGGAAATGGATTATTGATATTTACCGATTCAGGATTTAATGAAGGAACAATAGTTTCTATGATTGAAGAGGGGTTGGAAAACTTAGTATTAGATGTAGATGAAGATGGTGTGTTAGATGAAGCTGACAATTGTATAGATGATTATAATCCTAACCAAGCAGATGTAGACCAAGATGGTATTGGTGATATTTGTGATCCTTGTAATAATGTAATATGGACTGGTGGTGATGTAAATGCCGATTTAACATTGAGTATAGCAGACATACTTGTAATGGTTGATATTGTATTAGGACAAAACGATAGTCAATGTGGGTATGAAGCGGCAGACATCACATTGGATGGTCATTTAAATATATTAGATGTGATAGGATTGGTTCAATTAGTATTGGGTGGTAATCAACAACAGGCTTTAGCTTGGATACAATCTAATTTTACAGAAGAAGAATTTAAACAATTAACTTATGGATATTTTATATCTGATAAAGTATTAGCATGGCCAAATCCATCTAACTCATATGTAAGTATTAATGGAAGTGGTAACGCAAAGATATATGATATCACAGGTAGAATGGTAAAGGAATTAGAATTGAGTGGAACATACAAATGGAACACAAGAGATTTACCAAGTGGTATTTATAACATCCATAACAATATGGAGATTACCACAATCACAATTTTAAAATAGGAGAGTAAAATGAATACAATATATAAAATAATAATAGGAATGGTGTTGATGGTATCAACTGCATATTCACAAACTGATATTAGTTTTAAGTTTGGATTACCACTTTCTTCAGCACAACTGTTACTGAAAGAAAAAAATATTGCTGGTAAGACAATAGTACCTACAATTAGAACTGGATATTTTCACATAGGTATATCAGGTGAAGATGAATCAATAGGGGCACATATATTTGTTCCGAGTGTTGGTCTAAGAACTGGTCATAAAAAAGTTACTGATTTAAGAAGGTATTGGTTGGCTGATGTTTTTACTGTAGTTCCAATTTTTACAGGTACAGATAAAAAACAAATAAAAGAAGATTGGGATGAACAGTTTGATTTGATTTTAGGTTTAATTGGTGGATATGGTGTAGAGTATTTTCTTTCCGATCAATTCTCTATAGGTGGTGAAGCTTCAATGAATCTTGTAATGAATAGTTGGAAAAATGAATATGAAGAACAAATTGATTGGAATGAATATAGAGAAGTTTCAGAAGATTGGAGATTATCTGCTGGTGCAGTTTTTACACAATTCACATTAAATTATTATTTTGATTAGGAGATAAAATGAAAATAAGTATTGAATATTGTATGCAATGAAACTACGAACCAAGAGCTCTCAGTTTGAGAGACGATCTAATAGATGAGTATTCAACTACATTTGATGAATTTAAAGTAGAGTTGGTACAGGGCAGTGGTGGTGTTTTTGAAGTTATGGTAAATAACGCATTGACTGTGTTTTCAAAAAGACAAGTAGGTAGGTTTCCAAAGAGTAGTTATGAGGTCATTAAGACAATAGATGATTCATTAGATGAGAGGAGATTGGGGTAACTTATACTAACCCTTTCCCTGAGCGGTAACTATTAGTATAGATAAGTAGAAAAAAATTAAAAAAAAATACAAAAAAAATAAAAAAAGACTTGACTCGTATAGGTTTTTCATGTTAAGATCAAGTAAGATATGAGAGGAAATATGAAAAACTTGAAACACTTTAACACGACTCGTGGAACTTACACGAGTGGTAATTACTCGTCTTTTTGGTTAGATGACGATTTTGATTTTGATAGAAAGACTTCTATCTTTGATGATGAAGAAGTTGTAAAACCAAAAACCGATTTAATCGCTCTTAGTTCATACAGAAGAGCAATCGCAAACTTCGTTAATATTGTAACCCAACAAGATATACCCGTTACTTTCAAATCAAGTGGTGATTCATACACCGATGGTAAGAAGGTTGTTATATCAGCTAAGATGGATGATAAGTCATTTGATCCTTCTGTTGGTTTAGCACTTCACGAAGGTTCACACATCAAACTTTCTGATTTTAATTTTCTTAAAGGACTTGAAAATAGTATCCCACAAGAGTATATTCAACTTGGAGAATCAAAGGGTTATTCTCGATGGAATGTTGTTTCACAAATTAAAAATCTACTTAACTATGTAGAGGATAGAAGAATTGACTATTATGTTTTCTCTTCCTCTCCGGGTTATAAGGGTTATTATCACTCTATGTACGACAAGTACTTTCACTCAAAGATTGTTGATAAAGCACTTGGTACTGATGAGTACACCGAAGAGAGTTTAGATTCATATATGTTTCGTATAATCAACCTCACCAATAAGAATTCTAACTTAGACGCACTTAAAGGTTTGAGAGAGATTTACCAAACTATCGATTTTAAAAATATTTCAAGACTTAAAGATACTGAGGACGCTTTCAAAATCGCATGTGAGATATATGGTATTGTTATAAAAAATCTTCCTAAACCTAAGTTGGATAAAGATGGAAATCCTGTTCCACAAGATTCACAAAGTGAAGAAGGTAGTGGTACTGAATTATCTGATGAAGGTTTTGAGAAGTTATTGGACTCATTAGAAAATGGTACTCCGATGGAAGATGAAGAATCAGATTCCGAAAACTCAGTTGGAATTGATGGAGTTGATGGTGGTGGTAAACCAACTGATGAAACACCATCTGATAAGATTGAACTCTCACCAGCACAGAAAAAACAATTACAGAACGCTATCAATAAACAGAATAAGTTTATGGAAGGTGAGGTTACCAAAAAGAATGTAACTAAAAAAGAAAAACAAGAGTTACAGACTATCGAATCAAGTGGTATGGGTTATGTTGAGGTCGGAGAAGGGTTAGATAATTATAATGGTAGAAATAAAACCAAGTGTATTGTTGTTCGTAAGTTAGATAAAGGTCTTATAGATAATGGTAACATTTCAATACTCAGTAAATGGCAAGGTGACCGATATGATGATAATGTTGAAAGTGGTTATGAAAATGATTACATCGCTGAAGGTATCAGACTTGGTACTGTTTTAGGTCGTAAGTTACAAGTTCGTGGTGAGTCTCGTGAAACTAAGTGGACTCGTTTAGATAGTGGAAAGATTGATAAGAGATTAATTAGTGAATTAGGTTTTGGTAACGATAGAGTTTTCTCTAATAGTTTTGTTGAGGAATACTCAGACGCTTTTCTTCACATCTCAGTAGACGCGAGTGGTAGTATGGGTGGTTCAAAGTGGATTAACACCATGAAGTCCGTAGTCGCTATATGTAAAGCAATTGATATGGTAAACAATGTTGATGTTGTTGTGAGTTTTCGTTCAACACAATCCAATCGTGATTCTCGTGGTTATCGTAACGATGGTACTAAACCAATTATCTTACTCGCTTATGATTCTCGTAAGGATACTTTTCAAAAAGTAAAGAACCTTTTCAAGTACATCACTTATAGTGGAACAACTCCTGAAGGTCTATGTTACGAAGCAATTATGAGTGAAATTGTACCAACTACGAATGATAGAGATTCTTACTTCTTAAATTTTTCCGATGGGATGCCAATGTTCAGTAATAATGAGTTGGATTATCACGGAGACACTGCTCTAAACCACACCAAGAAAATGGTTAAGGAAATTCGTAATCGTGGAATCAAGGTCTTGTCCTATTATGTAAGTGATGGTTATTATCGTAGTGGTGGAGATGATTTTAAGCAAATGTATGGTAGTGACGCTGAGTATATCGATGTAACTTCTGTAATGTCTGTTTCTAAAACAATGAATAAGAAATTCTTACAGAAGTAATGTTTAAGTGGTTATTAAAAAAATGGTATAAACATAGTCCGACCTGTAATTGTGGTTGGACTATGAAACCATTTGAAAGTTATACTAATAGATATCAATGGGAATGTATATGGAAAAAATGTGGTTGGGGAGCATTCCAAGATGATCACGGAAGATTACATTGGTGGAAATAAATTTAAAAAAAGTGAAAAAAACACTTGACTTTTACAAAAATTATTCGTAAGTTCTAATACAAATTGAGAGATAAAGTAACTAACAAAAAAGGAGTCTTTAATGACTAATGTAGTAGTAAAAATTGAAAAGAGTGGTAATAGGTTTAACGCCTTTGACCGTGATGGTGTAAAGTACACCTCGGATATTATCACATCAACACGGAAGTCAGCCTTTGAAGCTGGAATGGCACTTGAACTTAGAAGTGGAAAAAACGATAGGAAGTATTGGTGGAAAGTTCCAATGAGTGAGTTCGAAAAAGTTGTTGTACCTGAGGTTTCATCTGTTGATGTTCCTACCGACCACGCTGAAGTATTGAACTTCATTCACTCTTCATATAATCTTAAACCTAAAGGTTTGGTTATGAAAGAACTCAAGTGGAAGTACTTGGTTCGTGGAGCAGTTCGTGGTAAGAATATTTTGATGACGGGACCTGCTGGTTGTGGTAAAACATTAGCCGCCAAATCTTTGGTTAATTCCTTAGATAGACCTGACTTTTATTTTAACTTAGGAGCGACACAAGACCCTCGTTCCACTTTGATTGGTAATACTCACTTCGATAAGAAGAAAGGTACTTACTTTTCAGAAGCCCTATTCGTGAAAGCGATTCAGACTCCAAACGCTGTGATTCTTCTTGATGAGTTATCAAGAGCCCATCCAGACGCTTGGAACATTCTGATGACTGTTCTCGATCAAGGTCAAAGATATTTGAGACTTGATGAGTCTAATGGACAAGAAACTATTCCTGTCGCAGAAGGTGTTACTTTCGTCGCGACCGCTAACATCGGTAACGAGTATACTTCTACTCGTGTTATGGATAAAGCACTTATGGATAGATTCATCATTGTTGAGATGGATGTATTGAATGATGAAGAGGAACATGGTTTACTAAACTATATGTTTCCGCATGTTGATTCTGAGATGTTGAAGTCTGTTTCTGAGATTTCACATTCAACAAGAGTTGAGTCTAAGAGTGAAACTGGTAGAATTACAAGTGGTATTTCCACTCGTACTTCTGTGGAAATCGCTGGATTATTGTTTGATGGGTTTGGGCTTGATGAAGCCGCCGAGGTGTGTGTTTACCCTCAGTATTCAAATGATGGTGGTGTGGAATCTGAAAGAACTTATGTAAAACAATTGGTTCAGAAGTATGTTTCTGATGGAAGTTCTGATAACCTATTCAACGAAGAAGAAATCGAAAACGCTAATGGAGATATGTCTTAATCGACATATCTCTTTAACTTAGGAGAATATAATGAAAAAGTTGTCTAAACAACAAGTAAACATGATTGATAAACTAACCGAGATTGATGGTTACGCTAACGAGGATGTTAGATTAACTATGATTGATTCAATCGTCACATCATTGAAAAAAGGTGTGTATCCAACTAAGGTTTTATCTCGTGTTGAAACTCTGATTGGAAAACATCAGAAAATTAAAGCAAAAAAACAAAAGATTAAAAAAGGGTTTTAGTTAGTTCCTCTCTCGTAAGAAGTGGGGTTACCCTTCCCCACTTCGAAATTTTCGAGTGCAAAAAATAAAGGTAGTAAATGAAGAAAATAATAAAACGGGCGTTAGATGATATGAAAGATTCTCAATTAAATTTGAGTTCAGATGCAACAAGAGAAACTGTAGCAACTCTTATATCTACTGCTCTAAAAAGTAAATATAGTTTTACAAAACATAATAATTCTGTAACCGATGATGAAATAGAATCGTCTTGGGTGTGTAATATATGTGATGAATCAACCTTTGATGTGGAGTATGATTATCTTGGTAGCGGTACTAATCATTTAGGTTGTGAGTTGGAATTGGAAAAGGATAAAGACCTCAAACATTTTGCTGATGGTTTTCACGAAGGTGAATGGGAAAGGGATATGAAACCAAATTACAATCCTGATACAAAAGGTATGACCGGACACGATCACGGAATGGTTTGGAAACATGATATGGGTGGAAGTTATCTCGAAAAAAGTAGTGATATAGGCAGAGAAGAATTCATTAATAATATTCTTGAACAAGTTGGTTCAAGGAAAATAGCAGAACATATAGCAGACACCATAGATAGTGGTGTTATATATGAATCACCCGATGACGGAAAAACTATTTTTCAAAGAAAGTTCATGGACTATAATCCTAATAACAAAGAGGAAATCGATTGGGAAACCAAAAAACCAACTGGTAAAAAATTTACAGAATATCCATTTAATAAAAAGAAAAAAGGAAATTAAAATGAAAAGGTCACAATGGTCTGGACACGAAAAGTTTATTGTAATGTTAGATAAACACAATCAACCTGGATGTAACCGAGGGTTTTTAGCATTCGTAGATTATAAAACAGTAATAAATGTACTTAATGATGTGGTAAAAGGAAAGTCACCTGATAGTTATATATATGAAGATCGTATAGTGGATTTGGGAGTAACCAAGTCTACCGTTATGAAAATTATAGATAAAATAGATAGAGGTCAATGGAGTGAAGAAATTCGATCCATCGCTATCAGGTTAAAATTAGAAAATTTAGTTGTACCTTTTAGTGGGGAGTGGGTTGTACCAGTTGATTCTTCTATCAGTTAATGGAGAAGTCATGTGGCAAAAAAACCTGCGTCGTTTGAGTATAACGGCACATTAGTAAAAGTTTTAGATGGAGATACAATCGATTGTTATATCGATCTGGGTTTTGATTTAAAAATAAAGAAAAGAATTAGATATATGGGTATTGATACTTGGGAAAGTAGAACCCGTGATTTAGATGAAAAGAAGAAAGGACTTGCAGCCAAAGCTCGTAACAAAGAGTTATTGGAAGCAGGAGTTTTCAAAATCGTATCTTATGGTACTGGAAAATTCGGTAGGGTGTTGGGTGAGATATTTGTTTCACCAGATGCAGTAGGACACGAGATATCAGAGAATGTTGATAAGTCATCTGATGGTCTTGTAAGTATCAATGATATTCTAATTAATGAAGGACACGCTTACGAATATGATGGTGGTAAGAAAAAGAAATTCGTAGCAGAAATAGAAACTGAAAAGGCAGCCAAAAAAGAAGATTTGGTTGATAAACCTGCAGAGGAGTAAATATGTTGTATTTAGGTCTTGGTTCATTCGTGATAATCCTATGGTTAACATGGGTGTTATACAAGGATGATTACAAAGATTTTTTTAAGTTTTAAATAGGAGAAGTCAATGAGTTTAAAAGAAGAGGAATTTGTGCGGAGCCAAGCTCTTCTTATGATAGCCAGAAATCCAAGTAGACCACATATCGCAAAAAAAATCTACAAAAGATTTCTACGATGTTTAAGGAAGTAAATGAAAAAGAAAAAGAAAAAATCCAATAGGGAAATTGTAGCAGAAAACTTTAAAAAAAGAACTGGTGTTACATATCAAAATTGGATACAGGCAATGTCTGTGCAAAAAGGTATCGAAGATAGAACATTTGAAATTAATGTTTCTTATGCTACCGACACCACATCACAGACACAAAAAACAATTAGGTGGGATTAATGAAATATAAGGTTATAAAAGATTACCCAACAACTGATGGTGTATTGTATGCTGGTGAGATTGTGTTTGAACAAGAAAATACGGCACACACTAAAAAAGGACATCTCAGGGTAAAAGATTCTATGGGTAGAATTTGGTTCGTGGATAAGTCGTTATTAAAAGAATATAAATTTATTTGAAAATAATACTTGACTTGTATGTATATTTGTTCGTATATTCTTTATATGATTTCAGAGACAAACAATATAAGGAGTAAATAATGGGTTATCGTAATGATGGTTCAGTTCACTATTCAGGAATTAAAAATGAAGGAAAGGTAGTTGATTTCCTTAAAATTAATCCTGTCTACGGAATGGGTGAAGTTATACCACGAGGTGGTACTAAATACAAACAAGATTTAGAAGTAAATCATGGTGACGAAACAACATTGATTTCTGTTAAGAAAAAAACCAAATTAACAAAGGGTTCATTTGATTACATCAATACTACTAAGATTGATGAAGATTTAAAGAAACCTTTTGAAGAACTTTTTTCGGAGATAAAGATTCTTAGAAATGAAACAGAAGAAAAAAGAAATCAAATTAAAGAATCAATAAGAGATAGATTTAATTCTATAAGTTCAGAAACTCTTGATGGGTTAGAGGGTAGCGTGTTACTTGATTTCATCAATACAAATGTTATTGAGAAAAATATCGATATGAAAATGTGGGTGGTTGATTCTGAAAATAAAAAACACTTACTCTATGATTTCATATCATCACCATTATATACACTTTTAGAAAATGGTTATGTTCCATTTATTAAACAAGTCAATAAAATACAGACTTCAAGAAAAATATTTTTCAAGAAAGGTGATGATGTTCTTGATATAGGACTTCGTGTTAGGTTGGTGACTAACAATGGTATAGGAGCCATGTTAGGACTTTCAAAATCAAATAAAAATTCTTCATTGACTTTGAAGATACAACAAGATAAAGTTCACAATTTGATAAGTGAAATTAAAAAGGAAGGTAATTTGGTTGAATACAACTTTTGATATAATACATTCAGAGTGGGATTCATTCAAGGATGATAATATAAAATATGATTTGATATATTTAGATCCTCCATTTTTCACACAAACATCGTATACTATGAGTGATGGTAAATCATCAATAGGATTTGAAGATAGGTGGAAAAACTTAGAAGAGTATATGGAATGGTTTTTGAATGTATTTGAGACTTCATATAATAGTTTGAGTAGTAGTGGTGTTATATACTCACACAATAATTTCAAGATGAATGCCTTTTTACTAAGTAGGTTACCTAAAAAAATAACTAATAATTTTGTAACTAATATATCTTGGTTAAGGTCACACCCTCATAATAACATAAAAAAATCTTGGGGTAATATAGTAGATAGTATTATGATGATAAGTAAAACTAAAGATTTTTACTTTAAAGTACTGTATGGTGATCTTGATAACAAATATTCTAAGAATTCATTTACAAACAAAGATGGTGTAGGTAATTATTCACTAACACCTATTACGGGTGAAAAATCAAGGGTAGGATATGACTTTGAGTACAACAATGTCCGACCTAAGTTTGGGTGGAGATACAAGGAAGATAAAATAAAAAAATTACACGGTAAGGATTTGATTCACTGGGGAAAGAATAAACCTTATAAAAAATTATATCTACACGAATCTAAGGGTAGACCAATACAAAATTTTTGGGATGATATACATCCGATAACGAGAACAGAATTAAATAAAAGAAACTATCCAACACAAAAACCAATAAAGTTATTGGATAGAATAATAGAATCGAGTTGTCCAAAAGGTGGGAAAGTTTTAGATCCATTTGGTGGTTCGGGTACAACATTGATATCATCATTGGAAAATCAAATCCCAAGTTATGTTAAAGTAATAGATATTAATAAAGATGCAATAGATTTAATGAATAAATTATCAAATCAAGGATTATTAAAATTTAGCTAAAAAAATTGTTTTATAAATAATTTTGTATATATTTATATACAATAACATTTGATTGTCTTATGTAAATCATTCAGAGAGAATGATTTTGAAAATGATTTCAGATATCAATATAAGTAAAATCAAATACCAATCAATTAAACTAAAGTAGTTTAATTATAAAATAGGAGAATATCATGGCCTTAAACGCCGAAGATCGCTTTATTCAAAGTGATGAAATAATAAAAAATATAGAAATAGATGGAGAATTTCAATTTGATTCTCGACCTGACCCAACACTACTTAATATGTTGCGTAGCCTTGGTTATAGTTTTTACGAAGCAGTATGTGATATAATTGATAATTGTTTTGATGCAGGTGCCGATAGAGTAGTTGTAAAGATGGGTAGAAAAGATGGTAAGGATTATATTATCATCGGAGATAATGGTTCTGGGATGAATGGTCAGATTTTATGTTCAGCCGTTGTTTTAGCAGGAACAGAAGAAACACCAACTAAAAATGGAGTTCATTTAGGTAAATTCCACATGGGTTTAAAAACTTCAATTCTTTCTATGAAGGATTCTTTTGCAGTGATTTCTTCACGAGAAGATTTAAATGATAAACTATTGAAAACCATTTACCATCCTGATTCTCAAATACAGAATAATGATTGGTCAATGGGACTATTTTCAACTTCTCAAGAAGAGTTAGATGAGTTTAATGAATTTTTGGACAACCCCGAAAGTGGTACAACAGTAAAAATTCAAGGACAAAATATGATTTCTTCAAGTGAAGGTGGTATCAAATCACAAAAAAATACCTTGATTAAAACTATTGGTAGAGTTTACAGACGATATCTTTTAGCAGGTAAAGAAATTGTAGTTAATGGAGTTAATGTTGAACCATTTGATCCTATGTTTTACAGAATTCCAACCGAATATAATGGAAAGAAGCATAAGTCAAAAATTATTGGAGAACTTGAATTCAAGAATATTAGGTACATAGACAAGGATGGAAAGGAAAGAAGAGATGGTAAATTAAAATATACATCATACCATGTGTACAATCCAGGTGATGCTCAATATGCTAAGAAATACGGACTTAACATGGAGAATCAAGGTGTGTATGTGATGAGAAATAATCGTGAAATTATGGCTGGAACATTTTTTGATAAACCATTTAAAATAATTGCTAAGAATCCAGGTTTTAACTATTTTAGAGCAGAGTTAGAATTCACTACAAATTTAGATTCAGAAGTCAAATTGAATTTACAAAAGACTAAAATAGAAATAACTCAGAATATACACTCAAGGATAGGTAACCAAATTAAATCTGATGTTAAAGTAGCAGACAAATCTTACCAAGACCAAAAAAATAAAAATTTTAAGGGTACTGATGAAGAAATTTCTGATTTTCATCATCAGATGGAAGAACACATCAAAAGTAAGACTGGATTATTACCTACAATGATGACCAAAAAACCAGAAGTCAAACCGACAACTTTAGGAGGTACACGACCACCAAGGACTCGTAGACCAAAAACTGCAAAACCAAAGTGGAAGATAGTATTGGATGGTAGTATGGGACCAAGAGATTCTGCAGTTGCAGGTCGTATGATGGATTGGAGTAAGTATACGATTGAATTACGATTTAACGCAAATCACAGATTTTGGACAGAACATTTATCGAGACAAAATCCTGTAAATAAATTTGCAATGTATTCATTCTTATACGCTATGTATAGGGCACAATTTTCTAATCTTGACGATGATGATTATAATGTACAATTATATTCTCAAATAGAAGTACAAATAGGTATGATTTTGGATACGATATTAGATGGATTGAGAACTCCCACTAAATAACAATACTCGAATGATTTGGGGTTGCATCAATTTCAACCCCATTTCAAAAAAATATGATGTTTTTATGATTTAAGCATATATATATTATTGTAAGACAATTATACGCACAAATGTGGTATAGTGTTTTACATTTGTATCGCTCAAGGTGAGGATACAAGTTTGACTACAAGTAAACAAAACAAGGAGAATCAAAATGACTAAAGTAGTTTTACACAACAACCCATTCCCTATAATCGATAGGGATGAATTTTTAACCCCATTTGACAGAATGTTTGACCAAATAGTAGGGAAATCTTTTCCTGAAATTAACAAACAGGTAGGAGTCAATCCATTTCAAGGTACAGCTTACCCAAAGGTAAATGTCTATGAGTACGATGATAAAGTCGGTGTAGTAGCAGAGATACCTGGTTTGGATAAAAAAGACTTAACCGTTGAAGTCGAAGATGGTGTATTAACCATTGCCGGCGACAAACATGGTTTGTTTGATGACGAGGGAGCTAAGGTTATTCGTAGGGAACTCAAACATTCATCATTTAAGCGTTCATTTGAATTAGGTGAACTATTGGATGGTGAGAATATTAAAGCATCTTTTAAGGATGGTTTACTATCTATTGAGATTCCTAAAACTGAACCTGAATTACCAAAAGTAACATCAGTTAAAATCTCATAATTAATGTTTAGGGGCTCAACCGATTTTTAGTTTCCACTAAATTAAAACTTAAAAAACAACCGAGTCCCTTTCATTATAAAGTAGGCACTCATATGGGAAAATTTCGAAAAATTATCACAATTAACGACACTCTATATGAGTGCCTTGGTGTTATGTCCGTTGAATCATCTAACGAAAAAGGTACGGATTACTGGAAAAAACAATGGGGTGCCGATACGGTACTTCGTAATGGTAACGACTTTTTCTATTGTAGAACAGTGTTAGACGCAGAATTTGAGGACATTTAGTTCATTTTTAACTATTTATTATCACTAAGGAGAAAAATATGGCCGATAAACCAACCAAAGCATTTGATGAATTGATTAGAAAAATAAAAAATCTTTCAATAAAACCAGAAGATGTTAAGGAGTCAAAGCAAACTAAGGTAGATACTCCACTAACAAAGGATATATTTGAGGATTTGACTAAGGAAGAAAGGGAAGGTTTGTGGATATGGCTAAACAAAGAAGATTTACCACAGGCATAATGTGAATGAAAGACTTAAAGAAATACAAAAGAGGAAACTAAGACAAAAGGTTAATTATTTAAGAACCGAACTTGAAGAAACACAGATGATTTTTGAGGACAGTTTACAAACATTTACAAAGGATTTTAGTGAATATTTTGAAAAGAAAACATTTGACGCCAAAGGAGAAGATTCTGTGGTTAAAGATGTGGAATATGATATTCCCAAAGAGGTTGTAAATAAAGTATTCAAGAAAATAGCAACTAAGACTCATCCTGATAAGCTTGTAAGTGATAAATATTCCGATAAACAACGAGATGATTTAGTTGAATTATATAAGGAAGCACAGAAATCTGTTGAGTCTAAGGATTGGTCAAGGGTGGTTGAGATAGCCGATGAGTTAGATATCGATACATCTGATGTGGTAACTGATGATAGTGATTACATAGAAATCAGTATCGGAACTATTGAAAGTAAAATAAAAAATTTAAAACAAACTTATGCTTGGATATGGGCACACACTCAAGAAGAACATAAGGTAAATGTAAAAAAAGAGATTGTAAAAAGTCTCGGACTAAACAAGGAGAATAAAAATGAAGAACATACTTAAATTAATATTATCGTTGGTAATCATGTTTGGTGCAGTTCCAGTAGTACAAGCTGTTCCAGTTCAAGCCTGTGAAATGACTTGTGAAATGGCATGTGCTGATGAAGATGTTAAAAAGAAGAAAAAGAAAGGGAAGAAGATTGGTGGTAAGAAAGGTAAGAAATCTAAGAAAGGTTTTTTCTCTAAGATTTTCGGAAGTAAGTAAATAGAGGTATTTTATGTTAAGAAAAGATCAAGTGGAATCAGCACTTGACCAACTTCAATT
>Ga0163179_10002276_pt1 | contig 13447 bp, 9 predicted proteins | sample AtlANTMetagenome_FD_109643 | JGI IMG/M metagenome (GOLD analysis project Ga0163179, IMG submission 109643) | Marine eukaryotic phytoplankton communities from the Atlantic Ocean - Atlantic ANT 2 Metagenome | ecosystem: Environmental > Aquatic > Marine > Oceanic | place: North Atlantic Ocean...
AAGGAACTTGAGGATAAAGGCATCTCTCTCGAGCGGACCGCCATCAAATTGGATAAACCCCTCAAGCGTTCCGGCAAAAGCGAGATCGAGATCAAGCTTCATTCGGAGGTCACAACCACCCTCACTGTCACGGTTGAGACGGATGAGACCGCTGCTCCTACAAAGGAGGAAGACCACTCCGCTGCCAGTTAAGCCTGGCTCCGCTCAACTCTTCCGGAGCAACCCCGGACCCTGGTCTCTATCCCATCCGGAGAATCCGGCAGGATAGTTTGAGATTCCCAACCTAAGGGCTCCCAGGAATCTAACAATTAGGGAAGTTCTGCCCCGGGTTCTCCACACTCGAGGCGTCACTCCCATGCCCTTCCTGCCCTGAAATTTCCGGGCCTCGAGGCCGGGCCCATTCTAATCCACATTATTTAGGATGTACTGATTAAATCTTGCACCCGTTTAGATTCGATCGATGCTCCCGGACAGTAGTTTCTTCTACCCATGCCGTCCGAAACGCCCCAGAAAAAGGATTCTCCCCGCCTGCAGGTAGTAGAACCTGGCAACGAGGGAGCTGCACGTGCCCTGCCCAATGCGACCGGTCCGGAGAAAAGTATTCTGAGTTCGATGATGCAGGAGCCCACCGAATATATCGGGGCTGCCGTAGAGGAGCACCTTGCTCCTGGTCACTTTTACATCCCCGCCCACGGAACTCTCTATGAAGTTCTCCTAGAACTTTACGACAAGGGCCAACCCATCGAACTCGTTTCTCTTACCCAGTTACTAAAGGATCGTAACCTCCTTGAAAACCTCGGAGGTCCTGCGGAACTCACGGCAATCTACACCTACTCGCCTACCGCCGCGCACTTCCAGCACCATCTTGGAATCGTAAAGTCGAAGCATATCCTGCGCTCCGTGATCTCCTCCTGCACGGAGTCGATCAGCAAGGCCTACGAGGATCCTGAAGATGTGCAGGCCTTTCTCGACACAGTCGAAGCCAAGGTCTTTTCCATCAAGGAGGATTCGGATGTCCAAGGTGAAATCAAGGTCGGAGACCTGATCGAGGGAGTGATCGAGGTCCTCCAGCAATTCATGCACAATGAACGTCCTCTCGAGGGCGTATCTACCAAATACACCGAACTCGACCGGATGAGCAAGGGGCTCAAACCCGGTGAGATGTTCATCATCGCTGCCCGCCCCTCAATGGGAAAGACCTCGCTGATGATGAACATCGTCGAGCACGTAGCAATTGACCAGGAAATCCCCACCCTGGTGTTCTCCTGCGAAATGAGCGCGCAACAGATTGTCCAGCGTCTCCTTTTCTCAAGAGCTCGTTACAGCATGGCCAATCTCCGACCCGGCCTCCAACCGACAAAGGAAGAGATCACGAATATCCTCGATGCCTCCAAGCAACTCAAGGCTGCGCCACTTTACATCGATGACACCCCCGCTATCCCGATCGGTGATGTCCGGGCAAAAGCCCGTCGTAAGAAGCGCGATTCCGAGATCGGACTTATCGCCGTGGACTACCTTCAACTGATGCGCTCCCAGTCCCGCCAAGCTGAGGGATCCCGGGAGCGGGAGATCGCTGAAATCTCAGCTGGATTGAAAGCCCTGGCCAAGGAACTGAATATCCCGATCATTGTCCTCGCGCAGCTGAATCGCGGCCCTGAGCAGAGAGGAGGAGCGCCACGAATGTCCGACCTTCGTGAATCCGGCTCCCTTGAACAGGATGCCGACCTCATCGGACTCCTCTATCGCCAGGAATACTACGATGATCCGACTGCCAATGGAGACGATGCCGATCAGGATCGTGATTCCAGCCAGGGTAAGGCCGAGCTCATTATCGCCAAGAACCGTAACGGCCCAACAGGCAATGTTGAGCTTACCTTCCGCAAGGAACTCATGCGCTTTGAGACCAGGGCCGCAGAGCCCCATAACTAGGAATGAATCAATCCTTCCCTGCTTCCCGGAGGCCACTCTTGCCGTTTCCGGGACCAGCAGGCTACTTCCTCTCCACGGATACCCGTAGGGGCATTTAAATCTGGCTGAATCCGGCAAGTGGCGGGAATATACCCCCCACCCAGCAGGACAAGAACCCTTCCTGCTGAAAAAACCCAATCAAATCCATCGTTAGAAAGCTCATCAAGGCGGCCTTCCAGATCCTCATCGTTATCGCGCATTGCATGTCGGCACATGCCGCAGGCACATCTGATATCGCCTATTTCGAGAAGCATATCCGCCCCCTTCTGGTCCAGCATTGCTACGAATGCCACTCCGCCGACTCAGATCAACTGAAGGGCGGCCTGCGGCTTGATTACCGTGAAGGGGTTCTGGCAGGTGGTGACTCCGGGCCCGCCGTAATTCCCGGTCGGGTCGGCAAGAGCCTGCTGATACAGGCGGTCCGACACTCGGACACAGAACTGAAGATGCCCCCGCGTACGAAACTCAATCCCAAACAGATCGAGCACCTTGAAAAATGGGTCGCGATGGGTGCCCCGGACCCGCGTGACTCACCGGAAGGTTCAACAGAGGAGAAGCAACTCAACCTGGAAGCCGCGAAGAAATTCTGGTCCTTCCTCCCTCTTGCTGGAAAGGTTCCACCTGAGGTTACGGAAAGTCACTGGCCTTACACCGGAATCGACCGCTTCATCCTCTCGGCCCAGGAACAGAAGGGCCTCACCCCTGTTGCAGACGCCGATACGGCCACCCTTCTCCGTCGAATTTACTTCGACCTGATTGGCCTGCCACCTACTCCGGGACAGGCTGAAGCCTTTCTCCACGTCGCCACCGACAACCGGCAGAAAGCCATTGCCGACCTCGTCGACGAACTGCTCGCCAGTCCCGACTTTGGCGTGAGATGGGCCAGACACTGGCTTGATATCGCCCGCTTTTCCGAATCAACAGGAGGCGGGCGCACGCTCCTCTTCGGTGAGGCGTGGCGCTATCGTGACTACGTGGTTAATTCCTTCAATGCGGACAAGCCTTATGACCGGTTCATACGGGAACAGATCTCCGGAGACCTCCTGCCAGGGGAGAGCCTTCAAGAACGGCAGCAATCCCTCATCGCTACCGCCTTTCTCCTCCTCGGGCCCACCAACTATGAATTACAGGACAAGACTGTCCTCGAAATGGATATTGTAGACGAGCAACTCGACACCATGGGCAAGGCTTTTCTGGGATTGACGATTGGCTGCGCCCGATGTCACGACCACAAGTTTGATCCAATCAGCACAGAGGATTACTACGGGATGGCTGGAATCCTCAAGGGGGCAAAGGTGGTCATCCACAGCAACGTATCCACCTGGAACAAGCGACCACTCCCCGTATCCCCCGAGGCCGAGCAACGCGCGAAAGAGCGAAAGAAGCGCATCGACTCCCTGCAAAAGGAAATTGCATCCCTCAAGAAATCCACAAATGGCAAAAAACAGACTGCAATACCCGTCGCCACCCTTTCGGGAATTGTTGTTGATGACCTCCAAGCCAGACTCAGGGGCGAATGGACCCGCTCAACGTCAAACCCCGGGTTTGTCGCCGACAATTACATTCATGATGGAGCCGCAGGAAAAGGCGAGAAGGAGGTCACCTACAAGGTCAAGATTCCAGGCGATGGGAAATTCGAAGTCAGAATCTCCTACACCGAAGGAACCAACCGGGATCGCAGGGTCCCCGTCCTCATTCGACACGCGGACGGAGAGGTCACCAAACATGTAGACCAGACCAGACCCCCTCCCATAGACGGTAGCTTCATCTCACTGGGCACATACGATTTTCTCGTGGGCGAGTGGGAGGCCGTGGTCATCTCCAACCGGTCAACCACCGCGCACGTTATCGCCGACGCGGTGCAGTTTATCCCGGATGGAAGTGATGGTGGTACCGGGCAAAGCCCCCAAGAAACTTCAGCTCCCCAACTGCAGGAATTGAAATCCAGGATCAAGGCACTGGAAACCGAACTCAACACCCTGAAGGCAAAACCCTCATCATCACCCCAGGTCATTGCCGCGGATGAGGGCAAAAACCCGGGAAACATCAATATAGCCCTGCGCGGCAATGTCCACAACGTTGGCCCAAAGACTCCCCGGGGATTCATCAAGGCGCTCCAGAACTCACCCACACCAGAGTTCCCTCCGCATTCGAGTGGCCGGGCAGAACTGGCCGAATGGATTGCCAGTCCAGAAAACCCACTGACCGCCAGAGTATTCGTAAACCGTGTATGGCACCATCTCTTCGGCCGGGGAATCGTAAGCAGCGTCGACAACTTCGGCCATATGGGCCAGACCCCGAGCAACCTTGAACTTCTCGACTATCTTGCCCTTCGGTTCATGGAGGAAGACTGGTCGATCAAGAAATTGATCCGGCAGATCATCCTCTCGCGCGTTTACCAATTGAGCTCCTCCTCCGACGCGGCGCAGGAAAAAATTGACCTCGAGAACATCCTCCACTGGCGTCAGAACCGCCGACGCCTGCAGGCAGAGGCTATCAGGGACTCAATCCTTGCCGTCAGCGGATCCCTCGATCGATCCCTCGGGGGAGCAACCGTCAAATCTGGCACAAAAACAGAATACGGCTACAACTTCGAAGGAACCCGCAGAAGTATCTACATCCCTGTATTCCGCAATACGCTGCCTGAGATCATGCAGGTCTTTGATTTTGCGGACCCAAATCTCGTCACCGGCAAGCGCACCACCAGCAGTGTCGCCACCCAGGCGCTCTTCCTGATGAATAATCCGTTCGTTCAGCAGCAGGCAAGGGCAGCATCAGCCCGATTTCTGGCAGATAAAGCCCCGGGTGATGAAGAGAAGATAGACCACGCCTATCGCCTGGCCCTCGGCCGTAGCCCGACTGTCCGGGAAAAACAGATCATCCTGGACTTCATCAGACAGGCAGGAGACCCCCAAACGGCGTGGACGCAGGTATTCCAGAGCCTTTTTGCTTCCCTCGATTTCCGTTATCTCAATTAGGCCCAGAGACGATCATGTCTTCCAGAACTGGCAGATGTACGGTAATTACATAGCAGATCCCCGATCATCAAACATGCATCCAGGAGACCGCATTTCCCGCCGAACCGCCCTGCGTGACATGGCCTGTGGTTTTGGTGGGGTCGCCATGGGTGCCATGGCTCACGAACGGGCAATGGCCGAGGGAAACACGCCAAATTCCAGCGTCCTGCACCACGCCGCAAAAGCCAAGAGGGTGATTTTCCTGTTCATGGCCGGCGGGGTCAGCCACGTCGACTCCTACGATTACAAGAAGAACCTCTTCCGCGATGACGGCAAGATGGTTCGCTTCGACGACGCCCGGACATTGGCGAAGACTCGCAAGATCGTCGAGCACCGCGTGATGAAGCCTCTCTGGGACTTCAGCCAACATGGACAATGCGGCCAACAGGTGAGCGCGCTGTTCCCCCATACGGCCAGACACGTAGATGACCTCTGCTTCCTCAAGGGCATGCATACCGAGGGCGTAGCCCATGGCCCAAGCACTCTCTTCCTGCATACAGGCTCGATCAACCTTGTCCGACCAAGCATGGGAGCATGGACCAATTACGGTCTCGGCACCGAGAACCAGAACCTGCCAGGATTTATCAGTATTGGACCTGCAATGGGTAATGGAGGACCGCGTAATTACAGCAATGCATTTCTGCCAGCCACTTATCAGGGCACCCCGGTCGGACGAGCTGGGATTCCCGCAAAAGATGCTACCATAAAGAACCTCACCGCACTCGAGTCGAATCCTGTACAGCAGCGCCGACAGTTCGAATTACTCCGCCAGTTGAATGCCGAACAGGCAGCTCGGACCCCTGGCGACGACAATCTTGAATCCGTAATCAATTCCTTCGAACTCGCCTGGAGAATGCAGAGCAATGCCCCTGATATTCTCGACCTCTCGCAGGAAAGCCCCGCTACCCTCGCCATGTACGGGATCGGCGAAAAGCACACGGATAACTTCGGGCGTTATTGTCTCCGTGCCCGCCGATTAAGTGAAGCGGGCGTGCGCTACATCCAGGTGAACTATACCGACAACACCAATAATCCAGCCTGGGACCAGCACTCGAACATGCCCAAGCATATCGAGCATGCACGGGCCACCGACAAACCTGTCGCCGGACTGCTGGAGGACCTCAAACGCCGGGGACTACTGGAGGACACTATTGTATGGTGGGGAAGCGAATTCGGACGCACGCCCTACGCTCAAAACAAGGGAACTGGTCGTGATCACAATCCTGACGGGTTCACTGTCTGGCTTGCCGGAGGTGGATTCAAACCAGGGATCGCCCATGGAAATACTGACTCCTATGGCCACCACTCCGTGGAAGGGCAGGTCCATATGCATGACCTCCACGCCACCGTTCTCCATCAACTGGGTCTCGATCACAAGAGACTCACCTATCGCTATGACGGCCGTGACTTCCGACTGACTGACGTTCACGGAAAGGTCGTAAAGGAAATCATATCCTGAGAAGCAGGACTGGAAGAAGGGTCTCCCCTTTCGTCGGCCTCTCAAGCTGTCTTCGCTCCTTTTCTGCGGAGCATACCTGAGGCATATTATTCAGTGGCCGGAAAATTTGTTGAGGTAATCGTGACCCGGGGAGCAACAAAAAAGCCGGGCCCTGAGGCCCGGCTTCCGAAGATTCTGTATTTCCTCTTCCCTAGACCACCTTGGTGACCCCTGGTTGAGGACAGGGATACAATCCCGTGTCAGGATCCAGCTTCGGCCCCGGGTCGGCATCCCACGCATAATTCTTAGGCATGATGCTGATCTCAGAATTCAGGGCGGCGTCCCACTTCAGCTCCTTGCCGGAGTAAGTCGCCATCCGCCCGATGATGGCGGTCATCGTGCTCTCCGCGGTGTAGTAGGCATTGTTAATCGCCTTATCTTCCCTGATATGGCGATGTAGTTCATCGTGCTCAACCTGATAAGGGTTCTTACTCTTTTCGTTGAGCTTCCAGATGATCTTCCCGTCGTTATCCGTAATGCGTCCCGGGTAGGCGCGCCCTTTTTCCCCGATGATCACCTCGGTCACACGGTTCATGCAGCCCCTCTGGTGTCGACATTGGGAATTGGTATAACCTCCTCCTTCATACCCGAGCTCGACATAGTGATGATCGAAGATCTCCCCGAAGTCGGGTCCTATCCTCTGCTGCCGCCCGCCCATACCCTGGGCTACGGTAGGATGACTCCCCATGAACCAGTTCGCTACATCCAGATTATGGACGTGCTGCTCACAGATGTGATCACCACAAAGCCAGTTGAAATAGTACCAGTTACGCATCTGATATTCCATTTCGGTCTGCTTCTCCTTCCTCGGACGAACCCATACTCCCCCACCATTCCAGTAGACCTGGCTCCCGAGCACCTTGCCGATACGCCCTTCCATAACCTCTTGGTGAGTAGAGGTATAGGACTTCTGATAACGGCGCTGAAGACCGCAGACCACTTTAAGTTTCTTGGCATCAGCCTCCTTGGCCGCCGCTATAACCCTCCGGATCCCGGCTGCGTCAGTAGCCACGGGTTTCTCCATGAATACATGCTTTCCCCGTGAAACCGCATACTCAAACATTTCGGGTCGAAATCCAGGAGGCGTCGTCAGAATCACCATGTCAGCGAATTCGATAGCCTTCTTATAGGCGTCAAACCCATGGAACATCCGCTCCGCAGGAACATCGACCTTCTCCTTGAAGCGCCCCTTGATGTTGTTGATCACCCCCTGGGTCTTATCCGCAAATGCATCTGCGACTGCCACCAGCTTTGCACCCTCGACATTAAGAGTCTGTGATACCGCACCGGTTCCACGTCCTCCGCAACCAACGAGAGCCACCTTGATTTCGCTTTTACCTTCCACCTGCGCATGGGAAGCAACAGGCAATGAAGCAGCAGCAGCAACTACTCCGCTCGTTTTGAGGAATCTCCTCCGGTCTGATTGAATCGAATCTTCCATGATATGTTGTTCTTGTGTTTTGATTGCCTGCTTCCTGCAGAGAGAAGCCTTCAGCAGTTTGTCAGGCCCTGGTGATTGCCGCCGGCGGCAAGGCCCTGACCTGACGCTAAGGTGGTCCATTCCAAATAGGCCTTGAAAGCCTTTTTTATGGTCAGACCCGAAGAGACCACCCGGAATTCGACGCTTAGCGGCCCTCAGCCCGAAACGATAGAGCCTCCATTACTCCTTCTCTCTCAGGTCCAAGACGGTAATTCCCTTGAAATTCAGTATCCCCGAAGTCTCTTTCATCCAGTCCCCACCTCCCTCTCCTTCTACATATGCCGTGCTTCTTTCTTTGACCCCCATCCTCTCGATAGGTAGGAAAACCCCCATGAAGCGACTTTACTCTCTTGTTGCCGCCTGCCTTCTCACGTTGATCTGTCCGGCTCAAGCCGGCGAGTTCAAGGTAGCGGGCATGACTTTTGCCAGCCCCAAGGAATTTATTTCCGTCAAACCCAAGTCCTTCATGCGGAAAGCCCAGCTGATGGTGGGAGTCGATGCCGCCGAGGGCGAAATTGTCTTCTTCCATTTTGGTCCGCGCGGAGGCGGTGGCGTGCAAGCCAATGTGGACCGATGGTTTGGCCAGTTCACCGAACCCAAGGCCCAGATCAAACCAAAAACTGAAAAGGCCAAGGCGGGTGAGATTGCGGTGACCTTTGTCTCCGCAGAGGGAACATTCAAGGCGGGCCCTCCTCGTGGGCCTGTAGAGGAAAAGCCAGATTATGCGTTGCTCGGAGCCATCATCGAAGGCAAGGAAGGTGCCATCTTTGCCAAGTTCACCGGCCCTAAGGCTACGGTCTCTGCTCACTCTGCGTTGTTTCGGAAGATGATTCTCGGCGGGAAGTAGAAGCCGGGATGGCAGGGCTCATCCCACTCCTTTCATCCGCCCCATGACCGCAGCCCTTTTCCGGGAATTTCACGGCCCCCTCACTGTTCAGTCCCTGCCTGACCCTGCCCCGACTCCTGGAGGGGTGATCATCAGAGTCCATGCCACCGGGATCTGCCGGAGCGACTGGCATGGCTGGATGGGGCATGACACAGACATCCGTCTTCCCCATGTTCCCGGACACGAATTTGCCGGGATCGTCGAAGAGACCGGCGCCCTCGTCCGGAAGTGGAAACAGGGTGACCGGGTAACCGTCCCTTTTGTCTGCGCCTGCGGCGAGTGCTCGTTCTGTCAAGCAGGTGATCAGCAGGTCTGCCCCCATCAGGTTCAACCGGGCTTCACAACCTGGGGATCTTTCGCCCAGTTCGTCATGGTCGAACATGCGGATGAAAACCTCGTCAGGCTTCCGAACGAACTCGACTTTATTCCCGCCGCGAGCCTTGGCTGCCGTCTTGCAACCTCTTATCGGGCAGTGGTTTACCAAGCCAGATCAAAGGCTGAAGACTGGCTCGCCATCCACGGCTGCGGCGGGGTTGGTCTCTCCGCAATCATGATCGCTACCGCTCTTGGCATCCAGACTATCGCCATCGACATCGACAGCAGGAAACTCGAGCTCGCCCGTAAAATGGGAGCATCCGAAACCATTGATGCCTCGACCATTGACGATGTCCCGGGAGCAATTGCGGACCTCACAACAGGCGGAGCTAATGCGTCAATCGACGCACTCGGCAGCACGATCACCGCCACGAACTCAATCAATTGCCTGCGTCCACGAGGCACTCACGTCCAGGTGGGACTCATGACCGGAGACTCTGCGAGATCATCTGTCCCATTTGATAAAATCGTGGCCAGAGAATTGGAAATACGTGGCAGCCATGGCATGCAGGCTCACTGCTACCCTGAGCTTTTCGGTTTAATCACCAGCGGAAAACTTGATCCCTCGCTCCTTGTCTCCGGAACCTGCAATCTCCACGAGGCCTCAACCCTCCTGACCTCTGAAGCCGTCTTCAGAAAACCCGGCATCGTGGTCATCAACCACTTCACGTGATCTCCGCTCCGCCCTTTAACGCGCAGGGCCTCCCCTTTCAGGGAGCGCAGGACCCAGGAGTCCGCGGATAGGGAATCACATCGCGGATATTCTGAACTCCCGTCACCATCATAAGCATCCGCTCAAACCCAAGCCCGAAACCCGCGTGGGGAACACTGCCATAGCGTCGTAAATCCAGATACCATCCATAAGCTTCCTCGCTCAGTCCGTCCTGCTTCATGTTTTCCCGCAGGACCTCAAGTCGCTCCTCCCGCTGACTCCCACCCACGATTTCCCCGATCCCCGGAACCAGAACATCCATGGCTGCAACCGTTTTCCCGTCATCATTGCGTCTCATGTAGAACGGTTTGATCTCCTGCGGATAATCATAAACCGTGACCGGTGACTTGCAGTGCTCCTCGGTCAGGTATCGCTCATGCTCGGACTGCAGGTTTTCCCCCCAGGCTACAGGGTAGTCAAAACTACGCCCCGATTTCGTAAGGACCTCAACTGCCTCAGTGTAGCTCATCCGGGCAAAAGGGCCCTCCGCTATGTTGCGCAACCTCTTCTCCAACTCCTTGTCTACGAACTTGGAGAACAACCCAAAATCATCAGCAGGACCATCCAGTATCTCGCGGGTCAGCTCTTTTACAAATTCCTCGGCCAAGTCCATATCGCCCTCCAGATTGCAAAAAGCCATCTCTGGTTCGATCATCCAGAACTCTGCAGCATGACGAGAGGTATGTGAATTCTCCGCGCGGAAGGTAGGCCCGAAGGTATAGATATTGCTGAGGGCACACGCGAAGGTTTCTCCCTCAAGTTGACCACTCACCGTAAGGTGCGCTGCCTTGCCAAAAAACGATTCGCCATCGGAAACGCTGTCAGATGGAGCCGTCAATCCAAACATCTCCCCGGCCCCCTCACAGTCGTTGGCCGTAATGATCGGGGTGTGAACATAGACAAAATCCCGCTCCCCGTAAAAGCGGTGGACCGCATGAGCCAGTCTACTCCGTGTCCGGAATACCGCGCCGAAGAGATTCGTCCGGGGGCGAAGATGCGCAATCTCTCGCAGGAATTCCGGTCCATGTCGCTTCTTCTGAAGTGGATACTCCTCTGAGGCCGTGCCAACCAACTCAAGCGAAGTTGCCTGCATTTCCCATTTCTGCCCTTCACCTGGCGACGGAACGAGATTCCCCTTGGCCTTTATGGACGCCCCTGTGGTCATCACCTGGATATCCTCATATCCGTCAATTCCCGCATCAGCAACTACCTGGAGACTTCCCAGACAGCTTCCATCATTCACCTCAAGAAAGGAAAACTCCTTGGAATCCCTTCTGGTCCGGACCCAACCCGCCACAACCACATCATTGGCAGCCTCCTTGCTGCTGAGCACCTCCTTGACCGATCTCCGCATGCACCACTCATTGCGGGGAACGAGGGTTCCTGCAACGACGAACTGCGGACGTTTTTATCCTTCCGGATCAGGGCAGGAATCTCATGAAAATCCACTCTCTGGTGATGGCGCCCTTCTCGTCGAACAAGCCAACGTTCATCCGAGATCCCGGGGAGACACCTAGCGAAGACCTCTCGGTCGGGGGCCAGCAGCCTTGGGCTTGTCGAATTCAAGGTAGGTCATGCCTGTCACCCGGTTCTGGACCGGATCAACGCTGTCGACTCGCATCCTCCTGAGGGTGTAGGCATCCCCTACTTTCATCACATCCGTAACTGTAAACCTCTTCAGTGCTCGACCTCCCGCGTTATAGCCAACTACCTGCATCAGGGCCTGTGATTTCTTATGGACCCATACCCTTACCTGGACATAACGCCCGGTCTGGGTGGGATTCATAAGACGAACCACCCAGCAATCCTGTCCCTTGATCTTCTGAAGCCCATCGAGCTTTCCATTCGGCCAATATAGAAACCGCATTGCAAGGTCCTCGTAGGAGAGGTCTGTTCCTTCTATAGCCTGCCCCAGCTTTGCTTCCGGAAATCGCACGGTCTTGCCCTCCTCCAACTCAAAGAGATCGTAACTCTTCTCCTTGAGACGCATGTGAAAACGCACATCCTTCCGACTCTTTGGCCTGGTGTAACTCAACTGAATATCCTCACCTCGCAGGTAAAGGCCCACCGGAAATTTAATCCCCTCCTTCCGAATATGTCCTGTCAGGTCCTGATGCTGCAAGGTGGCCACAAACCGTGCCGTCTTCAGCAGTTTGTCAGCATCCGGTTCCGCCTCCTGCCCGAACCCGCAGAAAACACCCAGGGTAAGAAGACAGGCTGGAAGCAGGATTCTTACAGAACGAAAAATCATGATCTAATGTCGCGGTTACAAGAATGAGACGCAAGTTCTGCATCTCTATTCATCAAAATCACTGTGGATAGCCGGTGAATTCCCCGTTTGCAAAATTCATAATTTTGGGAGTATCGATCGACCCTCTGTTAATAACAGGCACTTTGTTCACTATTCAGGAAAAATTTTAGCAAAACGCCGCATTGCTGCTTGCGACCTCCTCTATACGACCCCTTGGATAGTGCGCAAAGCTGATCATTGAAATCTTCATGAGTCTACGCCAGCAACTGACCGACATCCTCCCTAACATCCTCCCTGCCAGCCCCAAGGAGGCCACCAAGGGAACCGAGTTGATTCGATTGGTCCGCCTGCGCCTTGAGGGAGACTATTCCGACGCCTCCCTGCGTTATCACTTTTCAATCATGTCCTGCGACCCGGCGTCCCCCATCGCAAAGGTGGAAAAGGGTCAGGGATACTATCGACGCGCCGCTCCAGTCCCTGCATTAGCCGGTGCACAGGACCTCCTCTCGATGACCCAGGGCCGCCTCGAGGACTTTGCTGGAGATCTTGGTGCAGTCGATCATGCCCTGCAGCGAATCCGTAAATTCAGAGCTGCCGCGACACGATACTGCGAGGTCAATGGGCGCTTCCCTTACCTGTTTCGCGATGCTCTCACAAAGGACTCTCCGCTTGGCAACCTCTGGAAGTTCCCGGACATGGTGGTCGTCGACTGGGAAGCTGGCGAACCGGTTGACCAGGGACTGACCCTGGACCATGACACCTTTGCTCTGAAGCGCGGCCTTGGGCTTCCTCCGTATCGACTCCAGTCGGTCACCCTCAGGCTTCTCCCCAACCACGAACGTTTCCGGGAGGAGTTCTTCCAGGCAATGAGTGTCAGTGCCTGGTGCCAGGGCGGCGAACTCTTTTATGCCGGGCCGATTGAGGACGAAGCCCTCGCCGATGCCCTGCGCCAACTCAGTAATCGCTTTGGCATCGGGATCACGACCTTTGGCCTGACCGCAGAAGTACTCGATGACCTGCCCGGTCCGGAGCACATCCTGACTGCACAACCTCGAGAAACTGAAGCTCTCATGGAGAGATTTGATGTCAGGCGCATCGCCAGCCCGCAACTTCGCGATCATATCGACTGGGCGACGCTTGATGCCATCCGGAGCGACAACCAAGAGGTTCGCGACCTCTTCAGCTGGCTTATGGAATGCGTGGATGCCGAGCAGGCCATGCCTTATGAGGATCCTCACTAGGATCTCAGAAAGAGGGCAT
>Ga0163179_10002277_pt1 | contig 13447 bp, 5 predicted proteins | sample AtlANTMetagenome_FD_109643 | JGI IMG/M metagenome (GOLD analysis project Ga0163179, IMG submission 109643) | Marine eukaryotic phytoplankton communities from the Atlantic Ocean - Atlantic ANT 2 Metagenome | ecosystem: Environmental > Aquatic > Marine > Oceanic | place: North Atlantic Ocean...
AACATAGGTTCTATACCTATACATAATCAAATATGGTGGAGTGATGATAATGGTGTAACTATGCATAAACTATTTAGCTCTAGTGATAATAGTTTTAGTTTAGAATTAACTTCTACTGAATGGCAAATAACTGGAGCTGGTACATATGGCTCTGCTTGTTTAACTAGCACTAACTTAACTAGTGTAGATTATACTGGATGGAAATTAAAGGTATTGCTATGGAAATAGCTTGTTTTATGTGTGTAAACAGTGTTAAATTATAACGATGAATATTAAGGAGATATAAATGGGTTGGTTTAGTGACATGATGTTTGGCAAAAAGAAAAAGATGAATATCGACAAGATGAACGAATTCTATAAGCCTTATGCTAGTATATTAAATCAGCAAGGTGATATTGCTAATCAAATGTTAGACCCTAATTCTTTGCTGAATATGCAAAGACAAGGTATGCTTAGAAATCAGCAATCTGATATGACTGCTATGCAAAATCAACAAACTATGAAATTTGGAGCTATGTCTGGTATGTCACCTGGACAAATAATTGCTAATACAGCAGCTAATAGTTCTAGAAGTAGAGGTGAACTAGGCATGCAATTTAATAATCTTCTTACAAATCAATATGATAGAGGATTAGGGTTACTTGGCAATGTAGGTATGCAACAATTAGGAGAAGGTGATAGATTAGCTAATAGATATTTAGGTGAAATAGCTGCTCATAACAATCAAATAGATTCAAGAAAACAACTTACTCTTGATGCTGGTGGTTTATTTGGTCAATTAACAGGAATGGTATAATGGCTGTAGATTATTCACCATATGTTAGAAGTGCTGGTTCTCGTTTAGATACTACAGGTATTCAAAAAGGTATAGATACCTTTATGAAAAATAGAAAAGAAGCTATAGTTACAAAAGCTAATGAATTGTCAAATACAACTTACTCAGGCATGATGTCTCCTTGGGAAAATTTTACAAGTACAGATGTAGTAGATTGGGATATAAATTCACTTCCTAATATGACAGCTGGTCAACTTTTAGAGCAATATAAAACTAATGCAAAAGCAAAAGGTCAAAAAGTATATAATGAATTGCTTAATGCAGGAAAGTTTGACCCAGCTAATTTTAAAAAACAATACGACTCAATAAAGCAAGAAGCTATGCCTTTAATTGAGCAAAAATTAGTAAATTATATGGATATGAAAGGCTTATCAGATAAAGAGATGAGAGCTTTTATTAAGAAAAAAGGTTTAAATAATATGCTTGTAGATTCTGGAAATCCAGGACCTATGAGAGACTTAGCTTTGCCTGAAGAAAAAGGATTTTTTGGAAAAGCTAGAGAAAATATAACTGGTTCTCAAGCTGTATCATTAGCTGCTAGTGCTTATTTTGCACCTAAAATAGCTTCATCTCTTAAAGAAAAAGGTTTTAATCCTTTAAGACCATTTAAAAGTATTAAAGAAGCAACTCCAAGCCCTTTAAGTGCTAAGAAATCAGAAAAATTAGCAAATATAATTAATAAATCTCCTGAAGGTAAAAGAATACAAGCTTCATTAGATAAAAAATCTCAAAAAATACTTAATAAAGCACAGGAAAAATACGACAAAGGTTTTGATGAATACAAAAAAACTTCAAAAGCTAAAAAACCTAGTACTTCAGGATTTAACAAAACTAAAGCAGGTGCAGAATTAAATAAAAATATACTTAATAAACAAATACAATCTAAAGCTTCAGGTTTAAATGCTAAAAATGTAGTTAAAAAAGCTATAGATAAACACGGTGCTGCTAAAGTTATGAAATTACTTGGAGAAAGACTTGGTAAAAGAAAAGCAATTATGATGTTAGCTAAGTTAGGAATTTCAGCTCCTATGCAACTTGCTCCAGGAATAGGTCAAGCATTATCAGCAGGTTTACTAGGTTATGATGCTTACCATGTATATAGTATTATAAAAGAATTAGCTGAATAATGTGGCTATACAACAACAACAAATAAATCAAGAACAAACCTGGCAACCTACTTACGATAATAAACAAACAAGAAGGCTAATATCTTTATATCAAAAAGTCCCTAGCCGTTTTAAAGAAGACCAACTAAATCAAATAAGAGAACATGCACAGTATCACAATTTGCCTTTTTATGAAGGAGAGTTTTCTGTGTTTGAAGCTATTAAACAAGCAGGTTCAGGTGTTTTAGAAGGTTTTACTACTCTAAGGACTGGAGACCACCCTGATAACGAATATGAAGCAATAGCACGTAATATTGGACATTTAGTGGGATTTGTCCCTGGTATATTGTCTGGACCATTAAAAGCTGTAGGATTAGCTAGACAAGCACAAGCTATTGCTGGTTTTAAATCTATCCCTATGAAAGGTGCTGATTTTGTTACTAAGCAAGCTAAAAAACTTATTAGACCTGTAATAAAAAATTCTCAAAATTCTAGATATGGAGCTGTAGATGCAGCTTCTAAATTTTTAATAAAAGACAAAGGTGAAGTAGCCAAACATCTAGTAGAAGGAGCTTTTCATTTAGGTACTGCTAGTGCTATATCATCTGTTTGGGATGGTGTAGACCAAATGATGAATAGTTTTGTTAGTGGTGCTGCAGCTGGTGGTGTTTTTAGGACTATTGGTAATGTAGTTCCTGGAACAACTGCAGGAGATAAAATTATTAAAGGATTAGCTGGTTCTATGTTTATGGGAATACCTCATACTATGAGAGGAGCAACCACTGCAGAACAAATATATGAGTACTTAGCAGGAGCTTATTTTGGAGCTAATGAAAGACCTTGGTTAGCACATAAAACAGGTCTTGCTATGAAGAAGTTTGAAAAACAAGCTCAAAAAAATCCTAAGTTAGAAATGGAAAGAAATCCAGAAGATATGGAAGGATGGAGCGAATTACATCCTTTAGTTAAAACAGAACTAAAAGCTAAAGTCGATAAACATTATATGTCTAATGTAGACCAGAGAAGAGCTTTAGCATACGAAATGATGAAAGAGCAAGGTATTGTTGATAAAATACCTCCTGAAAAATTAGAAACTGATGGTTACTTAGCTTTGTCTAATATTAGAAAAGGAAAACAAAAAATAAGTAAAAAGAAACAGCATGAAATACTAGGTGTAGCTGCTTCTGGTGGAGCTAAAGGAGCTGATGCTTATTGGTCTATGCAATTAGAAAAGTTTGGATTACCTGTAATTCATTTTATGCCTGAAACAACTAGAATGAAAAGCTTTATAACTGATTACTTTAATAGAAAAAAGAAAGGATTAGTTACTGGAATAGATAGAGGTTTATCTGAATCTGAATTATTTGAAGCAGGACCCAAGATTGAAAAAGCTAATCAAACACTAAAAAGAGATGTTGACAAAGACTCTACTTATGATTTGTTAGCAAGAAATTGGTATCAAGTTAAAAATGCTAATGCTATATACGCTATAGGTGAAATAGAATATGGTAATGTAGGAAATAAAGTAAATTTAAATGGTAGAAGTATTAGAGGCGGAACTGGATGGGCTGTTCAAATGGGTATTGATAAAGGTGTTAGAAGTATTTTTACATTTGACCCTAAACAAAAAGAATGGTTTATGTGGGACTATAATAAAAACAGATTTTCTAAGATTAAAGAAGCTCCTAAGCTACAAAGAAACTCTGCTGTAATCGGTACTAGAGGTGATTTAGCACGTAAAGATAATACTACAGGAAGATGGATTAGAAGTCTATCTAGTCAATCTAAACAAGCTATAAAAGATGTAGTACAAAAAACATTTGGTGACAAACCTATTAAAAAAAGCAAAGCAGAAGATGCTGTACCTCAAGATAAAATTGCTGCTCATAGTATGACTGTATCTCAAATACGTGAACTTAAAAAAGACATAGCTTTTGCTCAAAATAGATTAGACGATATTAAATTAGATTTTAAAGAAAATAAAATACCTAGAACCTCTAGAAAGATTTATGAAGAAGAAGCTCTTGAGCTTGAAAAGTTTATAAAAACTAAACAAGAAGATATAGAACTTAGGAGAACATTATCAGAAACTGAATATATAGATTATGATACTGGAGAAGTAGTAAATGATGTAGACCCTGGAATGAGAGTTACTTCTGGAGGTGCTCTTATGAAAAAGAGTGAGCAATTTTCATCTAATTATTTAAAACAGATATGGGATGTTAAAGGTGAAGCTTTAATGTCTAAAAGAGATAAAATGTTAGAAGCTGGTAAAGTAGTAGAAGAAAGCATTAGAAAACATATTGAAAAAGGTGAAAAGAATGTTAAATGGGAAGATGCAGTTTTAGATATAGAAAAAAAATTAAAGCTAAAAGGTAAAGACTTATTATCTGAAGATGCTCAAAGACAAGTTAAAAGATGGTTGACAGAGCAAAATCTAGGTAAACAAGTTATATTTATTAAGACAAATAAAAAGTCTTTGACATTTACTGACCCATCGAATCCTACTTCTTCTACTGGTAAAACTCTTAAGCAAGTAGAGCCTCCTAAATTAATAGAAGAAATGTATGATATAGAAGGTGGTAAGTTAGAAAAAGGTGTGCAATCTCGTTTAGTAGTACTAGAATCTTTATTACAACTTGATAAAAAAGGATTTAGAGTAGACGTACCTCTTAATAAATTAGTAAACTTTTTTAGATTTAATTCTGGTGACAAAGTAATGTCAGAACCAGATGCTATCTTTATGGCTAATAAAGCAAAAGGCAAAATTATAAAAGAAATGGCCAAAGAACATAATATGTATCCTATGGGAGGTCAAGGAGATAAAGGAAGAATAAACTTTGTAAAATATCATCCTAAATCTAAAGAAAATGTTTCAAAGAATTATTCAGAAGTGCTTAATAATTTAAAGAAAGTAGATAAGAACGCTAAAGGTTTTTTAGAAGGAGATATGTTAAAAGCTAAAGGAATGGGGCTTTCAGAAAAAGATTTTAAAAAGATGGTTGTATCTAATATGATGTATGACCTTAATCTTAATGGATTTAATTATACTCCTGAAAATATGCAAAAAGTAATAGGCAAAGGGTTTATTCCAGGAGCTATAGCTTATAATAAAAGAGCTCAAATATGGATGACAAATGGTTATTCAGGTAATAAAGAGTTTATTAAAAAGATGGTAGATGATTTATCCCCTAATGACAATTACAAATATGTTCTTATAAAAGACCCTGAAAAACCTGAAGGTTTATCTTCTTTAAAAGCTTTAAATGTAGAACTGCCTGAGCATGTTGATGGAGCTATACTTGTTAGACAAGGAGTTGTTGATGCTATTAATTTAGATGCAGCTCATCCTAAGTCAGGGCAAAACAAATCGTTTATTATAGATAATACTCCATTTGAAGGTCCTAATTTTAAATATGTTAAAACACGAGGAAACAAATATGTTAAAGTTCCACTACATCCTAATCAGTATATGAAAAATATGGGAGCTTTATTAGGCAAGTATATGATGCATACTGTAGGTGAAAAAGCTAGTGCAGAGATGAGAAAAAAAGGCATTCATATGATGATAATGACATCTTCTGCTAAACAAACAGGACTTAGAAAAGTCGGTGATTATGAAGTTGGTAAAAATGGAGAGCTTAATTTAAAAGGGACTGAAACTTATGAATTAGACCCTGGTAATGTTAAGTATAATTCATCTGTTATAAATGATTCTCATATGGCTCAAAAACAAATATGGGTTAAGCAGCTTTTTACAAACTTGCATCAGTTTGGACATTCTCCTATATCATCTAAAATGATAGAAGATATACATCAGGAAACTATACAAAAAGCATTTGACGGAAATAGCAAAGCTAATGCTAAATTAAAAGACTATATATCTACTTTAGATAATAAAAAAGTAGAAGACTTAATAAGAAACTTAGAAGATTTAGGGACAAATGAACTTATTGCTGCTTTAAAAACTCCTGGAGCTGAAAGATTTTCTGAAATGGCTATGCAAAAAATGCTTAGAATAGTTGAAAGAGATATAGAAGCTCAGTTTCAAGATGGAGAAATAAATGCTGAACAAAGAGGAGATGCTTTAAGAAATTTAAGAGATTCTATATCTCCTATAGATAGGCTATTAAAAAACGTAGCTATAGTAGGAGAAGAAGCTGCTAAGAATGGAAAGACTGGTTTTTCTGGATATTTACATAAGCACGTAAGGGATTATAGAGCAGCTGTTTTACATAATTACTTTGTCAAATCAATTACAAGACCTAATGCAGATAACTCTGCTGTTGCAAGAATAAGACCTTTTGACAAATGGATGCAAAAAGATTTTAAAGAGTTAAATAAAAGAGACGATATATTTTATTTAGATGAAGCATATAAAGAAACAAGGATTAAACTTTCTGATGGTACAACCTCATCTTTAGGAGAATTATGGAAATCTGGTAAAAAAGAACATAGAGACATATTTAATGCTCTTGTTTTGCGTGTACCTATGGATAGTATATCTGGAGCACATAAGCTTGAATTTAAAGGCTTTACAGGGCGAAAAGGCCATGGTGTAATGATGCATGCTAGAAGTATGAGAGCACTAGGTGGTGCTGACCTTGATGGAGATGAAGCGTTTATATACTTTGGTGGAAAAAATAAAGATGGTAGTGGATATGGAATGAAACAATCATGGATAGAAGCTATTCATAAGAATAAAGGTGAGTTTTACAAAAAAGGCGATGTAATGGATAATAAGAAAGATTTTAGAGAGCTTCTTACAGAAGGTGCTGGTGAATCTAATCCATTAAAGTCAAGTAAAGCTTTATACTACTCTCCTATATCTAGATTAAAAGCATCTGAGGGTGCTGTTACTGGTCGTGATTTGCTTGGTACTATAGTTAGTCAGGCACAAACTATGAAATCCGCTTATAATAGCTTAATGGATACACCTGGTAAAAAAGAAGACTTAGTATTTAGAGTAAAAAAAGACTTATATAAAATTACTGTTAGTGCTAAAGACCCTAATAGATACCAAAGAGAACTTACACGTGCACAAATAGCATTTGGTTCTGACCCATTAGATGAAGCAGGATTAAAAAGCCCTGAAGTATTTTTTAGAACATTACATGATTCATATTTTAATAAATCTTTTAAAATAAAGCGATATGGTAAAGGTAATTGGAAAAATTTAAATCCTAAAGAACTTGAAACAATAGACAAACCCTTTTTCTTAAAAGGTGGTAACACAAATCAAGGTATATTAAGTCAATATAAAAAAATGAACTCTGCTTATTTTAGTAGGAATTTTGCTGAAGGTAGAAGATGGACTATGGATGAGGTCAATGATATGGCTTCTGGTGTAGCTAGATTAACTGAGGCTCAGAAAAATACTATGTTACCTAAAATAGCAAGTACCTTAGAAGGATTAGACTGGAGTGACAATCTATTCAATAGACTTGATTTAAATATGACAAGAAATGCTTATTCTGAAGTTAATAAAATGGTAGAAAAATATGATTGGTTAAAACCATATATGGCTAGAGCTTCTTTTAGAGTGCCATACAATGACCAAGTAGATGTAGTGCTTGCTAATAATTTACAAAATAGATTTGTTAGAAGAGAAATGGCAGAAGACAATTCTATAAGTGGTTTAAAAAGATTAGTTAAAATTATTAGAAAAACACCTTGGAGAAAAGAAATTGAAAACAAAGAAGGTGGATTTAGAAATGAATTTTTATATAACTCTGATTATAGATTTAAGCTGCTAGGAGATATTGTTAGACAATCTGAAGATTTTATGTCAAATGATTTAGCAGATATGGCAACGTTGTTAAACATTAAAAGAATACTAGGTAAGCATAGAATTAATGGAAAAAAGATAGAAGAGATACATGCTAGAACTGAAACATTTAAAAAGAGAAGTTATTTGTCTCGTGGAGAAAGAAGAGAGCTAGATACTGAGGCCTACCTAGACCCTGAAAAACAAAAAACAATGAACGCATACGATACGTTTCTTAAAATGGGTGGAAAATTAGAAGAATCACCTGGAACTAAAAAAACTAAGAAAACTAAAAAAGCAGATTTACAAGGAGACATAAGGTCTTCTACTTACGACCAAATGCAATTAGATGCTGCAATATTTAAATACAAATCTAAATTAAATACTGGAGAGAAGGAGTTATTTGACCATTTAATGCTAGGCACTTTAAATAGAGGCAGAATAAATAAAGTATATGAATTTTTAGATAGACTATCAAGAGACAAATACAATCCTAATTTACGTAGTCTTGTAGGCAATTTAATAAAAGAAGCTTCTGGTACTAAACAAAGTAGATTAGGTATTAACTCTGAACAAATTAGCGATATAGCTATACAAAATCATTTTAGAGCTATGAATGATGTATATGGTAATATGTGGGAAAGACCTACAGAAAAAACTATAAAAGAAACATCTAAAAAGGTAGAAAAAGAAGTAGAAGATAATGGTGTCAGAAATGAAAACCTTGTAGATGAACTTGTTCAAGGAGCTCATCAAGGAACTGGTTATGCGGGAATTAAACCTGGAGAAGTAACTCCTAAAGATAAAAAAATGATTACTGAAATAGCTGGTATACTTAAAAAATACAATAATAAAACTCAAGACATAGTAGATTTAAATGAACAAATAAGAGGTATAACATTTGAAGCTACTGGAAAAGCTAAGGATTTAAACGCTTTACATAGAAGAGATTTTGAAGTTATACTTAGCTGGTTAAAGCAAGCTGAAAATGGTACTATATTTCAAAGAATATGGAAAAGCTCAACTCCTGAAATGCAAAAAAGATACTACTCTTTATTTCCTGATACCATAAATAGAGAACTTATGGCTTATGACATTAAATGGATTAAACAAGAAGGTGTTTATTTTGCAAAAGGTGGAGAAATAAAGCAAGGTATAATAAGAAAACCTACTTATTATTTAGACATTTTACAAGACTATGTACATAAATCTAACTCTTTGTCCCAAAGTAAGACAGAGATTATAACTAAAGAAATAGAAAATGAGTTTTTTAATTTAAGTGAACATAAAGAAGGTAATGGTTTATTTAAAATTGCAGTTGCTCAAAGAGAACAAGGCATAAGAAAAGTTATTGACCAGCAATTAAAAAGAGGACAAATAACTGAAGGTGAAGCACAATCTGCTAAGATTAGTTATTTAAACCTTAAATCTAAAACAGAAAAAGATTTTAATTGGAAGAAATTACAGAACAAAGAGTTTACTATTACTAATGATGTAGGGGAAAGAGTAAAGGCTACAGGAATGGAAATAGTTGATGGTGCTAAATCAAAATCTATAACTGGCATAAAAGATAAACTTACTAAAAGATTTGAATCAATGCATAAGCTTATAAGAGGAGATAACAAAACATTTAAAAAGTATCAAACAGGCAAATACTATGACCCTGAAACTAAAACTCAACCTATAATGAATTGGAAAAAGTTTATTAAAGACGCTGAAACTTCATTTCAAAGAGGAAGTGAATTTGATATGAAATTAGGTATTGATGGAATGAGACACGTTATGCGTTCTATGATGCATGATTTAGGTGCTAGAAACAATAATTATAACAAATGGGTGTTTAAACCTACTGGTAAATTTGACTTTGCTACATATTGGCCTCATATGTTTTTTGATAAAGGTTCTTCTAGAAAGTCTATGGAAAGAGCATTGAAGAAAATACAAGAAGACCCTAATTTAAATAAAGAAGAAAAGATGAAAGCTTTGCAAGAAGTTGTTATGAGACATAAATCTTTGACTGGTGAATGGATGTTTGGTGATATGGGTGACTGGGAAAAAGTTGATATATTTGAAATGGAAAAAGTGTTGTCTAATATAGCATCTAAAAAGAAATCTAAAAAAGATGTCATTAAATGGAATGATATGAAAGTATCGACTGGCTCTTTGTTTAATAGAAAAGGACATGTAGAAGGCTATTCTACTGATATAAATGTAATGGATGCTTATGTTAAAAATGTTGTATCTACATATTATAGACAGTTAAATCAAATTCTTGGTAGAAATACTATTGCTCAAGCTAAAAAAAGAATGACAAATAAATTTGGTAAAGAACTAGCTACTAGATGGGAAAATTTCTTTAAACTATATGTACAAGGAGCTATGGGTCAACCTGATGTTATTCCTGATTATATTTACAATGACCCTGAAATGAAAATAAAAGGTACTCCTTATGCTTGGTTTGCTGATAATAAAGTATTAAATAGAGTTAATTCTATTAGAGAAAAATTAGGTATAAGAGAAAGTGATTTGCCTAAAGAACTAAAAGATTTTACATATCAAGACATAAGACATTGGTCTAATCTTGAAGCTAGGTATGAGCTTATGGCTTTACTTGCTCACCCTAAATCAGCTATTACTAACTTGTTTGGTGGTAGTTTACATACTATACAATCTGCAGGACCTAATGCTTTAAGAAATGCTAGAAGCATAAAGTGGTTAAAAAGAATTAATCCTAATTGGAATAGTATGAAAGATATAGACAAGTTTGTAACTGAAAAAGGTGTAATACCTGAATTTATGGTTCACGAACTTGGTATTGGTAAATCTGCAGAAACTGTTAAATCAATAGAAGCATTTATAGGTGATTTGTCTAAAAATATTAATTCGAAAGACCCTATTGCAAGAAGCAAAATATTTGAATTAGGTAAAAAGCACGGTATATTAGAATCTATAAGTGCACAAGCAGCTAAATTTATGACTGTTCCTGAAAGAATGTTAAGAAGAGATGCATTTATGGCTCATTATGTTAAAGCTTGGGAAAGGTATGGAGGTAGCATTACTGACCCTAATCATCCGTTTTTAATAGAACAAGCTAAAAAAGGTGTAAAAGCTACTCAATTCTTGTATGAGGCTCCACAAAGGCCTTTATTCGCTAGAACTGCTCTAGGTAAGATAATGTCAAGGTTTCAGCTATATGCGTGGAATTCAGTGCGTTTTCGTAACGATATAAGAAGACAGGCTTCTGCTTATGGTTTTAAAGAAGGTACTGAATCTTATGAAAAATTTAAAAGATTAATAACTATTGATATGTTTGTAATGGCTTTAGGCTCTATGTTTATGTATAGTTTATTTGATAATGCTATGCCACAACCATATTCTTGGATGCAAGATACTTCTAATTGGTTATTTGGAAATGAAAAAGAAAGAGAAAGAGCTTTTTATGGAAATTACCCTAGCTCTATAGCTCCTTTACAAATGATTAGTCCTCCTATATCGAGGATACCTGTAGCTACTATTATGTCATTTGCAAGTGGTGATTGGGAAAAATTAACTGATTATCAAATATATACTATGTTTCCGTTTGGAAGAATAATAAGAGACGTAGCTCAACCTGGTAGAGGTTTGGTTCATAATCCATCTAGATTATTAGAAAAAATGGCTGGTTTACCGATACAAGATATTAGTAGATTTAGAGGTAAACAAAAAGATGAAATAGAAGAAGGTACAAGATTTAAACAACCTAAAGTGGGGCCATTTTAATGTCTAGATTTATTCCAACACCATTTAATTTTAATATGAATGCTGAAGAAAAAGTATTAGAAGATATGAAACTAAACTTTGACAGTATATTAAGTCCTGATGAAAGCGATAGTCAATATGATAATTTTAATTCTGATAAAGGTTTATTAGATATAGCTAGAAAAGGAGCTCCTTTAGCAGCTTTAGGTGGAGCAGCTTATATGGGTAAATCTGCTATACCAAGCAATATGCCTCGTCATTTAGCTAATCATGCTATGAATTTTTTAGATGGGTTTTATCAGCCTAATGCTAACAAACCTCTTTTATATGCTCAAGAATTAGGAAAATCTGTTGGTAGATTAGGTTATGCAGCAGTTAATCCTAGAGAAGCCATATCCTATGCTAATACAGGCGTTAGCAGACTAATAGAACAAAAGATAAAATCTTTGCCTGAAGAATTAAGTCAAATTGATAATAAGTACTTAGCTGGAGAATATGGTGAATCTGGTCCCACTGCTATTAAAAAAGCTAAACAAGCTAAAAATAAATTTATTAAAGAAAGACATTATAAAGTTTTAAATGATGCTGCTAATAGAGAAATATTTGGTGGTAAAAAAAGTAGATTATTAGAAAACTATAGAAAAAGAAAACCTCATTTAAGAAATTATTGGAACCATGATGTTATAGTTGCTGGTAAAAACACTAAATATGGGCAAGGTTTTTTAAAATCAGCTGGTAGTTTAGACAAAGCTAACTACATAACATCTAGACATAGCATAGGACACGGAGAGTTACCTGGTGTTGGTAAGTTTTTTAAAAATGAAAAATTACTTACTTCTAACCCTAATCTAAGATATATAAAATGGTTTGACAATAGTATTAGTGGGGTACTAAGAGGAGCTCAATTTAATTTTAAAACTTATGAAGTTTTAGAAGCTATGAAAAGAAATAAAATGGGGCAAGGGCAGGCATTATCTGCTTTAAAAAGTGCTGGAATGAATCCTTATTTAGCTAAAGATGGTAAGATTATGTTTAGTTTTAGTCCTTCTATTAAAAGTAACTTTGATTGGGGTGGTTATAATGCTGTTGCTGAATGGGATTACAAAAAACCTACTAAAGTAAGGTTTCATGCAACTGATTTAAGAGATACTCCTATAAGTTCTGTATTTAAAGGTAAGAATGTTCTTAATTATGTAGAATCAAAAGAAGTTAAAATTGCTACAATGAAAGACCATGTAGACAAAGAAACTAAACCTAACTTTGTACGTAAAGACCAATTAAAAACTAAACCTACTAAATTAGACCCTAAAAAAGCATTTACTAGACAACAGATTTTAGATTCAGGACAACTTGAATCTGGAGGTCAATATAAAACTATTAGAAAAGATTTAGATACTATAGCTAAAGGAAAGGCTAGAAGTAGAGATATGGTTAAATTAAAAACTATTAGTAAAAATATGTTAAAATATGGTAAGTATGCTACTAAGGGTTTAAGTGCTGCTGGTTTAGCTTCGTTAGCTTTAATGTTATATAATAAAGATTAAATTCCGTCTTTCATATCTTGTTCTAATTTAACAAATGGGTCGTAAGTATACTGTTGGTGACAACCTACATGCAATATAATGCTAACATCTTCGTGAAAAACACCATCTTCATCTAAAAATCCTGTTGATGCTTTATAAGACATAGAAGAGGAAGTTATTGGTTCTTTACATACTGGACAATTAATCATTAGTTTCTACCATTCCCCACAATAAACATAAGTAAGTTATAGCATCTGTTATACGCCCTCTAACATCTTCTCTTTGACTTTTATGTCCATTGACAAATGAACTTATTCCATCAATGTGTTTTAACAGATAGACCATTAGAACTTTCTCTCTACTACATTCTATGTGGTCAGCAACTCTTTCAAAATTAGCAAAAGCGTTACTTGTCTTTCTTGCGTACTCCTTTTGTCCCGCTGCTCTCATCTTTTGAATCTGCTGAAATATCTTGTCC
>Ga0163179_10002279_pt1 | contig 13441 bp, 9 predicted proteins | sample AtlANTMetagenome_FD_109643 | JGI IMG/M metagenome (GOLD analysis project Ga0163179, IMG submission 109643) | Marine eukaryotic phytoplankton communities from the Atlantic Ocean - Atlantic ANT 2 Metagenome | ecosystem: Environmental > Aquatic > Marine > Oceanic | place: North Atlantic Ocean...
GGTAAAACATATGAACCCTCTCCCCATCCTACAGTCGTACCAACATTTCGCTGTGCAAGACCAGCGTTCCAAGTTCTATAAAGTGTAGTACTTCTCATTCTCTCTCCATGCTCACTTACTAAATTCATCCAATAGTATCCAGTATAAGATTCAGAAGCAACATTTCCAACAGCAATAGCAATATACCCATTTTTTGCAGTAACATCATAAACCTTTAAAGCAGCTGTATTGTTATGCCATAAAAATTTATCTTGTCCACCACCCTCAAACTTCATCCATACTTCTAATTCACCTGTGGTTCCATCTTTTACATTATCTAAATCATAGATATAAAAATTATATTGATTTGTTACAAGTAAAGCAACTTCTGGAAATTCTTTTCGACTTGATCTATTTGCACTTGCTGTTTCATTAAACCATGAAGTATGTTGACATCTGTGTCTCCAAGCTCCTCCATCAGAGTCAGTTTTGGTATCGTAGATAAACTGACTTGTAATTCCAGTTAAAGTTTGATCAATAGTCAGACCACCAACGTGAATACTCATGAAACCTCCTGTAGCATGAACTTGTACTTTTTACCACTCCTTCTATTTAGAAGGAATAAATCATTTTCTCCCTCTTGAATTGTATAGTTGCCCCAAGTGCCATCTACATCATTTACACTACCTTCATTGGATAGTTGAAGGTCAGCAGAGAAGATATTTGCCCATCTTTTTGATGATGATCCAAGATCTTGTGAGTTATCAGCTGTTGGAGTTGTATTCCCACTTGTATCTACATATATTCTTGCAGCAGAACCAGAATATAATTTCAAACCTGTGCCTGAGGTCGTACCACCAACATAAACACAATCAGGATTAGTTTCCCATCCTAATCTTCCTGTCGCAGTTATAGAAGCATTTTTACACCATTCCATTCCCCATTGCAAATCAAGTTCTGGAGTTGAAGTACTTGACGCACCCAAACTAAATCCTTCAGTAGAACCAATATAAAATGCTAAAGGTCTGCCAACTGCATTTGAACCTGATCCATTCCAACTTGATCTTATTCTAGCAATATTACTAGAGAAATCGATTGCAATTTTTGAAGAATTTGTAAATGTAGCAGAAGTATCCTGTTCAAAGATTGCAAATTCTCTACTAGCATCAACATGAAGAGCATTAGATTTAATTTGAACACCATTATTCGTGGCAAATTTAGATCCATTATGAACTAAAAGACTTCCAGTTGATGCACCACCGATAAGAAAATTATTATTTAAAGATAGGTCTGGAAGATTAGATAAATCATTATAACTAATTGTTGCAGGGGTGACTGATAAAAGACCACTTGACATTGAAAGATGAGTACCAACTTTGATACCACCTAAAATACTTGAAGTTGCTGTAGGTAAAACATAAGAACTACCACTACCACCAGATGTTGTTGCTGCGCCAGGCAAAATATTAATGGTGAGACTTTCTCCATCTCCTATTTCAGATGTTTCACCATCTGTAACAATTACATCTTCAGTAAATGTAAAGAAATCATTACCAGCTGATGATGTAACGATTCCTGTATTTAAAGTTACAGTCTCAGGATTTGTATGGAAAATTGCATCATTGATTGGAATACTTTTAAAAGGTGCAACCAAAGATTTATAATCTACTAAATCAGTTATGTTTCCATATGATATAATAAAACATTCAGTGTTTGCTGGTGGAGGCGATACAAAAGTTATATTACTTGCATTAATATTAAATCCTCTCGTACCAGTCCGATCAGGTTCTTGAATTACACCACCAAGATTAACTAATAATTGCTCTGAAACATGAGGAAAGAACGGACTAGTCGTACCATTGATATTACGAGTTAGGGCGAAAGAAGTCAACACGCCATTAAACTGGCTCTGAATATCATCTAAGACAATGACTTCGCCTGCTAATGGTTGTCTTCCAACGTATGCCATTTAAAAACCTTTTTTATTATTTATTAGAACGGAGCAACGAACATTAGAATAGCGGCATCAGTATCAAATTGTATATTTCCGTTGTGGTTTGCTGGATCTAGAATGTTACCAGCTATAGAATCTGATGTATTTGTATTACCAGTGTTAGCATTCCAAGTATACGAGGCTGGAAAGTTACCACTTACCTGTGATCTCTTACCACCAATACCAGTATAACCATCATCTATACCAAATCCATTGTCACCAACTCCAATAGTTCCTTGAGAGTTTGCAACAAGCATGATTACGTCATTTGAGTTAGCACTTGCTGCTTCTCCGTCAGTTACACCAAGACCTAAGTTTTTCCATCTTGTATTTTGAAAAACAGCAGTGCCTCCACCTTCAGCAACTACATTAGAAGTAATTGATGAATTTGCACATTGTAATCCACCATCATTATTAAAGTAACTATTGGTTCCATCTCCAATACCATCTCCTTTCATTCTTAAACCCCAAACTTTTGAGTTTCTCATTGTATAAAATAGATCATTATTTTGAGAATGACCTATAAATTTAAAATAGGAATTACTTTTTCCTAACTCAAACCATATTCGACTTCTTGCTGACTTATCATTGGTAGCATATCCCCAAAAATCATAAGTATCATTGAATGTATGTGTTCCTGTACCCCAATCATTAGAAGCATTATTTGGATTATTTACAATAATCCATCTTTGATAGTTACTACTGTTGCCTGACCAATTTGATGCTGTAGCATCCTTAGATGCCCATACAGCAGCCATTGCTTGACACTTAGAGTTTTTATATTCACAATAAACTTGATATGGATTACCACTATTCACAGTTGATTCTTTAATAAAAACTACACCACCTTCTTTTCCTCCAGTCTGAGTCTGTGTCCATGCTAACATATCAGCATCGGACGTAATTGGATTACTTTCAGATCCTATAGGTGATGCAGCTGTATATGCGTGTTTTGCTGCTCCAAAAACTGGCATAATTAAATCCTCTTAATGACTATGAGTAGCAAATCCAAATACTCTGAAATTACTAGCATCTTTTGCAATTATTATAGTAACAACAGATATATAATCGGTTGTAGTAATACTTGTAGTACTACCAGTACCAGCTTTATTACCAGACCATCTAAGATCTTGTGCAGATCCACCATTTATGGTAATTGAATCAGCAATAGTTCTTGCAGCACCACAAGAAAGATAAAGTTGAAGTGTTGTAACTCGATTAGAACCAGCATCAACACCAGTTACATTGATTTGAGTTATGTTTACATCAGCAATACCATAAAAACATGTAGACTGAGCACAATTAAACGAAGGTGTAGCTCCAAGGTTGGTAGCAAAATTACCAGCAGCTTCTTCAGAAATTCCAGCAACAAATTCAGCTCTAGACATTGCAGAACCACTAGCTCCATTACCTTTTCCTCTTAATCTTAAACAAACATTACTACTATCTTCAGTAATAATATCATCCTCAACAGTAAAGTCAATAAGTGTTGGAGCATTCATTGACGAAGTACCAGAACCAAATCTTAATGAGGCATCTGAACCATTGTTACTGTAAAATACAAAATTTGTTGGTCTTTCAACATTGGCATAAGGAACGAATCCAAGTCTTGCTTCTTTAGAATTATTGTTTGTTAAACTATATTGATCTGCACTACCACTATCAGCACCCATTAACAATGTAAGATAAGGAGCAGAGTTATATCCAGCACCAGAAGCAATAATTGCTAATCTACATTTTGTAGGTTGTCCAGTGGTTCCATCTCCACCTGTTAAAGCACCAGAAGTACCAAGTTGTACTTGTTGTTCACTTACATCGGCAAAAAGTGTAGCAGTAGCTGCAGTAATACCGAGAGTAGTATCCGATGCGACTGTAAGTGAAGTATCTGCTACTACTGCACCAGTACTTGTTATAGCACCAAATGAGGAGACACCAGCAACAATTCCAACATTAGTTAAACTTAAATCACCAGTTGATGCACCTGTAAAAGTTCCAGTTGCAAACTTCCATTTATCTGTGCTTTCATCCCATATTACACCAGCATTTACACTACTACCTCTTTCTACTACAATTCCAGCATCACCTGATGGTGTACCAGAAGTACCGTTTCCTAATTCTATTATTTTGTCAGTTATAACTGTGTTAGTTGTGGATATTGTTGTCGTTGTTCCTTGAACTGTTAAATTGCCGCCGACAGTCAAATTTTTTCCAGTCGGAATCGTGGCGCCTTCTGACAATTCAACAGCGCCAGATCCTACTCGATTCTTAATGTAATCTACTTTTAATGTGGACATGAGAGGTCAGACTTTTTTACTATTTAGTGGTTTTAATTAGTTGCTTTCGCAAGATGTGATGGTGTATCAGCGAATGCTGCATAGATGAATAAATTATTAGGATTATGTTGTTCAGAACCGTTAGTACGAATTTTAAATCCAGTTGAAAGAAAATCAATAGCATATCCAGCAGAATCTTGCTCAGCTTGACTAGTTGCTTCAGCATTCCAACGAAGAACTTTTTGTCTAGGATTTTGAGGACTTCTAAATTTATCTCGAATACTCCAATCATTGGCAGCACCGATAGCCTTTATTAATACAAAAGCTGGTTTGAATCCTAGATATATAAAATCTGATGGCTCATTTCCACTTCCAATAGTACCATCACCAGCATTAGATAGATATCTACCAAAAGCAGAATAGCCTGGAACTGAGTGCCAACAATACGCAATAAACTCACCAGTATTTACATTGGTAAAATTATGCAAAAGATTCAATTTTGTTGAGTCAGGAGCTGGATAAGATACACTTCGAGGTGTAGCAGTTGTAAATATCAAAGTATTCGCAGTGCTAGTTGGAGTTCCATCATATCCTATCATTTCATGATAGATATCCCAATTCCATGTATCATCTAATCTTTTTGTAATTACAAATTCTGGCTGTTTACTTAATCCATGAGTGATGTTACCACCACTATTTGAATTTCCAGTCCATTTTAAGATAGAAAAACCAGCATCTGTATCTCGAAGACCAGAAGCAGATGTAATACCAGTTCCAGTCGGAGTAAATGTTTCATCAGCTCTCCAACACCAAGCTATTAGAGGTACACCATTTTCGTTAATAGTGGTATTCGTATCCTGAGTAAATCCATCATTATCAAATGATGCAATATAATTTGAATCATTTGCCGCATTTGTATTATTACTTCTTACAGATTCATATGTATTTCCACTAGGTCCTCTTAAACGATCAGACCAAACATTTGCACCAGAAGTTCCAGTACGTTTTTTCCAAATTAATAGTGCTGGTTTAAATCCAAGTCCAGTAAATGATCTACCAGTTCCGCCATTTCCAGTCCATGTAAGGGCACTAAATTTAGTAGATCCATCTGCAATAGGTGGTGTATGAACTGTTTGCCAGTTTTTATCACATAAAGCAAGATATCCTGTAGGTGGTTTATACATGAACTTACCATAACCATTCTCATCACAATAGTTAGCATCTCGATTGACTTGATGAGAAGATCCACCAAAATTATATTGTACATGATCGTGAGAACTGCCTCCAGTTTCCATTTGAATACATGGAGCCCACATTTGATTTGATCTACCAATCGAACTATCACTTCTTTGAAAAGTTTGATGACCATTTACATAATATGTAACCTGTCCATTATCAAAATCATACGCTAATCCCATTACTTTTACATTCTGGGTATCTGATTTTAAAGCAGATGTAGAGTTTGAATTTCTTGCTGATTGAGGATCTTGACTTAAACTATCATTTTTAGAAAGATGAGATATACCTGTGTTTGTAGGTGTATCAAATTGTTGATTATTTGCAGCAAATCTATCATTAGTACCATCAAATCCAATTCTAGCTCCAACAGAAGCACTATAAGGATTCCAAGAAAGCTCAAATCCAATATCTAATGATCCTACTTTTCGGAAATCAGTTGTTGCCCAACCTATACCAAGACCGCCACCAGATCCTACCCAATCTCCAATATTATTTTGTCCATCAACCACTTCAAAATACCATTTTCCTTTGGTAACACCAATATTACCAACCGCAGAACATTTAGTACTATTTGGCCATCCTCCTGAGAATCCACTTGCATGACTAAGTATACTATATACTTGACCTGTTTGCTCAGAAGCTCCAACCGCACTTAGTTGACAGAAATTATTGTCTGGAACATCTTTACTTGTAGCATTACCAGGCAAGAAATTATAATCATTAAAACCATTATTTGATACTGTGTCACTTGTAGACATATCAGTTCCAACAAGTTCAACATCAGGATCTAATAAAGATACAACTTGACCTGTAATGTTAAGTGAGTTTGATCCAGTTGTAGTATAAGTTGTTTTAGAACCTATGTTGCCAGGCGTAAAGTTAGAAGTATATAAACATTGATTGTTTACACATCTAAATTGATCAATTGCTCCTTGGAAGTTTGCTGACTGAAATTGTGTATCTGTAAATGCAGTACTGATACTAGTGGTAGTGCAACCTATAGTTGTTGGGTAATTTGCTCTCACATTTAAGGATGTTGTTGCAGCACTCGATATACTTGGACTGCTATTATGTTTAAATAAATTTCCATCTAAGAATTGATACCAATTATCACCACTTCTTGTAATTGCATAATGATGCCATTTGCCATCACCATCAATACGAGCAGGGGCGCTATATGATCCAGTATTACCAGCAGTTGGGAAATTAGAATTACCATTCATCCAAAGAAATGGAACGCCTGGATTAGCGTTATATGTTCCAGCATCACTTGTGGCAACTGCACAAATAATTTGAAATGATGTTCTATTATTTCCACCACATAAATCAAAAATTCTTGGATAACCTCCACTACTAAGAGCGTGATAACTTTTAAACCAAAATTCGATAGTAAAATCTCCATTACATACGTTTTCAAATTGAGCACCTTGAGTACTACCAGCAAATCCAACTCTATCCTCTACTAAAACTCCTTGTTTACCAGCTGTCTTAGTATAACTTCCTCCACTAAATCCGTTCGCATATTCTAAAGCTTCACTAAATGCAATTGATGACCTACCCCATTTAGAATCACCAATTAATCGAGGGTAACTATCTCCAGTTTGACTTACTGCAACCCAACGTGGTCTCCAATTTGCATCAATACCTGATGCTATTGTACCTTTATCATTTAATAACTCACCCATCATGGATTGTGGTAGAGATAGTAAATGAGTTGTAGTACCAGTTATAGAAGCAGTGCTTGAACCACCATTAACAGTAAAGTTGTTTGGATCTGTAATATCTCCAGGCGTAAATACTTGATAACCACCAGTTGTAGAAGTAGTAGTATAAAGTGCCTGACCAGAAACGATTCTTAAACTATCAATCATAACACCAGCAGAAGAGTTATTATATCCACCAGAGGAATTATCACTCTCATTAAACAATGCCATAATGCAATCATCTTCAATAGCATTATCACTATTAGCAATAACTCCTATATACTTACCATTTTGAAAATACTTATAATTAGTTCCATCCCATACAAAAGCAAAATGTTCCCAGTCATGATTATATGCACTATGAGTAGAATCTTTGATATCACCACTAGTTCCAGTAGGAGGTTGAACATATGAATCCCATCCATTAGAAAGACCATTATTTTCTCTTAAGAGTATACGATTAGTTCCGTCCTGTTTGTTGATATTAAACCAAACGCCTGCACCATCATAAGAATTATATCTACGATCTGATTTCTTAATCCATGCTTCGATTGTCCATGAACTTGCTGCAGCTAAAAGAGTTATTCCTTGATCACTACCATTAATTAAACCAGTTTCAGAGTTTAAACGATTCATTCCACCGCCAGCACTACCATTTAATTCCTCACCAAAAGCTGACGGACAATATAAAGCAGATCCAGAATATTTTACATCATTACTTTCTGGTTGAATTTTAGATGTGATATAACCATCATGTTGACCACTATCAGACTGTCTATTATAACATAACATATTATATCCTCTTTTCCAAGGATATTGAGCAAAATTATGAGTTGATCCATAACTTTCGACAGATGGATCCATTTTTAAGAAGTACCCATTTGTACCAAATCCACCAGCAGCTGCAACAGCAGTTCTTATATCAATTGGTCTCTTATATGTCCAAGTGCCACCAGATGTCTGTCCAAAAGTTGTTGCAGGCAATTGTAATCCATTTACATAAATTGATTGTGCAATACTATAGTTTACATCACCACCACCAGCATCATCCCATGATGAATATCCAATAGTTATCAGTTCATTTGCACCACCAAATCCTAAATCACCCGAAGTTAAACCTTTATTTGTAAAATTAGCAGTGCTTAATAAGTTTCCATTTACATAAACTTTATACTTATCATTTGTAGAAGACTGATCTTGGTCTATAGCAACAACTAAATGAAACCATGCAGTCGTATCTGAAAATATTGAATCAGTTGTAAAAATATAAGAAGTTGTACTTATTGCCCATAGTTTATTTTCTCTAAATCTAAAATCAAATCTTTGTGTAGTTGCAGAACTCTCAGCATTTCGATGCCCTAAGAAATATTGAGCAGCAGTAGTATATTGTAGATCATGCCTTTTTATCCAAAAAGAATACGTTGCTTTTCTTCTATTTCCACCACTGGTGTTATTGCATTGTCGTGATAAAAGATTTGCCATTTATTTAACCGTTGAATAGTGATGATGAACCCATTACATAAATGTCTCTGTTTGTAATAGTAAATGCTCGAGCTGTAGCTTGACTTTCATTATCAGTCGCAGTTACAGTAAAGTTAGTATTAACATCTGCACTTACTGTTGGTAAAGTTCCAGAAATTACGCCAGTAGAAGCATTTAGGCTTAATCCACTTGGTAAACTACCAGTAGTTACAGCATAAGTTATAGCACCACCATCAGAGTCAGTAGCAGCGAGAGTAAAGTTCACAGTTGTTCCTTCATTTTGATCAACTATTGTTCCAGCAGAAGTTGTCCAAACAGGAACGCCACTCGCAGTAATAAAATCAGTTTTTGTAACAGTACCACCATCAGGGTTCGTAAGTTTTAAGTCATATGCACCTGGCCCTTTAGAAGAAACATTTGGAGTTACAAATGTCATTGTAGTAGTACTTGTAAAAGCTTCAGATGTTGCAGCAAATTCAGTACCATCAGAAGCAATTAAAATTATAGCGGGTACAGAAGTTAAATTAGTACCAGTTACAGTTACCGTTTCTCCACCGCCTGGCACAAATACACTCAAACCACCAGCAATTGCAATAGATGATATAGTCGGTGCTACAATACCAACAGATGCCCATCCAGTACCATTATGAATTTCAAGATTAGAATTTGTGGTATTGAATCTCATATATCCAGCAGCTGGACTAGTTGGTCTTTGAGCTTCAGTACCAGTTGCCACTCTAAAAAATGAAGTACTATCAAGATATAATCCAGTTGTTTTATTTGCTGGACTCTCTTCATTATTTACAGAAACACCTGTGAGTTTTACAGTACGATGAACTTGAGTATTACCAGTACCACTAACTTCTCCATATATTTCTAAACCTCCACTATTAGGAATACGAACTCTTGGTACTGCACTAGTCCACTTTACGCCTGGATTCGGACCACTTGTAGTTGTCTCAAAAATAATACCACCATGAGTTGAACCAGCTGACCCACAAGAAAGTATTAAAGCATTATCATTATTAATAGTAGCACTCGGCCAGTATTCACCATAATTACCTAATCTAATTGCAGCATCTTCATGAGTAGGTCCATCTATAGCAAGTAGTATTCTTGCTTCTTTATCCTCAGTACCAACATTTGAAGCATCTCCTTGAATTTTTAATTGACCATGGCCAGTACTAAAAATTTGCAACTGAACGTCAGTATCACAATTCATCACTGCGTTACTAGTATTATTTCCTAACGCCATGTTAGGTCTTACATCATTAACTAATTGTGCTTTGGTTTGACTCATTTCAGTCTATTACCCTTCCGAAGTATTTATCTCCCAAGCCTGGCTAGATTTATTCCACGAATAATTCTTGCCATCACTTGGATATGCTGTTGGTGGTTGCCACTGACCATTGTTATCTAATGTCCATGTGGTATCAGGTGCTTCTGTATAGAAAACATCTTTAGTCTTATCATATTTCATTCCAGTACCAGCAAAGTTACCTCTTTTACCGCCATTTGGATATGTTTGAACCCAATCTTCATGATCTCCTACTGATCCAGAGGCAATGAAATTAAATTCAGCAATAATTACCTCAGTTACGGTGTTATTTTCATCAATTTTTGCGAAATAATGCATTTTAATAACCTCTATATTAAAAATCTAATAACTACAAGACCGCCACCACCCGATCCGCCTTGTCCTTGAACAGAGTTATTGGCATCAGCAGCACCACCGCCTCCACCACCAAATGAACCTCCGCCTCCTCCAGCATTTTTTCTAGAACTTCCATCTTGACCTCTGGAACCACCACTAGGGCCTGCTCCATCAGTTGCAGAAGAGTTAACATCTCCTCCATTACCACCAGAATGTAAACCAGTACCACCTTGAGCTAAGTTTGAAGTGTTTTGTCCATCACCATCAGCAGCACCACCGCCTCCTCCACCAGTGAAGTAAGTAGCATTTCCATTACCACCTTCTCCAGAAGGACCCGTATTTGATGCGTCAGCCAAATTATCACTGCCGCCTCCGCCACCAGCTCCTCCATTTGTTCCATTATCACCATCTGTAGCATTAGGACCGTTTCCAGAACCATCCATACCACCAGAATTACCTCCTTTACCACCAGTACCATATACAGATGTAATATTAGTACCATCTCTTAAAGCAACACTTGTGTAACTTGTACCTCCACCAATTGTTCCTGTGCCTCCATTAGCTCCTGTTTGAACATTATATCCAGCACCACCACCATTTCCAGTTGTGGTAGCAAGACCTCCTCCTCCACCAGTTGCTTGGAATGTAACACCAGAGATTGTAACTGAAGATGTTCCACCATTACCACCAGCTGGTGCATCACCAGCATTACCTCCAGCAGCAATTGAACCAGTTCCACCAGAACCAACTGTAACTGAGAAAGATCCCGATGGTATTTCAATACTACCATAGGCCATTCCACCGCCTGCACCACCAGTAGATCCAGAGTTAGCACCGCCTCCGCCGCCTCCTCCGCCGCCACCAATTACAAATATTTCAGCGACTTGAGCAGATCCAGTATTATTAAATGTTCCACTACTTCTAAATTCTACAGTTCTTTTTCCACCAGCGGTTGATGTAGCATTTCCACTTGTAGTTTCAATTTGACCTACAGCACCCAAATTATTCCAATTAGTTCCATTACTATATTCTAATTTAGTTGTATCAGTATTATATCTTAGTTGTCCAGCAGTACCAGCTGTACTCGGTCTTTCAGCAGTAGTTCCATTTGGTACTCGAATTGCAGTATCTACCGAACCCATATCAAGATGACAATCAGGTTCAATATTGTTACCCATTGCAATTCTTCCATTATATCTCATTGTCATCTGACGAGTCATAGTATGAGGTAATGTAGCTACATTCTGTACAGTTTCCCAACCAATTGATGTTGATCCATCATTCACTTTATCTCGATATCCACCAATTCTTGCACAATATCCACCGAAAGGAACAGTTGTAGCAGGACCTCCACCTGCTTCACCTCTTGAAGTAGAACCTTTCCAAGCAATCCAAGCAGGATCATTTGAATTATTTTCGTTATTATTATGATTAGATTGTATTTGAAGATAATGTCTACCAGTTGCTAATTGAGCAGCTGCAACAGTAGGGCCTGAATTATTACCCTGATCAACAGTACCATATTTTTCTGCGGGACCAAATTCAGTTGGAAGACCTACAGTATTTTGATCATATGATAAACTTAATGAAGTTGTATCTCCAACAGCTACACTATTCGCATCAGCTCCAGCATCGAGATGAAAATCTAATTGTCCTCTACCATTAGATGCAGTTCTTTTAAAATTAATTAAACCTTTTCTATAAGTAGTGAATGGCATTACTTGCTCTGAACTCACTCTAAAAAATATTCCTCTATTTCCACTATCAGTTGTTGTATGTTGATTTAGTACTAAATCTCCATCACTATTGTGTAAATTATATGTAAAATGTGTATGAGGAATTGCTCCATTTAATGTACCAGTATAGGTTAAACCAGTTCCTAAAGCAATACCATGATTACCAACGATAATAGCACCTCTTTTGAGAGCTGAAGTGCTTGAAGATCTTAATGGATATTCTGCATATGTTCCAGAATCCGTATTGGCGAACATATGATGTGCCAAATATGGAACAGCACTACTGTAAAGTAAACCTAAACTGGTTCCAGATCCAGTTGCAGCTGTTCTTCTTATAATATCACCAGCGTTAAAACTATCAAAAGTAATTGCAGCATTACCTGAGCCTGGAGAAGGTAATGAAAGATATGATGTTCTTGTCGTTCCAGCTACTTCCAATCTATGAGATGGAGCGGAAGTGTTTATGCCAAGATTTCCACTTTTTGCAGTTAAGATTCTTGCTCCACTAACAGATATTGCTACTTCATCATTATCTCCAAGTAAACCTGTATTTGCCGTACCAAAATTTATCGCAGGCGCAGAAATTGTTCCTGTTCCTACGGATAATCCAGAACTGGTCGTTAAATCTACAAAACCAGATTGTACCTTTGTAAAGGCCATACTTGATATAAACTTTTATTTTTATTTATATGAGATATTACCCTGTCTATTTTTATAATCCATTCCAGAATGTGTCTGATGGTGTTTGCATATTTCTTGAGATAACATATAAACCAACATTACATAGAAACCAAAAAAGATTAGTTACCCATGCCTGTCTCCAACAATACCTTCTATTTGTTTGAACAATGAACATATTTCGTTCGTTCATTGATGAATCAACAGATAAAGGCCTAAACTTAAGAACTTGTTCTATTATCAATGAGATAACAAAACCAATTGCAAAAACGTAAAATAACAGATTTAATAAACCTGCCATTGAAAATAAAAAACTAATCATCATGTTCATCCCATTGATCTGTAAGACCTTTGTTGTTAAAAAATGCTCTGTATACACCAAACCCAGATAGTAGAACTAATATTACTAACATCGAAATGCCAAAGGTTACATTTGGATCAGCAGTATAGTGAGGTATAAGGGCGTTACATTTAGTCCATGTTCCAGGCAATGTGTATACAGGTGGACAAGATAATAAAATCATTTTTAATCCTTAATTATAAAATGTTTTTTGATCACTGTGACTTGATCTTCATACTTTGCAATCATGTTGAGTTCAGTTTCGATTGCTTCCATGATGTCTGAGTGCTCACCTATTCCAACAGGGTTGTTTAAGTAAACTTCTACATTCATTTTGTGCTTCTGAATATCTCCTTGAGCATGA
>Ga0163179_10002280_pt1 | contig 13438 bp, 11 predicted proteins | sample AtlANTMetagenome_FD_109643 | JGI IMG/M metagenome (GOLD analysis project Ga0163179, IMG submission 109643) | Marine eukaryotic phytoplankton communities from the Atlantic Ocean - Atlantic ANT 2 Metagenome | ecosystem: Environmental > Aquatic > Marine > Oceanic | place: North Atlantic Ocean...
CTATCGCAACTTCTCTCAATCGACCGGAGCCCACATCATGAAACGCATCGCATGCATTTCCACCCTCGCGCTCTTGGCGGCATGTCAGACGACATCCGAACAAGACGCAGACGAATTTGGCCGCATTGGCGGCTATGTAACCGACCTCGACGGTACCCCCGTTGAAGGCGCAACTGTCCTCGCACAAGGCATCAGTGCTGAAACCGACGCTGACGGCCTGTACTACTTGGATGGTGTCGAACCCAGCGAGTCCATTCTCGTGAGCTTTAAGAAGCGGGGATTCGCCAAAGGCTATGCGACCACACGGATCATCTCCTGGGAGACTGTTGGCGTGGATGGCACCTTACTTGAGGTTGACGGCGTTGGAACCATCGCTGCAAGCTTGGGCGGTGTTGTGGAAGTTGGTGGTGTCACGGTCGATTTCGATCCGAGCGCCGTCATCAACGCAGACGGAACACCTTACACAGGCAATGTCTCTGTCGAGGTGACCCATTTGGACCCACACTCCGAGATGGACGCTGCTCCTGGCGACCTGACAGCACTGTCCTTCAGCCTTGCTGGTGGAACCAGTGCCAAGGATGCACTTACGGAAGGACAGTTGGTGTCCTACGGCATGCTGGACGTGACCCTGTACGGCGAAAACGACGAGGAGCTCAACATCGACTCCGAATCGCCCGTCGACATCTCCATGCCTATCAGCAACGGTGAGTTGCCCAGCCTCTACCACATGGCAGACGGTGACAGCCAACAGACTTGGTCGTTCAATCCTGAGCAACACCGCTGGGTGGAAGAAGGCGAAGGCCAAGTGGTTGCAGATGAAGAAGGCAACTTGAGCTTTGACTTCCAAGCATCTCACTTCTCCTGGTGGAACTGTGACCAAGGCATGGTCCCGACTTGCGCATCCGGTCGCGTAATCGACATGCTCGGCTTCCCAATCCGGGGTGCCAAGGTCACCTGTGAAGGTGGTTCAAGTCAGTCTGTGACAACCACAGATGAGAACGGCTACTTTGTCTGCTCGGTACTCGCCGGCGACACAGTGAGCTTCATCGCCGAGACCTTTGTGGCCAACAGTACCGCTTGGGACAAGAACATTCCTCGCGTCTACATTGATGGCGAAGGGTCTTCCGCAGCAACCTGTGAGCCTGTGCCCACGATTGACATTCAAGTCTGTCGCGAAACGGGTGTGGTCAGCGTGCAGAACGTAGAAGCTGTGACCCAGAGTGATTCACTCAACAGCGTGGTCAACAACGCTGATACGGTCGCTGCATTCTTCTGGGAGCCCCCAGGATACCCACAACACTGCGACAACCCTTGGGAAAGCATCGCTCAAGACGACTGTGTGACTTACGACACGCAGGACGCCTCGACCCACTTCCCCAATGTGTCCAACCACGGTATTCCAACTGATGGGCGTTCCGTTGGCTTCTACCTCGACGTGAGCACTCCTCGCAAAAACTACCGGATGGAACGCGATTCGATCGACGGTTCCCCTGTCTACATCTGGGACAACGAGGAGTTTGACAGCAGCGGAAAACTGGTACTGCAAGGTGCTGACATTCGCGGTGGAGACAACTTGGATGTGTATGCACCAGGTGACTCGACCTACTATGCCGGAACCTGGGACGAGCCGTACTTTGCGTCCGTACCCAGCCAAGCCATCATGGACGACCAGAGCTTCCTGGACAACAGTGGTGGAAATATGGGCTTGACCTATAGCGGCACCGACGGTGGAGACCTGATGGTAATGGCTGCCAGCATGAGCAACGGCAGCACCGAGAGCATGATCTGCCGGATGAAGAATGATGGAAACATCAGCATCAAAGGCAATGCACTTGGCGACTTGGACCGTGGCTACGCTGGAGTCGGTTTGTACAACACAGACACCAGCTGGGCAATGGGACCAGACGGACTTCCTGTCCGCCTCCAAATCTTCTCCGGGTCCACCACTTTGGTGAACCTCCAGTAAGCCACTCGGCTTAGAACATTCCAATCAGCCGGTCCCACCTCGGGGCCGGCTGATGTGCTTTTGGCCTCAAACCTCTGACCAGTCTCCATGATCCAAGAAGCTCCGCAAGATCAACACCGCGGCAGCCTGGTCAATCACAGTCTTTCTCTTCTTACGCGACAAGTCCGCCTCGATCAGTGCACGCTCCGCTTCCACCGAGGAATAGCGCTCATCCAGATACAACGGCTCAATCGACAATGCCTCACCCAGGGCATCTCCAATTTGTCGCGCTAAGCGAGCAGACCGTGCCTCAGACCCATCTAACTCCAAGGGTAAACCGACTACCAAGGCTTCCACTTGCCGTTCATGACAGATTTCTACAAGCTGCTTTACGTCCTTAACGACGCCTTTTCGCGCAACTGTACACACGGGATTGGCGGTGATTCTCAAGGGATCCGAAATCGCGACACCGATCGTCTTTGTACCAACGTCCAACGCAATTACTCGACCCATTTTTCTACACTCTTTCTTGGTTTGTGTTACTGTACATATGTTCAGCTAATGTGAGAACTGGAATGACCCCTCCCCACATTCCCACTGTAGTCCTCCTCGCCCAAGGTGACGAACTAACGAGTGGACGAACCATCGACACTAACTCCCCATGGTTAGCCAATCACTTGGTGAATATGGGATTCGCTGTCATCGGTATCGAGAGTTGCCCCGATAATCCCGCAGCAATCACCCAAGCAATAAAGAAAGCCGCTCAGCGAGCCGACTTTATCGTCAGCTCGGGGGGAATGGGTCCAACCGATGACGACTACACCACCGCTTGTGCCGCCGCCTGGGCAAACCGACCGCTTGAAATCCATTCGGATAGTCTCTCGAGAATTGAACAACTCTGGGCAGCCCGAAAAAAAGCCATGCCCGATTGCAACATTAAGCAAGCCACCCTTCCGGCTGGCTGCACCGTGCTTCAGAATGACTGGGGCACAGCGCCTGGATTCATGATTGAACACCAAGAAACCGTCGCGTTTTTTGTCCCAGGTGTCCCACGTGAAATGCGCGCTTTCTGGGAGCATCGGATTTACCCCTTGCTCGCCAAACAAACCGGGCTCGCCCCGCAACACCGCGCAGTCTTACGATGCCTCGGCATTTCAGAAAGCAGGCTCCAGGAAAAACTGGAGCAACTAGATACACATCCCGATGTCGCAATCCACTACAAGACCAAGCTCCCTGAAAACCGCGTCATATTGGATGCGCCAGAGCGACTCTCTTCAGAAGTGTTCCAAGCCGAGGCTCAGCGCATCGCTAAAGCACTTGGGGACAGCTGTTTAGGCGTCGACACCCCGACCGTCTTCGAAATGGTAAGCGCACTGCTTCTCGAGCGAAACGAAACCCTGTCAGTCGCAGAGTCGTGCACCGGTGGTCAGATCTCAGCGGCTATTACTGCATTACCCGGCGCGTCTCGTATTTTTTTAGAGGGTGCCTGCGTATATTCCAATGCAGCCAAAAATCGCACTTGTGGTGTGCCCGAAGAACTCATCCAAACCCACGGCGCAGTCTCTAAAGAAGTTTCTATGTCTTTAGCTCGTGGAATCCGCCAACGAAGCGGTAGCACTTACGGTATTGGAGTCACAGGAATTGCCGGGCCATCCGGCGGCAGTCCGGATAAGCCCGTAGGTACCGTCCACGTGTCCCTTTCCACCCCCAATGGGGACATCCACCGCCCACTCCACCTTCCTCAAATGAATCGTGAGCGAATCATACTTGTGACCACAGCGCTCACAATCGACCTCCTCCGACGCCACCTCAACGATACCAAAAAATAGGCCGGACATTTTTTGTCCGCCCACATCGTTAGACTTTCCACATCACGCAGAAACCTCACCTACTTGGAGCTGAAAAACATGCCTCTCGACCCTAAAAACGAAAAAGCCATCGATACCGCTATTGCCAGCATTGAACGCCAATACGGCAAAGGCTCGATTATGCGCTTTGGGGATCAGGAACGTCCTCAAATCTCCTCGGTATCCACTGGCTCTATCGGATTGGATTGTGCGCTCGGCATTGGCGGTGTGCCCCATGGACGAATCGTCGAAATCTATGGGCCCGAAGCCAGCGGAAAAACCACGCTGACCCTTCACATCATTGCTGAAGCCCAACGACAAGGGAAAGTCTGCGCGTTCATCGACGCTGAGCATGCGCTCGATATCCACTATGCCGAGAAGTTAGGCGTCAAAATCGACGAGCTTCTGATCTCACAACCCGACTTTGGGGAGCAGGCTCTGGAGATCGCAGAAACACTCGTACGCTCCAATGCCGTGGGTGTGATCGTGATCGACTCTGTCGCCGCACTCGTGCCGAAAGCTGAGCTCGAAGGAGATATGGGCGCATCACTTCCCGGGCTTCAAGCGCGTTTGATGTCACAGGCACTCCGCAAGCTTACTGCAACCATTCATAAGTCCGATGCCGTCATGATCTTCATCAACCAAGTGCGACACAAAATCGGCGTCATGTTTGGCAACCCTGAAACCACCTCCGGCGGAAATGCACTGAAGTTCTACTCGTCCGTCAGACTGGATATTCGCAGAAGCGGCAGCATCAAACAGGGCGACCAAATCCTAGGCAATCGCACACGCGTCAAAGTGGTCAAAAACAAACTCGCACCACCGTTCCAAAAAGCCGAATTCGACATCATGTACGGTGAAGGAATCTCACTCACCGGCGAACTCGTCGACATCGGAACCGATCTTGGATTGGTACGAAAGTCAGGCTCTTGGTACTCTCTCGGAGATGATCGAATCGGACAAGGCCGTGAAAACGCAAAAGCATTCCTCGCAGAAAACCCAGAAGCGCTCGCCGCGCTCCGCACAGCCATCCTGGAAGCCCGTGGCGTGCTCAAACCTGAAGCTGCTGAAAGCTAATCGAAACCACCAGGGATGGGCGAGATGAGCCTGGCCTCCTTATGCCAGGCATGTCTCGCCCAAGGTGCGTCTGACATCCATTTGAAAGCAGGCAGAAGTCCTGTTTTGCGGGTCAATGGTGCACTCCGAGAACTGGAAGGTACGGCAAAACTCACACCTGCTGAAGTGGGTCAGATAGCCTTCGACATACTCTCCGAAGATCAACGAGAGGCCTTTAAAAACAATCTCGACATCGACCTCGCCATCACCCTGAGCGGCGTCGGAAGATTTCGCGTCAACATTTTTCGACAACGGCAGCAGATCGGCATTGCGCTGCGTGTGATTCCGCGAGAAACCCCCTCGATTGCTCGACTGGCTCTCCCCCAAGCACTGTTGGATTTGTCAGGCGCACAGCGAGGCCTCATTCTATTGACCGGAATCACTGGCTCTGGAAAAAGCACAACCCTTGCTGCCATGATTGAAGAAATCAACCGCTCGCAGCCCAAACACATCGTGACGATCGAAGATCCGATTGAATTCAACTTCCAGGACAAACAGTCCTTGATCTCGCAACGGGAAGTCGGTGCCGATGCCCTTTCCTTCAGCAGTGCCCTTCGCTCGGCGTTGCGACAAGACCCGGATGTCATTTTAGTAAGCGAGATTCGAGACAAAGAAACCATGGAGATCGCGCTTTCTGCCGCAGAGACGGGACACTTGGTACTTGCATCCTTGCATTCACTCAACGCTCCCGAAGCCATCACACGCATCGTAGACTTCTTTGAACTTCACCACCAACAAGCCATCCGCCATCTTTTAGCCAACTCGCTTCAAGCCATCATTTCCCAACGATTGGTGCCCTTGAAAGATGAAGACGGACGCATCGCAGCGGTGGAAGTAATGGTCAACCGTGGCGCAGTCAGCGAGTGCATCGAAAATCACGCACGACTCAAAGAAATCCCCGACTTTCTTGCCGCGGGAACCGCACAGTATGGCAGTCAAAGCTTTGACCAGTCTCTATTTTGGCACCATCAAGACGGCCTAATCACAGAGGAACAGGCGCTATTATTCGCTGATAATCCCAGTGATCTAAAGCTCCGCTTGGCTGGGATTTCATCCACAGAATGGACGCGTCCAAACTAAGGTTTCAATTTCTTGAGCGGTAGCGACGCATCAAGAGGGTTAGAGGCGTCAGATGTTGTAGAGGTGTACCTTGACTTCCGCTGAAATCCGCCGGCGTTTTTTATCTTTCTTCGAAAAAGAAGGCCATCGTGTCTTGCGTTCATCGCCACTGATCCCGGCCAACGATCCGACTCTGTTCTTCGTCAATGCGGGTATGGTGCAATTCAAAGATGTCTTTACGGGCACGGAGACGCGAGACTACCACCGAGCCACTACGGTCCAGAAGTGCCTGCGCGTATCTGGAAAGCACAACGATCTCGAGAATGTAGGGCGTACGCCGCGACACCACACTTTCTTTGAAATGCTTGGAAACTTTAGTTTTGGAAACTACTTCAAGCGAGAAGCCTGTGACTTCGCATGGCAGTTCCTCACCCAAGAGATGGAGCTTGACCCAGACAAGCTGTGGATCACCATCTTTGAAGAAGATGACGAGGCCTTTGAGATCTGGACAAAAGACGTTGGAGTTTCCCCGGATCGCGTTCAACGGATGGGCGCCAAAGACAACTTCTGGTCCATGGGTCCAGTAGGGCCATGTGGGCCTTGCTCTGAGATTCACTGGGATCATGGCCCGAGCATTTCTAGTGAAGAAGGTGGTCCAGCAACAGAAGATGATCGCTACGTGGAAATCTGGAATCTTGTCTTCATGCAATATGAACAGCACGAAGACGGTACCCGCACGGACCTGCCTAGCCCTTCGATTGACACAGGACTTGGACTCGAGCGGATTGCAGCGATCAAACAAGGCGTCTACTCAAACTACGATACCGACTGTTTCACTCCACTCATTCAGACAGCAAGCCAGGTCGCAGGCAAGACCTACGGCGAAGACGCGGAAACCGATGTGGCCATGCGTGTCATTGCCGATCATGCCCGCGCCACCGCCTTTCTCATTGCTGACGGCATCATGCCATCCAACGAGGAGCGCGGGTATGTGCTCCGACGTATCATGCGTCGGGCTATTCGTTACGGCGTAAAAGTGGGCCTCAATGAGCCTTTTCTGTACAAGACAGCCAACACGGTCGTCGAATCAATGGGCGAGGCTTATCCCGAACTAAAGGAACGCCAAAGCTTTATCGAAGAAGTTATCCGGGGCGAAGAGGAGCGCTTTGCAGAGACCCTTGAGAAGGGCTTGCAGCTACTGGAAGGGGCCCTCCAAAAATCCAAGGGTGAACTCGCAGGCGAGGTCGTCTTTAAGCTGTATGACACCTATGGTTTTCCACTGGATCTCACGCGTCTGATTGCTGAAGAGAGACAAGTCACCATCGACGAAGCAGGCTACCACCAATCCATGGAGGCACAACGGGCCGCCGGTCGCGCAGCCTGGAAAGGATCTGGGGAAGAAAGCAAGCTGGATGTAGATGCAGATTTACCAGCAACCGTTTTTCGCGGACACGACATCGTCAGCCACACCGCAAAAGTCGCCAGTATCTTCACTGGTGGCGCAGAAGTGCAATCTCTTCAAACTGGCGCCGAGGGGATACTCGTCGTCCCAGACACGCCATTCTATGCCGAGGCCGGTGGACAGGTCGCTGATACTGGATTCATCACGACAGAAGACGCACACTTTGTTGTCGAAGATGTACAAAAAGGACGAGGAAACGTCATTTTGCACATCGGCAGAATGACGTCCGGCTCTCTACATAAAGACGACCACGTCGCACTCAACGTCGACGAAAAACGACGCGATAGAATTCGCCTCAACCACACAGCAACGCATCTCCTTCATGCTGCGCTCAAGGACGTATTAGGCGATCACGTTGCCCAGAAGGGCTCCCTAGTTGAAGCGGATCGTTTGCGCTTTGACTTCTCCCACCACAAAGCCATGAAATCAGAGGAACTGGCTGCAGTGGAACAGATCGTCTTCGAGCAAATCCTCGACAACAAGCCAGTGGGAACACAACTGATGGACTTGGACGAGGCCGTCAACTCCGGAGCTATGGCCCTGTTTGGGGAAAAATACGACGAGAAGGTCCGAGTCGTGTCCGTCGACAGCTTCTCGAAAGAATTGTGTGGTGGCACTCATGTTCAAGCCACCGGCAATATTGGACTCTTCAAAATCACTTCGGAGTCCGGCATTGCGGCGGGAGTACGGCGCATTGAAGCCGTTACAGGCCATGGAGCCTATGCCTGGATCAGCGCCCTCGACAAAGCCAGCAAAGTCGCTTCCAGCAGACTAAAAACCACAACACAGGGCCTACCAAGCGCTCTCGACAAATTGCTCGCGGAGCGAAAACGGCTCGAAAAAGAGCTGGATGGCTTAAAACGAGAGCTCGCTAAAAACGCTTCGGGAAACCTCCTCGACTCCGTGCGAGAAATCGGTGGAATCAACGTACTGGCCGCGGAGCTGCCTGGAGACGCAAGCACGCTGAGAGATCAAGCAGACAACCTCCGCCAGAAACTCGGGTCAGGATTAGTGGTTCTCGGCTCGCGTGAAAATGGAGCCGTCATCCTCGTGGCCGCAACCACCAAAGACCTCATCGGCAAAGGCGTTCATGCGGGAAACATCATCCGCGACATCGCGAAGCTAGTCGGAGGCGGAGGTGGCGGCCGACCTGACATGGCGCAAGCTGGAGGCCGCAACCCCGATGCGCTGCCAGAGGCACTTGAACACGTCTATACATTGATTGGCGCAATCTGACTGAAGCATCATTCAGCCGCGAAAGCAAAGTTGCGATCCGCGCCCTCAGGCGCGTAGAAGCTTTCGCACCTGAATCCTCATTCAACGAGATCTTGGTAACTTAGCGTTGGCCCGATTCTTGCTTAATATGGCGATTGGAGTGTGTATTCGTGATTCCTGCTTATCATGTCCCCCAAGGACCTTTTGGGGTGATTCTCAACGCAAACGCTGGAAAAGTGACCCCTCGTCTGGCCCGTACTATCGGGCGCGTGGTGAAACCTGACCATGTGTTTCTGACTGAATCCCCTGAACATGCCAAAGAGATTGTGGAACTCTGCTTAGAGCGCGAGTACCGCACAGTGTTTGCCGGCGGTGGCGACGGTACTATCATGGATACTGTCAACACTCTGGACCATTACCGTTCTGATGTCGGCCACCTTCCAAATGTCGGCGTTCTACGCCTCGGCACAGGGAACGCCTTGGCTCGTACTCTTCGAAGCCGCAGAAGCCCTGCTCGCGATCTGGCTACTTTCCAAGCTGGAGACGTGCACCGCTCACATTCAATCCGCATGATGACGTGCAACGACACCCTCTTCCCCTTCGGTGGACTCGGTGTAGATGCAGCCGTATTGAATGACTACTACGGCATGAAAACCAAGTGGGCTAACACCCGACTTGCTGGTCTGTTTCGAGGATTTTCGGGCTATATGCTGGCTGGTCTTGGTAAGACTGCGCCCGACCTTATGCGCAAAAAAATGCGTAACGTCACAGTGATCAATCTTGGCGGCCCAGCTTACGAGATGGATCATGATGGCAACGAAATCGGCGATGCTATTCCTACAGGCCAAGTGATCTATCAAGGGCCTTGCAGCTTCCTTGGTGGTGGCACAACAGAAATCATTGGCTACGGTCTGCGGATCTTCCCCAATGCAACCCAACGGCCAGGCCGCTTCCAATTGCGCCTTCTGTCGTTGACCCCCTGGGAATGCATCACCAAAATGATTCCAGCGGCTCGTGGCACGCTGCAACACCCCAAGATGCACGACTACTACGTGGATAAAGTGCGCGTGATCTTTGATGACGACATGCCGTTCCAACTTGGTGGAGACCCGCGGGGCTACGTGACAGAAGTAGAGTTCGGCATCTCCGAGCATCCTGTGAACTTCATCGGTCGCGCCTAAACAGCGCAACACTGCAAGGATCGTCACCGGCTTTTTTCCGGAGAAGACCTTCACGCTCGCCGTAGCGTGCTAATTCTCGCTCCCCCTAATCGACAGGAGCGACAATGAATCTCAACGACTGCAAAGCATTCGTGACCGGAGGCGCCTCAGGCATGGGCCGCCACTTCACCCTTTCCTTGGCCGCAGCAGGCGCCGATGTGGCCTTTTGTGATCTCGATCCAGAAGGCATCGCCGCTACAGAGGCAGCTGGTGCAGACTTGCCCGGTAAGGTCGTCGGCTTTGAAGCCAATGTTGCAGATGAAGCATCCGTGGTCGGCGTGATCCAATCCGCGAAAGAAGCACTCGACGGTTTGAACTGCCTCATCAACAACGCAGGAATCTTTCGCGACGGCTTGTTGGTAAAGAAAGACCGAGAAACCGGCGAGATCAAGACCATGTCTCTGAAGAAGTGGCAAGCCGTCATCGACGTCGACCTCACCGGCCCATTCTTGTGCACCCGCGAGTTCGCCGCCCAATGCGTTGAGAGCGGCACGAAAGATGCTGTAATCGTGAACATCTCTTCGGTGGCCCGTCACGGCAACCGTGGCCAAAGCAACTACTCCGCCGCAAAGGCAGGTTTAGTGGCCGACACCAAGCTCTGGGCACTTGAGCTCTCCAGATACGGTATTCGTACAGGCGCAATCGCCCCAGGCTTTGTCGACACCCCTATCCTACAAGGTATGCGACCCGACGTGCTAGAAGGCATGCTCAAAGCCGTGCCACTGCGCCGTGCTGCCTCACAAGACGAGATCTTTCTCGCCGTCAAGTTCATCATTGAGTGTGGCTACTTCACCGGACGCTGCATCGATATCGACGGTGGGCTCAGCGTCTAATCAAAAAGCGAATCCGCTTTGCGCTCTAAGAGCCGAAGCGCTTCGTCCTCAGGGTGGTCTTCCGCAAGTCGGGTGGCCACCTTTTTTGCTTCGTCCACATTGTCTGATTTCCAATACGCAAACGCTAACAACCCTAGCGCCTCAGCTCGGTCCTCTGATTCTGAATAACGACGCAGCATCGGCTCTAAACGAGCGATCACTGCCGGCCAAGCCTCCCGCTTCCCGTAAAACTGTGCGATCAGCAACTCTTTCCGGGCAAGTCGATTTCGCCCTTGAGTCACAGCTTGGAGCACTTCGTCTCGATACTCAGACTCTGGAAAACGACGCTCAAAGTTTGCCCAGGCGTGCACAGCCTGCTGCGTCCATGTCTGATCTCGAGCAGCAATCCTCGAAGCCTTTCGGTAATAAGAAAGTCCCAAACGATAGACGGAGTAATCCAAGTCCTCATGACGGGGATGAAGCCGAGCAAAGTCTTCGTAGGCTGCTCGAGCGAGGTCGTACTCCGACTGCTTGAAGTACAAATCAGCAATCGCGAGCTCGGCCTTTACCGCGTAAGGGTTGTCCCGGTGGGTATTTCGGAGTGCCGAAAAATGCTCCATGGCCTTTTCATAGTAGCCCCGCTTCATTTGTTTCATGCCCATTTCGTAGCGCTGCTCCGGGGTGTAACTCCCGGCCACCGCCACACCACCAAGCACACAACTCAAAAAAACCGTGGTGAGAAGCTTTAAGGTCATTCCGTACTCCTTGAAAACCGGTTTATCTCATCGACTCCCAAGGATCGAGAGTTTGACGGACTGTGCTTGGCTCCCTAATGGAGAAATGATTCGCGCCAAGGAAAAAAACCGATGTCGACCCAACCAGCCAGTGTCAGCTTTTCATCCTTTGTGACTTCTCTTTTCGTTTCAGCACTGCATTTTTTAGGACAAACAGAAGAAGAGCCTCAGCCACGACTGTTGATGGCAAAACAAACCATCGATCTTCTGGAAGTACTGAAAGTCAAGACCGAGGGCAACCTCGATGAAGAAGAAGATAAGCACCTCAACCAACTCATTTCAGAACTTCAACTGAAATACATTGAGGTGTCCAAAGCTTCGGAAAACTCCGAAAGCAAATAGTCGAGGACTTGCCGCTGCAAGCACTTGATTTCTTCCTCTGTTGAATGTCATGCTCTCCCACACGTCAGCGGCACGCCGACCATTCTCAGGGAGCCCATCATGTCTCGTTCAATCTTCGCCCTTAGCTCGCGTATGCTCACCCTTGGGGCTGCAGCTGCTCTCATTTCCACCACAGCCATGGCCGATCCAGACAGTCGGAGAGAACGAAAACAAGAAAAAGCCGATCTCGCGGAATCAACTGTTGAAGTACGTGACGACCAGATTGATCTACGGACCCTCAACGACATTGTTGAGGATTGGCATCGTGCGCGAGCCAACCGAAATCGTGCGGCAGAACGACGTGCTGATGAACGGATTGAACGCTGGTACAAAAGAGAACTCAGCGAAGCGCACACCGAAGTACGCGAAGCTCAAAAAGAGGTGAAAGTTTCCGCGGACGAGGTCCGTAGTGAAATGGGCAATGCCAAAAGGGCTCACCGACGCGGAAAGCACAAAGCAGCCAAACATCAAAAAGCTGAGCTCCGCGACGACAAAAGGGATCTACAGGACGACAAAAGAGATTTGGCAGAACAGCAACGAGATTTAGCCCAACTGCAAAGAATCGCTCGCGAATTAGAGCGCTTACAATCGATATTCCGTTCCAATCGAGCCACCCCTGCACAATATGCCAAAAAAAGTGCCCTGCTTCGCGAGCTTCAGGCCATTGCCCGAGACGAAGTAAAAGATTCAAAAAATGAGGTCCGGGAAGACAAGATCGAGCTTCGTGAGGATCGAAAATAGGCGTCGAAATGCGGGAGTAAAACCAAGACCAGACAAAAGTCTTGCAGAAGGCTTTGCATTCCGAGATTGACAGTGTCCCCGTCGCCCGACTAAGTTCCCCTACCCCCAATCCAGGGAACCCTTAAGAGGGAGGAGACCTCAATGCGTACTATTTTGCCTGTACTCACGCTTGCTCTTGTGGCTTGCGGCAAGGATACAGACTCAACTGAAGATTCGGGCGATGCCGGCTGTGAAGTCGAAGTCCGACAAACCTATCCCGCCGATGGCGCTACCGATTTTTATTACAAAGGAACCATTGAGTTCCAGCTGAACAAAGCGGACGAAACCGCCGTAATCAGCATCGACGGCGTAGACGGTGAGTCTTGGCTCAACGATCGTAACGACGTCGTCTACTTCCAGCCTACGGATGATTTGGCCCCCAACTCCAGCTACACAGCAACCCTGTCGTACTGCACCGGTGAGCCCGCAATCAGCTTCACTACCTCAGCGCTCGGCGAGACTGTCAGTGAAAGCGTAGACCTCACAGCATTCACCTACAGCTTGGATCTCCAGAGCGGCCGCGTGATTGTACCTGAGGGTGTAGGCGCTGTGCTTCAGGACTACCTTGATTTCCAAATCTTGGTCCAGCCGACTTCCGTCGAAAACGACCAGATCGAGATTCTTGGCGCTATTCCTGACGATACCGATGCTTCGCATCAATCCTATTGCGATCCAAGCATTCCTTTCCCTGCTGCAGACTTTTCATCTGCACCGTACTTCCAGTTCGGTCCTCAATCTACAACCATCGACGTGGCGGATATGTCCATCACCATTGATGAGTTGATGATTTCGGGTACCTTCTCGGCA
>Ga0163179_10002281_pt1 | contig 13432 bp, 24 predicted proteins | sample AtlANTMetagenome_FD_109643 | JGI IMG/M metagenome (GOLD analysis project Ga0163179, IMG submission 109643) | Marine eukaryotic phytoplankton communities from the Atlantic Ocean - Atlantic ANT 2 Metagenome | ecosystem: Environmental > Aquatic > Marine > Oceanic | place: North Atlantic Ocean...
GGCGCCGGTACATATAACACTGACACCGTACGGTATGTTAGACTCACGAACCTCGACAATAAGAATTTTGTAAGGCTTGAGTTCGCCTCAGGTTCTACAGGTTCTCAATTTGATGTTAAGCTTAACCCCAATACAAGCTACATCTTTACTAATGCCTCAATATCTGGATCGTCGGCTGGTGTAACATTTGGTTCATTTAGTGACATCACTAGCGTGAAAGCGAAAGCAGACACGTCAGCAGTTGATCTTGGGCTATTTGTAGCCACCACTTAACAGCACAAGGTGAAATCAAAAGTTTTCGGAAATTAGATAGTAACCGATTGTATATAAAAGGAGAAAAAATGACCGATATCGAATTGACAATTAAGGCAATGAATGAGGGGATACTCCCTGCTTTTAATAGCAGTGAAGTTGCCCAACTCCTTGAGACGTGTGATCCAAAAGACGCACGCAAAATGAAGAGGAAATTTCGTAAGCTTTGGCGTAAGGAGAAGAAGCAATCAATGAAGACTGCTTCCTCTGTCGAAGAGCTCAAAGTAATTGACGCAATGTTCTCTATACCTGTGCAACGTAGGAATCTTGTTCGCAAGCGACTTCTAGGGTAGCTTTTATCTACTAGACGAAATACTTATTATAAGTTGAAGCGTGGAGTTGTGTGTGCCGTACAATATAAACAAAAAAAGCTGTAAGCAGAGTGATGGCGACTCTGGTAGCTATGTTCTCTCGTATACAGACAAGAAGGGCAAGAAGCATAATAATTGTCACACTTCTAAGAAAAAAGCTCAAGGTCAGATTGCTGCCATTGAAGGTCCAAGAGAAATGGACGAGACTGACGATATGGTTTTCGGAGGTGGGGGTGCTGAAGCTGATGAAGAGAATGATGAGATGGAAGAAGCAATCTTGAGACAGTGGGTTAGGGAGAGACTTTTAAGTGAGCAAGCCGCACCCAGTAGTAAAGCTGTTTGCAAAATAAATTATCCCAACCACAAAGCTGCCGCCGATGCCATCGCAACAGCACTTGGGGCGACTGTACAAAGAACAGAGCCCCGCGGCGCCGCGCGAGGACTTAGAATTGTTTTTAACCCAGCACGTCCGCTACCGTCTGCCGCTGATTTGCTTACAGCTGTCCAAACAGCTCTCGACTGTACAGACATTACGGGTGGAGAGATTGGGATGAACAATGCTTATTCGAGCAAATACGTTTCATCAAAATTTAATTTACCAGACCCTAAGAAGACCAAGAAAAACCACCCCCAAGAATTAGGGATCGTTTTACTCCATAAAGACGCCAAAAGTAAAAAAGAGGGTGGCACATCAGGCCCGGGAGAGCAAGAGCTTTTTGATGGCGTTGCCTCAATCGGTGCGTCGGAAGAGAACCCGGTTACAGTCGTACTCGGTAATCAACGCTTTGAGGGTGTAACAGGTGTTGTAGCACCAGAGAGAAAGCACGCTGCCGGTGGAGAGCCGAAGATTGATATTATGCTATTAGGCGCCGGTGGGCAAGGGCACCCTAAAGGTGCGTTTAGCTTAAAAGACGCCGGCGGCGCGCCGACGTATGGTGGCTGGTCAAGAATAGAGAAACACCTTGGCGCCGCTGGTAAAAAAGAGCTTGAGAAATTTATCGATGAATATATCAAGGTTCGAAAGCCTCAGAAGAATCAAGATGGCGTCTATGTAGGGACAGGAGGAAATTTCTCTATGCCCGTGAGTGATGAGATTGCTACATTCGCCCTTTACGGTAACGCCGCGACGAGTGGCGGCCAGTCTTGGGGCAAAGACAAGGTAGACCACCTTGTGACAGTTGGTAGCACAGAGAGCACGATATCAGATGATGGTATGACAATCACCTTTCCAGGTTATTCTGTTGCTCCAAGCGGTGACCTGCTTCGTGGCACAGATTGGGAAGCCTACTTTCTTTATAGGGGCGCTAGCGATAGAGTTTCTGGGCCGCCAGGCAAAAAACTCCAAGGCAGAATTGCTATATCTAACGCAAAGAGATCAAGGCAGTATCATTCTACATCCAGCGCAGAAGAAACGAAGCCAAAAGAATTAACACCAGAATCAAATCTGCGATCCATTATTCATAATCTTCTCTTGGAAGACTTGACACGTGCAGATAGGACAGAGATCGCACGGATATTCAAAAAAGAATTAGAGAAATCCTCAGCAGCGAAAAAGATAATCAGAAAAGAAGTTGAGTCATACGACAAAAAAACGGTACCTGGAATGGTGGACAAAGCGTTTAAGAAGAACTTCGACAAAGAATTAAAGAAGGCTTTAGGTGTTAGCTTCTTTGGCACACCTGGAAAGATTAACAAGTTTGTCGTTGATGAGATTCATGATGAAGTTGAAAAAATACTTGGGGATAAAGCGACGAAAGAATTAATCGTGCAAATCTGTAAGGACGTAATAATCAAGCTTTATAGGGAGCTTAGCTTTACATATAAGCCAGTGATTCAACGATTGAAGATATGAATGCTCATAGTGAATTAGAGAAGCTTATAAGAGAGATGACGATAGCGCAAGGGCTCCGCCCGCGGTCTCCCGTTGAGCGACTTATCTACAATGAAGACTATGTTCGTGGCGTACTCGGGATCAATATCCCGCTTAATGAATCGTACCCTTACTCTCTCGAATTACAGGAAAAGATTCTAGAAGAGCACCTCATTTTTGAAGGTTTCTTTTCAGACTTCAAAAAACTTTCTGGTGATGCAAAGAACCTTGCTTTGGCGATGAGATACATGATGGAGGACGGCTCCCGAATAAGTGATTTCGTATCAGCTGCTTATGAGACAGTCATAAAAGAGCCGCTGGAAAAGATTTCGGGGTTTATTGAAAAGATTACCACTGTGCTTAAGGATTTGTTTGAAAAGTTTGCGCTACCAAAAGTGCAAGGTGCTTGGGACAAATTAAAAGAAGTCCTTGTCGCGTTTGGAGAAAAACTCCAAGGTGCATGGGACAAGATAAATGGTATGTCTGGATGGAAGCAAGCTCTAGTTGTAATGGGCTTTGGTACTGCATTGGGCTATCTCTGGAGTGAGCAAGGTATTGGAGACATAGTGGAAACAGCAGACGGCGTCTTGGAGGGCCTTGGAGAACTTATACCCAAAGCAGTTGCAAAGCTATCAACCATAACAGATAAGCTAGACGGTGAAGAGACAAAAAACGTCCTTAGTCTTGCAAAAGAATCCAAGCTCCCTACACTGGCAGCTCTTTTATACGAAGAAGCGTCTGCATCAGACAAGATTGAGAAAGCTGATAAAGGCACCGACGCCGCCGGAAAAGCCTCAGAAATCGCTGGTAAGCTAGGGGGAGATGAACTTGACTTAATTGGCAAAGTGAAAAAAGAAATCATGAAGCAAATCGAACCATTGCTAAAAGTCGTTAAAGAAAAAGTTGTCGATGCTTTCAAGAATATTGTCAAGCAAATCGGTGCAGACGCTTTATTGGGTCTTGCCAGCGGTGGCGTCAGTACTTTTATCTCTGGTGTTAAGAAAGCTTTCGGCGGTATGAAGCTTGTCTCCAAATTATTCGGTGGAACGTTGGGTAAGTTCGTTGACAAGATTAAGAATCCAGAGAAAGAAGCTGAAGAAGCTGAGAAGGGTGAGGACGACCCAACAGATGACAGCACAAAGAAAGAAGAAAAGAAAGAAGAAAAGAAAGAAGCAATTTCTAGAGATGAGCTTATTTTACGAGAGTTCATCCGTGAGAGGTTACTAGCGTCATAGGGAGAGAGTGTGAAAGAATTACAGCGAGCTTTAAAGATTATGTGCTTGGTAGCTTTTGGAGCGAATATTGTTGTTATGGCTTTTGCATGGATGGTACCGAGCGTGGAGTTGTTTATGTTGGGTGCCTGCTCGAGCGTTCTTGTTTTGTTCGGGTATCTTTATGGAGATGTACGACCGTTATTTGGCGATAAAGAAGACGAATAGAGAAACAAACTCTCCCATTCTCTTATTGTTTGAATATGAGACTTCCAGATGAAAAACAGCTATATAGTCAGGGAGATAAAGTAACAACAGTCGAAGGCGTATCAGGCGTTATTAGAAGTGTTTCTTCCCATTCAGTGTATTATGAAGCGCGCCCGATTGCTTCGTATATTCGGTATACGTACGTCATGACGTGCTCTGCTGGAAAAGACTATTACTTAAAAGCTGATGAAATTATCTGAAGAAGTTGAAAATTAACCTCAATTCTTTTATTATTTACTCATGGATCCTAAGTACCGCATTGGCCAGATAGTCAAAGTGTATGATTATTATGCTGACATGATTGTTAAAGATGTCTTTTATGGCTTGATAATCGACGTGAAGTCGCATGATATCTTTTCAGATGACAGAGGCCCAACACATGTCTATTCAATCTTGCCAGACGCTAAGCACTCTAAAATTCAATTAGCAGAAGAATTTGCAATAGAACATCTGGAAAGTCAATGAGAGATCTTCTTGCGACATTTCTTGCTTTGGCGGTTATATTCACCACTGTGTGGGGTATAATAACGTTATTCATTTTGGGTGTTGAAGCGCTAGCAGACGTTGGCGTTCCGCCTGGAGTACTTTACTTTTCCGCAGGTGCTGTGACTGCTCGTTTGTATAAAGAGATTGGTCGGTGGTTCGCAAATTACTGCGATATCGTTTGGGAAAAGTTATGTGATTGGATAGTGTGGAGATGAAGATAAGACCGATACTGCCCGCTTATCGTTCTGCTGATAAAGATGAGCGTCATGATGCTGAAGAGAAGCGTATAAGGTTTTTGCTTAACCTGCTGTGTGAGATGAATATTCCTCAATCGAAGATGCAATTTTTAAAGCTAAAGTCTCAAAGAAAAGAAACGCTTAAGTGGCTGAGTGTAAATCTTGCTGTTAATAATTCACATCATAGAAATTTTAAGCAGGCCACTAACCTGATTAAACTTTTGCTTAAGACGACGGGTAAGTGAACCATGAATGCGTATGATGTATTAGGCATTTCGTCGGATGCTTCATCTTCTGATATTAAGAAAGCTTATCGCAAGTTAGCGATGGATTACCATCCAGACAGAAATTCCAGTAAAGAAGCAGAGAATAAGTTTAAGCAAGTCAGTGAGGCTTATGATATATTAAGCTCCAACCAAAAGCGCGCAGAGCACGATGCTCAATTACACATGCGGAATAATCGGCATACTTCTAGAGGAGACCCAATCTTCGATCACTTTTTCCGCAATGGTGGTTTCGGCGGGTTTGAAGATATTTTCGGTCCTGGCGGATTTCAGCAAAGACCCTATATGGAGCGCGCTTCCGCTTCAGTCGCACTCACTTTAGAAGAAGCGTTTCATGGAGCAAGAAGAGTTTTCACGATAGATAATAGACAAGTTGAAGTGCATATTCCTTCTGGTGTAACAGACGGTCAGCAGCTTAGCGTACGAGTTGATAACCGCCTGCATCTTAGTGTTCAAATACGTCTACGACCACATAATGTTTTTGTAAGAGAGGGGGACGACTTGTATTGCAAGATAGAAGTACCGCTCGTCACAGCCGTGTCAGGCGGAGACATACAGGTTCCAGGAATTACCGGTCCCATCCGTTTAAAGATACCCAAGATGGTCAACTCACACACTCGCCTGCGCGTCAAAAATTCAGGAATGAAAAGAGGAGAACACCGTGGCTCAACCTACTACGAGATTAAGCTTCGGCTGCAAGACTTAGACACAGTAGATGCCAACCTTTTGGCGGGCATCTTTACTAATTACTCTGAATCGTAAAACGGGTATGTATGAGTTGGTGGTTTAGAGAACCCGCGTCCGTCATCTTCTGGGTTTCTTCCATTCATCAAATCTTGTGCTCTTTGGCGATACGTTTCATGCTTAATCCACATCCGCACGAATGAAGATTCTGCAACAGTACCAAACTCCAAGAGGTCAGATGCGCTCATGCCGATTAGAGAGTTTAGCTCTTCTCTCAGCAGCGGCGCTTTTACAAGACATTTTACGTATGCTCTTTCTACATCTACTTTAGCCATAGGATTAATCACCTCATTTGATTAATAAATATGCTGAACATTTGCGCAGATTCCATTACTTTTTAATTAACCTCAATTAATAGGAGCGTTGTATTTCATGCCAGCCGAAATTATTGACTTACTAGAATATAAGAAAAAGAAAGAGGAAGAAGAGATAGAGAGCTTGAAGGCTCAACTTCGAGATATTGCTGTAATCCCTCCTGAGTCGATGCCTTACTACATGTACTCTATAGAGGACGGGCCGTATTATACATACGATTCATCTGGCTATTATACCAGCCCTCAATTTGATAAAGGCAGCTACGGAACAAGCGTCACTACAAGAGATGAGAGAGAGTATCTCTTTTCAGATTTGTGGCATGTACCCGCTGAGGAAGACCATAATGAGTGGGAATAAAAGCAGGTATAGGTTTGAACATGCCGGGATGGTCGCACCAGGAGATGTGTTGATTGATCGAGAGGGTCATGAAATGGTTGTAGTAGAAGTAGTCAACCGCTCAACTGGGGATTGCTACGCGCTGTACAACGGCGAGATTAAACTAATAAACGCTCTAAGGTCTTCACGTATTATGCAAAAAACTACCATGACGAAGGATTACCCTGATGCGGAAACCCAAGCCTGAGATTATCGGTATTTTATATCGAAATGAGGCAGGTGCTCTACAAGTTATCAATGACACAGGGTCTCATGACTTGTTAATAGACCCGCCAGAAGGACACCCGATGCCATTACCTGCTGTTCAATTAACAGAGCTTAATATGGTATGTGTCGATTGGGGAAGCGGTCAAGACCCAGAGTATTGGGCAGAAGATATATGGCATGATTTGTTGGATGATATGAAAGACGAAGGTCAAGACGTAGCAGGCATTTTTGAAAAAAATAAGAACAATGTGTTCCCTGCGCTTTTAATTGGATAAGCTAATACAGGAGGTTATTATGGTTAGCGAACCTACAGTGAAAGAATTTGTTGAGAAAGTCCTTGCATTCGAGGCAGAAAAGAAAGAGCTTGCAGAGGCAGAGAAAGAGCTCTATAGCGACTATAAAGACAAGCTAGATGTGAAAGCATTCCGTGCAGCATTGAGAATTGCGAAGATTCGTTCAAAGCTAGACGCAGATGTAGAGAATGATGTTGATAAGATGTTGGCGGTAGTGAGTGATAAAGTTTAATACTTTGCTCTTTAGCCATATATTTAGCGTGTAAATGTAAATCACAGTGAGGATTACAATGAAAAACAAGATATTAACAGCGACCGTGATGGCAACGTTGCTGGGAGTGTATTCTGCAGGTGTGTATCAGTTTTCTTTAAGCGAGATTGAAGCTCGAGAGGTACTACAGTCCAGCATGGAAAGGCCGGCGCTCAGCGAAGATAATAGAGAAAGCGATAAGCGTAGGATTCTTGACGTGGTTCAGGTTAGGGAGTTTATAACAGTTGATTCAAATCTACCAGTACCTGGAGCAGATTGTGAATTAAACGTCGAAGAAAGCGAGACAACCGAAGAGCAGATCAATGAAGATTTATCGACTTGCTTTGATGCTATCCAGCCTACTAAGTAGTTTTTTCTTTCTGCTAGCTCTACAGTCAGGGGTCGCAATGGCGGCTCCTGATTTGCTTGAGTGCGATCAATTCTATTTGGCGACAAACTCTAGTGACAGGTGTCAAACAACAGACTGTATGTGCAGAGTTCGGCCAGGCCCTCGTCCTGTAAACCCTCAGCTAATAGAAGAGTTTGATAGAAGGTACAGCGTATATTTCCCAAGCGCTGTACATGAGATGACGTCGGTACAGTCTAGCGCAGCTCAAGACTACTTGGGAGAGCTACATGAGCTTTACCCTTCTGCAAGAGCAACTGTGATTGCTTATACTGATGCATGTGGCTCAACGTCATATAACACTGAGTTAGCTAGAAGAAGACTGCAGACTGCAATAGACGAGCTTGACGGTTTATTTCGCGTTACGCATACCCTAATACACCCTGAAGCATCTCAGCTGTGCCCTCTACCTGAAGCCCGGAGAGTGGATATAATAGTTCACACAGAAAGAAGGCTCACCACCACGATCGATAAGATCCCTGCAGATGTATATCTCATCGATGCATCCGGATCGATGTGGCCTGAGTGGCGACGGTGGACAGACGTTATCAACGCTTCTTATAAGCCCGGCTCAAGAATTTATGTCTCTATGACTAGTGGGTGTAGAAGAAACCAAAGAATAAATGATGTGTCACCAGGCGGTGGGACTGAGATCTGGTATGCGTACTGGAGAGTGCTTGACTGGATGCAGCCAGGTGAAACGCTAGCGATAATTTCCGATTTTCAATCAGATATTCCTTTGACTAGATCAGAGCACAGCATTATATCTGCCAAGGTAGCTGAGAGAGGCATCAACGTCATCGTGGTTAGACCATAAACAAACGCTAGATAATGATTAAGATTGCGCTGTTCTATTCTTCTTAAAAGGAAAGGGTTTTGAAATGAACGCAGCAGCTGATTTAACATTTCTTGAGTCATTTCGTGTCTGGTCAGTCATTGCGACTTGCGCGGTTGGCTCTTTTACATCTTCTTTTTTTATTACTACAACATTTTTAGGTCTTTTTTAACCTTTTTACGCACTGACTAGTAATATTACGCTCTCTACAGTATAATCAATTAAGATGGAGGACGTTTTTTAGTGGATGATACAATCCAGATTCAAGTCGCTTTTTTTAAGGGCGAAGCCGGATTGCTACATAAAGTGATTCGATGGTGGACGAAGAGTCCATATAGTCATGCTGAGCTGATTATGCCAGACGGTAAGACATGGATCAGCATAAGCCCATTCCTCAATTCTAGAGTAACTGCTAGAATTAAACACAGGGTTGAGAATCCTGAAGAGTGGGAGTACCTCACCTTCAACCTCAGTTGGCGTGAGCCGGTAAGAAAATACCAGCTTGATCAGCTGTACAAATTTATTGATATGACGCAAGGTTCAAAATATGACTGGACTGGCATGATAATGTCTCAGCTTTGTCCTTATCTAATTAAGCGCAGGAACAAGTGGTATTGCTCTGAGTGGATAGCACATGCGCTAGTGAATTCAAGAGTTATTATGTGGGATGACTTAAGGCTTTACGATACCCCTGATCTATCTCCAGGCAAATTATACTCTCTGTTAAGGGCAAAGTGTATACATGGGCAGCAAGACCTTTAGTATAAGTTAACACCCAGAGGAACAAATGAAGAAAGAACAACAGCAAAAAATCGTCTCAATCCGCCAAGGATTAATCGAGGGTCATCGCAAGTATTTAGATGGCGCCGGGAATCCGGATGTTGCGATGTGCCGTCAAAAAGATGTCGCGTTTATCCTTGAAAGAGCTATTAAAAAGATAGACGAATTGCTTCAAGAGACTGGTGTATCTTTTAATTAATTTCTGTACATTGGGCATTTCGTTCGTATAATCTTATTGTCATTAACTAATAAAGACTTTCGGAGGTTATACACATGACAAAGAAGTATCGTAATAGCTTTAAGACCATGCGTCCTGATGTTGCAAAGCACGTGGGCCGTGAGATTTTTAATGCAACCCTAGCCGACCGCGACGCTGATGAGGTCAACGCTCGTCTAGCCAAGGCAGGCATTACTAACCCAAGTGGTACGCCCGTGTTCTTTTCAAATGAGCACCTTAATCAGATGAAGTCTGGAATTCGTACAGTGTTTACTTTGATCCAGGAACGCGCTCCACATCGTATGGAAGAAGCATTTGATATGGTGACCTCGATGAATACCGGAGGGTTTTATGGACCGTGGTATGTGAAGTATTGTATTCCTTTTGCTCTAGATACCGGCGGTCCTTTGTGGATGCCGTATTCCACAGCTAAGGAAGTAGCGAATATGCTCAAGAGTAATCCTGGCCGTGAATTCACAAGCAGCGGCGATAGCTCTTTCGGAGAGTTTGGTAAATTCTAATAGCTTAGAAAATCTTCTGCACCAGGCGATGCCATTGCAGAAGTAACTGACCAGATTTTAGTAGTCTGTTTATGAAGAGGAGCGCATGCAAAAATGTTCTCCTCTTCTTTGTTTATCCCAAATTGCGCGAACCATATTAGAAGCGAATCCGAACCAATGTTGATGATAAGTCCGAGCTGTCCTTCTGCGAACATTATAGTCTCCCAGTTACCACGATACGCATCTCTAGAGACAAGCATTTCTCCTGCGACATAAACTAATTCACCGGGATTGTGCACGCTCACTCTATTGCGCTAAGGTATCTTCAAGAAGGGCGTCAAGAATCTGCTGATTATATCCTGATTGAAAATAATAAATCTCCATTTTATCTGTGATGAAGACAAACGTCGGCCATGAGCCAAGTGGCCAGCCGATTGTTGGGTCAGAGCTGAGTAAGTCTCTTGAGCCCTGTAGGACTGGCTCTGTTTCTATGCCCAGGTTTACAGCCCATGACTGTACATCACTAAGCGTTGGAGGCTGGCCTTGAGGATTGTCGATCAGCACTGTGATGTATTTGACATCATGATCCGCAAACCTCTCTATTGTACCCTGCACGTCAGCTCCTGCCTGTACACACGGACCACACCACATCGCACTAAGGTCTAATATAATCGCGCTACCATAAAAATCATAAAGAGAAACTTCTTCATCATTTTGGTCTTTTAGCGTAAAGTTGCAGGGATGGTCACCAACAACCTGGCTACATGTTTCCCAAGTTGCGAATGGGTATGGATCCTGAGGTGAGCTGTCGTCGGTCTCTAATTCAGCTGGCCCGCATGCGGAGCAAGCTGTTAAAAAAGTTATCAGTAAGGCTATAAAAGTCTTTTTCATTATTCTTCTTCCTCGCACACTGCCCATGTTGCGTAAGTAACATCTATCAAGGCTCCTTCTCCAGGAATGACCGTGAAAATAACAGCGTTGATTGTTGAGTCATACACCCAGTCAGTTGATATTACTCCATCCACTTCTGCAGAGATTGTACTTACGATCGGGTCCCCGGAAAGATAGAAGGCAGTTTGTGCAAGAGACTCTCTTGCTAGCTCTTCCATTGGTGTGCCCCAGTCTTCTGCGCAAATAGAGAGATACGTTCCGCCAGTTAACATTACAAGGTTATGATAATCTGTTCCTGCTTGAGCGCCACCGTTTGAGGTACATCCACCTGGAACGTCACCAGCAACTGCATGCGCAACAGACATTGAAGAGTCTGTCTTAAGCGAAGTTAATCTCCCTGCCATCGTGGTATATTGGACTGTCGACCAATCATCTTCGTCAGATAGATAAATGATGACCAGCTTTGCATCGTCTCTTAAGAACGCGCTACCAGGGCTAGCATCGCCACCTGCACCAGTCGCATTCCATGACATATCCATCCCTTTTTCCATTGCACTACCTCGACAGCCGATACCTGTAATCTGGCTAGCAGCCTCAGCTATTGGGTCTGGTGTTAAGGGCGTGATGATGTCACCAACAAAATTATGGTTGTCAGTCGTAATGAACGCTATTTGGTAATCGTAGCCTGACGTTGACAGTATATTAATGAACGTGTCAAAGTTATTTGCGAGCTGCGTCTGGTTTCCACACATCGACCCAGAATTGTCAATAACAAAAAGGATGTCTGATCCCATCACACCGTCTTGTTCGAATGAGTCTATTGTAATAGAATCGTACGTACCTTCTCCGACTTGTGCAGCGGTCTCAACAGGTGTTACGGGATCATTTGACTGAACCTCAAAGTATCCGTTATCGTTAACTAGATCCAGAGGAATAAATTCAAGGTCAAGATAAAGTATATCACCTGGTGGCACAATCCATGGATAAGGACCGTACTCCATTTCATAGTCCATTGGATAAAAGTCGGTGGGTACCGATGCGTAATAGTCGACTTGATCGATTTCAAGGTCTACGTTACCGATATTACCAATTTCAATCTCTAGTGTATCATCACAGCCAAGGTTAACCATACTAAAATCATGTGATACGGGAGATACATTTATAATAGGCGCATCACCTGAGCCGTCTAGCTGTACAACTGTGATGTGTTCATCTTCATCATTGGATAAGATAATTAGCTGATCATTATTCGTTTCATACGTCTTTGGGTCATACGTGATATTCGCAATAACTTCTTCGCCTGGGTCTAGATCGTATTGTGTTACAGGCTCAAGCGTAAAGTTTTCAGTATCAACAGACAGAAACACATTGTCTAATTCTAGTATGTCGTTACCGATATTCTGGATGCGGACTTCTATTAAGTCACTATGACCCTCCGCATTAAGCGGACCAAAGTCATGCTCTAATGGCGTGACGTATATCTCAGGAGCATATTCAACTTTCTTGCTAAGTGAGTAATCAGAGCAACCGCTGAATAATGTAAAAGATGCAGCTAGTAAGAGAGTTAACTTTCGCACCATACCTCCGTCTTCCCTCAAATTTTAAGTATAGGCACGAGAGCATAATTTGGCTATATTTAATAATAGCTGATTATGAGTGACTCCGAGAAAAGTTTAGACCCGTTTGCTGACGCGAAGCTTGTTGCTGTCATTGGCGGCACAATCGACAGCGGTGAAAACCTACGTGAAAGTGTAAGAGTGTGTAGCGTTTTAGAGGTAGGAGAGAATGACATTCTAGTCAAAGATACAGGGACGTACACTGAAAGAACGGCGATCGTACCGAAGAGTTTATGTGTCCCAATCCACGCTACGTTCGAAGAGGTATCATTAGCTGCACCTCAGATACCTCAGCTTGGTGACCTTGTGTTGTATTATGGAAAGCTAGAATGGAAAGACAAGACGCCTACAAGGATCGCCGGCATCTTGTGCGAGCTGAAGTACGACTTAGGCACCCCCTCGAAAGCGAAAGTGTTGTCAAGCGGCAAGATGAAGGAAGTAGAATACAGCGGCTTGCTTGTGTTGCAAAGTAAAAAATAACTGCATTTAATTCTGATAATCGTGCAATTTATATCGATTATATGGTATAATATAATTGAATGGTTGGGGAGGATGTTCCTTTTCACCACCCCTCAAAAAGGAGAGTTACAGATGGCAAGAGTTAAAGCAGGTTTCAGAGCTGGAGACATGGTCACCGTCAAAGATGAAGCGTTCAAAGTAAATTGGGATGACACTGTCGAAGACACCGTACGAGCGAATTATCACGTCACTCGTGAAGACACCGAACAATGGCGTCAAGAAAAGCGCCGCGCCACTGAAGAAGCGATGGCACGGGGTGAAGAGACTTTTAGCATCAACTTTGATTGTGCTGGTGAAAGCCGGCTTCCTCCCCGAGGCGGTTATGTTGATCTCTTCCGCGGTACCGCTTACCGAGTCCTCCGGGCTCGCTGTCGTGAAAGCTTCAGTTACCACAACGCTACTGGCGGTTGGACGAAGTTGATGGACCTCAATACCGGACGTGAAGTCTTCATCAAGATGACAAAGCTTGAGAAGGTGGTCGCATAA
>Ga0163179_10002282_pt1 | contig 13432 bp, 14 predicted proteins | sample AtlANTMetagenome_FD_109643 | JGI IMG/M metagenome (GOLD analysis project Ga0163179, IMG submission 109643) | Marine eukaryotic phytoplankton communities from the Atlantic Ocean - Atlantic ANT 2 Metagenome | ecosystem: Environmental > Aquatic > Marine > Oceanic | place: North Atlantic Ocean...
CCTTCTTTATCTCTAACTGTTTTAGATTGAATAATTTTTACAGGTATATTCAAGTCTTTTACAAATGATTTAATAAGTAATAATTGTTGATAATCTTTTTCTCCAAAAATTGCGTAATCTGGAGCAATTATATTAAATAATTTTGTAACTATGGTAGCAACACCCTCCATATGCCCTTTTCTATATTTACCTTCAAGGCAATCTGATAAATAATTTACTCTAACAGTTGTATCAAATCCATCAGGATAAACTTCTGAAAGAGATGGACAAAATAATATATCTACTCCATTTTTTTCAAGGTTTGCTACATCTTTATCAAAATTTTTTGGATAAGAAATGTAGTCTTCAGTATTATTAAATTGAATAGGATTGACAAAAATAGTTGCTACTACAGTATCTCCATGCTTTTTAGCCGTTTCAACAAGTGAGATATGGCCCTCATGAATACTACCCATAGTAGGAACTAATGCTATCTTTTTTGATATTTGGCACCTAAGTTCAATAAAATCAGAAATTTTATTAATTATTTTCAATAGTTATATCTTGCTTAACTTTATCTATAAAATTTATAGAATGATTTATAAATTCATCTATCAAATAAATTTTAACAAAAAAATATTTTTTTAGATTACTAACAATGGCATCATATATTTGTATAATTAGTATGATTGGTTCATAATTTGAAAATGATAGTGAAATATGCTGAAACAAATTAGATATTTAAACATTAATATTACTTTCTGACCAATTTTTGATTGATTCTATTGTATTAAGGTCGGAAGAGTTAGAATTATTTTAGGGTTCTCTCGTATCTATTTTGTCAGGTGGCTCTGTGTTAGCTTTTTGAATAACTATTAAAACATCATCTCCATAAATACCTTTGAAGATTCTTTCAATTTTTCTTTTAGAGTTTTCATTTAGCATCGATAAATGAAAGAAGTTATATGAAGTGGGATTTTGAAAGGTTAGCATTAACTTAGGATAAATATAATTTACTCCACTAATATCAAACAATAATTCATTCAGGAACTCCTCATCACTATTAGACAATAGGTCATACCATGTCTGAGGCAATAGATAAGTTCTCTCAAATTTTTTGGTATCAAATAATTCTCTTTGGTCTTTATTATTCTGTTTCTTTTTTTTCATGGAATTAAATTAAATCACTTAGAAAATATAAAGTCTTTTTTGATGTCTCCATAGATAGCTAATTCTGACATCATATATTTAAATTAATAAAAAATTCTGGATAATGAAAAAATCCACAACTTCTAGTATTCTTTTTTACTAGACCAGAATATAAAATTTTCATATATATTATCTCGTAAAGGATTAAGATGAGTGAATTCAGTAATGTTAATGTACAAAAAGAAGCCAATATATACTTTGGGGGAAAGGTTATAAGCACATCAATATCTTTTCAAGATGGTTCAAAAAAAACCTTAGGTGTAATGCTAAAAGGTGAATATGAGTTCAATACAGAACAAAAAGAAATAATGGAGATAATGACAGGAAAACTTCAAGTTTTATTACCAAACAAATCTGAATGGATAAATATAAAATCAGGAGAAATTTTTGAGGTTCCTAAGAATAGTTCGTTTAAATTAAAAATTCATGAATTAACAAATTACTGCTGTGAGTATATAGATGAATAAATCTATAGCTACTACTCTACTGATCCTTGTAACACTTTTCATATTAGTTATTTTTGTATCTTGGTTTATTACTAAGTAATTGAAGGGATTATAATTTAAATTAATAAGCTTGGAATAGTAAAATTAGAAAAAAATATTTAGTAAATGAATAACGATAAAAGAAAAATAGAAGACTCCTCAAGAAATTCAGAAAATTATAAAATCAATGATGAAAACATTGATAAACCTATTACCCGAAAAGATAAATTTAAGTTTCTTAACGAAGTATTTGAATCAGAAGATGAAACTGATGTTTATCTAGGGTGAAGCTTTTAGAAAATAAAATAATCAAATCTTATTTTTTTAATGCGAAGTATGAACCTATAAAGACTAATAATATTGATAGAAACAATTCAATTCCAGGTTTTTCAGCTAATATTATCCATGCAAAAAATACTCCTAATATGGGTTGAAATAAATTAAAAAAGGTAACTTTACCTGGTAAATAGGTTTTTAATACATGAGTTTGAAGAATTAATCCAAAACCAGCTATTACAATACCTAAATAAAATAAAGAAATAATTAGTGATTGAGTGAAAACAAATTCTTGCCTTTCAAAAAGCATAGATAGTATAAAAAATGAAAGAAACCCAACTACTGTTTCAAATAGAACTACATGAATCTTATTTACCCCTTGAGTGATATGTGAAACATATACTAATCTAGCTCCAAGTATAATCGCAGATATCAATATCAACACATCGCCTATTAGATATTCAATAAAATTATTATTAAATGAATCCCAGAATAAAACTATAATTCCAAAAAAAGCTAGTATCAAACCAAATACTCTAACTCTATTCAACCGATCATTTTTGTTATAAAAATGAGAGAACATTGCAGCCCATAGAGGAAAAGTTACTATCATTATCACTCCGTGGCTAGCTGATGTTTGATCTTGCCCAAATAAATGAAATCCAAATTGTACTGGAACAATTACACTAGAAATACCCAGTGGTATTAAGGTTTTTTTAGATATTAAGAATGATTGTTTTGTGTATATTCCCCAAGCAACTACAACAAAAATTCCTAAAGCAAATCTCATAAAACCTAATCTGAAAATAGGAGCGTCTTCTAAACCAATTTTTGCTGCCAAAGGATTTGCTGACCATAGTATTGCAATCAATATTGCTAATAAGCCTCCTTTTTTATCTAATGGTTTTCTTTTATCTAGATTATTATTACTCATTTTGAAATTATAGATTAGGCAACAAAATCTAGCATCATTTATTTGAAAAATTATAGCAATTCATTCATAATTTCTATATGAAAAAAATTAGAAAAGTGTCAGGCTTTTTAGCCATAGTATTTATGATAATTACAGTTTGCCTAGTATTGATGGATCTATTTTTATAGGTTCATAATAAACTATAGAACTTAAACAAAGAGATTATTAAATAAAAAAATCGCAGTTAGCGTCAAGTTATGATACCAACTGCGATTTTTATTTAAGATTTAACTTTTTGTATCTGCTTTAGCTGCAGCCCAAATAACTAAACCAAAAGCAGTCTTATTAATTAAGTCTGCAAAGTTGTAAATGATATTCATTGTTTGAGTACCATTTGTCACATCAATCATATTTCCTATTATGTATCCAATAGGATAGATTGACCAACCAACTAAAACAATTAGTTTCATAGAATTGAATGCAGATTTAACAGACTCATTGTTACCTTCAGCACTTGCTTTAGCAGCACCACCTACAAAGATAAGATACACAACAAATAGCCAACCAATCATTCCTATTACAAAACCTATTATTTCATCGATAACATCCATTTCACCTAGTAGTCCTCCAACCAACATAACTACGCTAGCTACGAGTAATTGCCAGAAGAGACCAGAGGTTGCTTTACCTACAACCTTAAGAATCAGATAAAACTCTACAATTTGAAGAGGAACAGTTATCAACCAATCAATATATCTTAGTTGAGTTAAGTCCCCAGATTGCAAGGCTCCTCCCCAAGCATCTCTCATAAAATAATAATGAAAAAATGCAATGAAAGTTACCAATCCTGCAACAGTAACAGAAGTTCTCCACTTAGGATTAACTTCTCCTCTTTCAAAAAAGAAAAATACTGCAGAACATAGCATAGCAGCAGTTCCAAAATAGAAACTAAACTGCGTTAACGAATTAATATCCATATTCCCTCCGAATATTTTTTGTTTATAAAATAATATTACATCCCAAAGAATAGAGCAATAATTAATGAATTTTTGACTTACAAAGTAGACGTTTTTTCAAATTAGATGTTTTTACTATCCAATACTTGAATACGAAGCCTCTTATTAATTTTCCCCTTACTTTCGTGACCAGTTATGCTTATATAACCTACTTCACTAGTACTTGAAACATGAGTGCCACCATCAGCCTGTAGATCTAATCCTTCTATATTAATTGTTCGAATGATTTTCAATGATTCTGGTAATAAATTCACTTTAGTTCTTATAAGATCTGGAATTTCAAATGCTTCTTTTCTAGGTAGAAAATCAACTGATATTTTTCTATCTTTCTGAACTTCTAAATTAATTTTTTCTTCAATTTCTTTAGTCAATTCTGCTGATAAGGAGGGAAATTCAAAGTCCATTCTTCCCTTTAATGGTTCCATATTGCCACCTGTAACTGAAGCTTTATAATCTCTCCAAATTACCCCACATAAAATATGCAATGAAGTATGAGTTCTCATTAATTTATGTCTTCTTTCCCAATCAATTACACAGTTAACTGAATCTCCAATAGAAAATTTTTTACATTCATTATTATCTATAAAATGGGTAATTTGACCATCTTGCCATTTTACTTTAACAACTTCAAAGCGCTCATTATTTAAAGACAAATGACCTAAATCATTTGGTTGTCCTCCACCACCAGGGAAAAAAATAGTTTTATCTAATATTAGATAATCTTCACCAATATCGATTATTTCAGACTGAATTTCTTTCTGATAAGCATCCGAGTTATAAATTTGCTCTGTCATGATTAGTATAGATTATGGTAAAAAGTAAATTATTTCTATTTGAAAATTAAGAATATCATTGTAAATTTAATGTATTCTTTAAAATTTCCCGGGTGGTCTAATGGTAGGACAGAGGACTTTGACTCCTCCAGTCCTGGTTCGAATCCAGGCCCGGGAGCCAACTTCTCTTTTATTCTTGCATTTCTTGATCAACAGATAACTTAAACTCTGATAGATCATGTCCAGTCACGGTACTCCAAGGAGTTTCAACCACGTAGTGGTCTTTACCAACCTCAACAAGAGGTGGTCTTTCTTTAGTGTATTTATGATTCTTTCTTACAGGAAGAGGAGTTCTAGTCATGAATACATCTCCAACAGGAGGATTTACAGGTGAAACAACTTCACCTGGTAAAACAATTTCATCTCGTTGAATATCAGGATGAGATGGAAGAGCTGCTGAAATCAGTGCATTTGTGTATAGGTGAGTAGGCTCAGCAAATATTTCTTCAGTATCACCATATTCTTGAATAACTCCTAAATACATAACAGCTGTTCTATGGCACATATATCTTACTGTTGCTAAATTATGAGCAATTAGAATATAAGCTAGATCATGTTCATTTTGAAGATCAACTAAAAGATTCATTATTTGTGCTCTAATTGAAACATCAAGAGCTGAAACAGGCTCATCAAGTACAATCAACTTAGGGTTCAAAGCTAAAGCTCTTGCAATACCAATTCTTTGTCTTTGACCTCCAGAAAATTCATGAGGATAAAGATTACCTTGATATGGATTTAATCCAACCTCAGCAAGTAAGTCTCCTGCCCTAGTATCTCGCTCTTTCTTAGTCATAGTTGTGTTAATTTCAAGAGGTTCGGAAATTATAGTATTAACTCTCATTCTAGGATTAAGTGAGGACCAAGGATCTTGGAAAACAGCTTGAACAGACCTTCTCATTTCCCTTCTACCAGCACCACTCAATTGAGTAACATCTTCTCCTTGAAAATAAATGCTTCCTACAGGAACTTCACCATCTGTTGATGGATTTTCAAGTCCTAAAACCATTTTTGCTGTAGTTGTTTTACCACATCCAGACTCTCCAACTAGTCCTATTGTTTTACCAGCAGGAACATCAAATGAAACATCATCAACTGCTTTCAACCAATCAAAGCTACCTATTATTGGAAGCCCTTTATTGACTTGATACCATTTTCTAATATTTCTCACCTGTATTATAGGATCTCCATCATTAGAACACCCTGTAGCAGAAGGAACTGTTGAATAATCTCTTTTTTCTGTAGTAGTCATAATTTCCTCACGTATTATATTTAGTATGAAACTAAGTCTTTATATTTATCAAAATCAGCAACTGAACATCTAGACATTTGAACAAAATGACCAGGTTTTACCTCAACTAGTTCAGGCCTTATCATTGCATCTTTTTCATCATATTCTAATGGTGATCGAGGCGCAAATGCATCACCTGGAGGTAAATTGTATAAAAGTGGAGGCTGACCCTCAATTTGAGGTAACCTTCCAGTTTTTTCTTCAAGTTTTGGAACAGATCCAATTAACGCTTTTGTATATTCATGTAAAGGATTATTGAAAATCTCTCTACAATCAGCCATCTCAACTATTCTTCCAGCATACATTACAGCAACCCTATCACACATCTTTGCAACAATTCCAAAATCATGAGTAATAAATATTATTGCAGCTCCTGTCTCTGCTTGTATTTGCTTTAACAATCTTAAATATGCTGCTTGGATTGTCACATCAAGAGATGTTGTAGGCTCATCTGCAATAATTACAGATGGATTAGATGATATTCCGATTGCTCCAACAACTCTTTGTCTCATACCACCTGAGAGTTGATGTGGATAATCTTTTGCTCTTGTGTCTGGAGCAGGAATTCTAACTTTTCTAAGAGCATCTACAACTTTTTCAAATCTACTTTTACCCTTAAGTCCTTGATGAATTCCTATAGCTTCACCTACTTGGTCATCAATGTCAAAAACTGGATTTAATGCTTGCATAGGATCTTGCAAGATCATTGAAATTTCTCCACCTCTTACTCTTGTCATCTCTTTTTCTGATAACTCAAGAATATTTCTTCCGTTAAGTATTACTTCTCCACCAGCTATTAATCCTGGAGGTGATTGAATAAGCCTCATTATAGATAATGCTGTAACAGATTTACCTGAACCAGATTCCCCTACTACACCTAAAGTTTCACCTTTTCTAACAGAATATGAAACTCCATCACATGCCTTTACTGTTCCCCATTTAGTTGTGAAATGAGTCTGTAAATTCTTTAGTTCAAGAACAACTTCATCCTGTACAGTAGAAGGTCCAAAACCATCTCTATCTATAGATTCATTGTTATTTTTTTTACTTGCTTTTTCAACCATGCTATGCCCTCTTTATTTTATAAATTTTTTGAGTCATTTTTAAAGTTACTGTAAACATATCACATATACTAAAAAAAAATAGTAAAAAAAACAATACTTAAGTTTTATTAAACTTCTTTTTCTATCCTACTTATAGCGCTACTCAAACCCTCAACTAAAAAGTCTATCTCATCCTTATTGATATTTAGAGGAGGACATAAAGAAATAATATCACCGGCTCTAAATGTGAATATATTACTTTCATTTAAGTATTTTGGAATCTTTTTTTGTATTTCCATTGCTGCAGGAAGTTTTTCTTTAGTTTCTTTATCCTTTACTAATTCAATAGCAGCAAGTAATCCTAAGCCTCTTACATCACCTACAATTTTAGATTTCTTTAAATCTTCTAACTTATTTAGTAGGTATTCTCCCATATCTTTAGAATGTTGCACTAAATTTTCTCTTTCATAAATCTCGAGATTCTTTAACCCAGCGGCACATGATGCAGGATGGCCTCCAAAAGTTATCAAATGTAAAAACATCTCTTTTTCACTACCTATAAATGAGTCTGCTATTTTTTTTGTAGCTATCGCTGCTCCCAATGGAGAATATCCACTAGTTAGAGATTTGGCAACAGTTGTTATATCTGGGATCATATCCCAGTGATCAGTAGCAAAATATTTCCCTGTTCTACCAAATCCTGTTATAACTTCATCAGCTATCAAGACTACGTTATATTCATCTGCAATTTCTCTTAATCTCTGCCAATATTCTTTAGGTGGAATATGTATTCCAAAAGCTACTGAAATTGGTTCTGCAATCATGGCAGCAACACTTTCTGGTCCGGTATGTTTTATAGCTTCTTCAAATTGATTAGCGCAGTGGATTGCATAATCTATGGTATCCATATTTTTAGGAATTCTGTAGGAATCCCAATTTTGAACATGTATTGCACCAGGCATTTCAGGTCCCATAGTATCTGATGTAGATGGTTTACCTAAGCTAACAGCCATCGCAGTTGCTCCATGATATGAATATCTTCTAGATATAACCTTATAAGCTCCTGATTTTCCTGTATTCATTTGATATTTTTTTGCCATCTTCACTGCAGTTTCAACTGATTCTGAACCTCCAGAAGTAAAAAAGGATCTGGCAGATTTATCCGGATATATATCAGCTATTTTTGCTGCAAGTTCAATTTGTGGTATGCAAGCTGCCATAGCAGGAGGAGTCTCAATTTCACAGATTTGTTCATAAATTGCCTGCCCTATTTCTGATCGTCCATAACCAGCACCCTTGAACCATAATCCTCCAGTAGAATCAAGAAATTTATTGCCATTTACATCCGTTACCCAAACCCCTTCTCCTTTCACAAAAATCCTTAAGTCTCCTGCCCAATCATTGATTTGTTGAGCGTGCATAAATAAATTTTGTGAAGCTAGGCTTTGTAATTCTTCAATTTTTTCACCAGAAATTAATATATCTTTATTCATATTCATTTTTTGTTGTATACTTTAGCACCATTATAGTTGATTATTAAATTATATATTTACTTAAAAACTAAAAAGAATATAACTTATTTTGCAAATGATAAATTTCTCTAAAAAAGAAAATTTTTTTTGTTTAGAAACAGATTTATTAATAAATGAAGATATTGAAAATGTATTTAAGTTTTTTGAAACTCCAAAAAACTTAAACTTAATTACTCCAGATTGGTTAAATTTTAAAATCGTCCCCCCAATTCCCTTAAAAACTTATGAAAATCAAGAAATAGAGTATAAATTAACTCTTCATAAAATTAGATTTAAGTGGAAAAGCAGAATAATTAATTATAAAAAAAATATTTCTTTTTGTGACAAACAAATTAAAGGCCCTTATCTGTTTTGGGAGCATTATCACTTGTTCAGTAGAAGAAATAAACAAACTTTAATGAAAGACATAGTAAACTATAAAGTTTTATTTGGATCATTAACAAATAATTTATTAGTTAAGAGAGATTTACAAAAAATTTTTGAGTTTCGAAGAAAAAAAATAGAAGAAATATTTAAAAAATAGTCACAATATAATTCAACGTGCTTTATAATTGAAGTTGAATTATTTATTCCCGAGTAGCTCAGCGGTAGAGCAGCTGACTGTTAATCAGCGGGTCACAGGTTCGAATCCTGTCTCGGGAGCCAAAATTCGAACCCAAATCTTAACTGACTAGCTTGTTGGTGGAGTATATCCAAAATCTTTAGCTTTTTTCATTGCTTCTACTGCATCCTCAGGATCAATCAGTACCGTTGTAGACAAGTTTGCTACAGCACCAGTTGATGCTACTTTGATTAACATTGAAGCAGCAGTAATATCATCTGGTCCTTCAATTATAATTACCAAATCAGTATCTCCAAATGCTAAATATCCTTCTAAAATTTTTACACCCATAGCTTCCATTTGCTTACCAATTATTTCAATTCTATTTTGAGGATTTTCTATTTGAGCAGCCCATGATTCAGATGTATAACTTCCTGTAACTAAGTATTTTGCCATTATTCTCTCCTGTAATTATTTAAATTTAATACTTTTGATTATCTTATAATAATGATTAAATATTTCTAAAATATTAAATTTTTAGTCTTATATAAAAACTCAAATTAAAGAAGGTAACGTTTTATGAATAAAATAGGTATTGTTCAATGGGGAACGAAGCATGGCCATGCAAAAGGTTGGCTTGAATTATTAATGAATTCGAGTGAAATAAATTTTTATGGGGTTTTTGAATCAGATAAAGAGAGAATAGATCAACTTAAAAGTTCAAAAGAAAAAATCTGGTCAGAAGTAAATTGGATTAATAATATTGATGAGATATTAAAAGATAAAAATATTAGCTGTATTTTCATAGAAGAATCTAATGAAAAAAGTCTAGAAATTTTAGAAAAATGTGTCATTTCAAATAAAAACATTATGATGGATAAACCAGCTGGAGATGATTATGAAAAATTTAAAGAAATAATAAATATCGCAGAAGAAAAAGGTTTAATAATAGAGCTAGGATATATGTTTAGGCAGCATAATGGTTTTAGAAAAATTGCTAGCCTTGCAAGATCTGGAACCCTTGGTGATATTTTTATGATTAGAGCACATATGTCTACAAATTTACTTGAAGAAAATCCAGATAATATGAACATCTCAATGAAAGGTTTATCAAAGTTTAAGGGTGGAGTATTTTATGATCTTGCAGGTCATATGATAGATCAAATATGTTGGATTTTAGGAAGACCTCAAAAAATAAATAGTTTTTTTAAGCATTCTTATAGTCTTCAAAAAAACTTTTCTGATAATACTGTTTCTGTTTTTGAATACGAAAAAGCGTTGGCAATTATAGATATAGCTGCGATGGAAACTCAACCTATTGCTAGAAGATTTGAAGTATATGGAAGTGAAGGTTCAGCGATTATGGAACCATTTGAACCTGCTGATTCAATAAGATTAAGTATAAATAAAGCAAATAAAAATTATAATAAAGGTATTAATATAATAAAAATTAAAGATAAAAAAAGATATGATGACCCATTCGAAATATTTTTAGATAGGTTGAAAAAAAATAACAAACCAGAATTCAATATAAATCATGAATTACTAGTACAAGAAAGTTTAATGAGGGCAATTAATGGATAAGAAAAAATATAAGGTAGCAATAGTGGGGTGTGGAGGGATAGGCCATGCACATATGGAAGGATATAACAAAGTAGATGAAGTAGAAGTTATTGCATGTTGTGATCCAGTTCCAAGCGCAGTTGAATATTATAAAAAAGAATTTAATATCCAACATGGATTTAACGATCTTGATGAAATGTTGCGTGTAGCTCAACCTGAGATTATTTCAATTTGTGTTTGGCATTTACTACACGATGAAATTACTATTAAAGTAGCTAATTCTGAATCAGTTAAGGGAATCATATGTGAGAAACCAATGGCTATAGGAGTAGAAAAAGCGAGAGCAATGGTTAAGGCTTGTGAAGAAAATGATGTAAAGCTAGCTATTTCTCATCAAAGAAGATTTACTCCAGGTTGGATTAAAGCCAAAGAATTAGTAGAAAATGGAGAAATCGGAATACCAAATAGAGCAGAATTAAGAGTCAAGGATGGATTGTTGAATTGGGGAACACATTCAATTGATGGAGCAAGGTATATACTAGGTGACCCTAAACCTATATGGGTAGTCGGAGCTGTTGAAAGGTATACAAATAAATATGAAAGAGATACAGCAATTGAAGATTCATGTATTGGGTTAATTCATTTTGAAAATGATTTACAATTTTTTATTCAATCAGACTTAATGGATAATGAAGCAGACGCAGGAAAATTTGAAATTTATGGAACTGAAGGTTTTCTAAAGATAACTGAAACTGAGGTAAAAATATTTAATAGTAGCTCTAATGGATGGAAGGATGTACATATTAATTTAGAAGAAGGAGATGTTGCAATTGGAGGTAACACAAATGCTGCACAAACAAGAGAATTAATTGATTGGATTGAAGGTGGAAATAAACATAGAGGAGCAGGTGATATAGCTGCTGAAACAGTAGAAATCATGATGGGTATATATGAATCTGCACGACAAAATAGATTGATTAAGTTCCCTATGGAGGAAAAAGGGTATCCGTTAGAAGAAATGATAAAAGAAGGTAAGCTAGAACTTGAATCTAAGGAAAAATACGATATCAGGGGATTCTTAAACAGAGAAAATATAGACGAAGATTTATACTCTAAATTAAGAGATGACGGGCTTTCTCATCATGAGGCTATGAAAACAGTTCATGATCAAAATTAACTTATTTTTTCTTAGAAATTAATATATTAATACCTAAAATTAATATTAATATCACCCAAAGAATTTGAGAGACATTAAAAATTCTATAACCTATCTCTGTATTAACTTTCCATATTAATCCCAGTACTAGAAAAATTGGACCTAGTCCCAACAGTCCATATCCAACTATAGAATTCATTAATGGAGTCAAATAGTGATTTCCAGATTTTATAATAATATATCCAGTAGCTGCTGTGGCTATGTAGATTACATATGTTGCTACGGCAAAAACACCCCAATAAACAGCATATACTCCTCCAGATGCAGCTCCTGCAATTATTGAATTAATTGAAGCAAGATTATATTGTTCCATTGCTGCAGGATCTCCTGATTGAGCAGCCATTCCAGCTTGATTAGCGATTTGATAAGCTATCATATTCATTTCTGCTGAGTCTGCAAAAGCATTAGCAATACCTAATGTTATAAGAAACATAACTATAGCCACAATATTTAGAGTTATAGCTAAACCTTTTATATTTTTTTCTCTATCACCAATTCCTTTATAAATTCCAAGAATACCATTTAAGAAAAAGATCAATCCTAATCCAATAATTATGAAAAAAATCTGTGCGTTTTCTTTATTTGAACCTAAGTTCTCTGTAAATGCATTTATTTCAGTTACATTTTCAGTAAACGCGTCTGAGTTACCAGGCACTAAAAAGTTAAATATACCAATAAGTAAAACCCCTATTATCAAACTTGAACCTGTAATTAGTTTAGACATATTATCTCTTTCATGAAATGTTTTATAAAATACTACACATTAAGTTGTATTAAGCAATCATAATTGCATAGTTTTCAAGAAGTAAATCTAGTAATAATATTTTACAATTGTGATAAATAATTTATGAGGGAATAATGAACCTAATATCTATTAAAGAGAATTTGCCTGGTTTAATTTTTTGTTTTATTTTCGGAATAATAATATATTTTTTATTTGAAAATTTTGAAATCAAATTTATAGATACATTGCTTAGTGGCCTACTAGTAGGAGTAGTGATTAAGAATATAAAATTTTTACCGGATCTATCTATCTTAGATAAAGGATCGAAGTTCGCAGGAAAACATATACTTGAATTCTCCGTTATGTTGATGGGTGCCAGTATTTTTCTTCCTGACCTTTTTGAAAACGGAATTCAATTATTTATAGTCATAGTAATAGCGATAATTGGATCAATGTTAATTTCCTATTTAGTTGGATATAAATTATTAAAACTGGATAAGAAATTATCAACATTAGTTGGAGTAGGTAATTCAATATGTGGGAACTCTGCAGTAGCTGTTATAGCTCCTGTTATAGGTGCATCATCGACACAAATTGGAGCAGCTATTGGTATAAGTGCTATATTAGGTGCAAGCCAAATTATTCTACTACCTTTATTAGTTCCTGCCTTTGGACTTGGGGATTATCAATATGGAGTAGTAGCAGGATTATCAGTTTATGCCGTAGCTCAAGTAGTTGCAGCATCCTCAATCATTAGTCCACTTTCTGCTAATGTGGCAACAGTTGTAAAGCTAACTAGAGTAGTATTATTAGC
>Ga0163179_10002283_pt1 | contig 13431 bp, 15 predicted proteins | sample AtlANTMetagenome_FD_109643 | JGI IMG/M metagenome (GOLD analysis project Ga0163179, IMG submission 109643) | Marine eukaryotic phytoplankton communities from the Atlantic Ocean - Atlantic ANT 2 Metagenome | ecosystem: Environmental > Aquatic > Marine > Oceanic | place: North Atlantic Ocean...
CAACGCACTCGCGGCGCTGTTGCTGGAAGTCGTTGCCGTCGGCGTCGGGGTTGATCTGCTCGGTCAGATTCGGTGCGGGTGCCGGTGTCGGATCTTGGGCGTGTGCGAGTCCGCTGGCCCCGACGACCGCGATCAGCGACATCAGCAGGATCACGACAGTGCGAGCGGCAAGTGCCGCTATACGGGTCACAGTGCCCACCGGGTGAAACCATCGAGCGAGCTGTATGGGCCGCCAGTAGTGGCACCGTCGAGCTTGCTGACCTTCCAGGTGCCCCCATCCCACGCCATGTTCAGGCGCAGTCCTGTGTAGGTCGGGTTCTGCATCCGTCTACCGGCGTCGTCGACATCGCGGATCTGAGCGAGCTCGACCACGGCGAAACTGTCTGTGCAGGAAAGGATCTTGAACGCCATTGGTGCCCGCAACGCGACAGTCTCGGTATTGACCGGTTTCGCGAGTTCCGCTTCTTTCTTCTCCTGGGTACCGATCTTCTCGTCGGGTATCAGGGTGAGCTTCTCCGTGGACTCGACAGCCACGGGCCCGCCCGCGAGTCCGCGGGGTAGGAAGTTCGCTGCGGCCAGAGCTGCGCCCTGCGGGGTGCGGGTGTATCCGGCGAGCACCAGGCCGTCGATGTACGACGGCCCATCCGTCTCGGAGTACAGAGTCGAGACACCGAAGTTGCGTTGGATCATCATCGACTCCGGGGACGTGACCGGTCGGCCGTCGTTCGTGCATTCGACTCGCGGCCCCGTTGGTTCTCGCTGCGGCAGTGGTTGCCCCGCAGGGTTGTTCGGGACCATCACCGTGCGCCCGGACAGATCGGCGTCGGGAACACCGAACCCTTCCGCGCCGGTGTCGAGCACGGAATCACCAGGGGCAGGTGCTGTTGCCGTGGGCGGTGGACCAGCGGTGGTCGGCGGGGTGTCGTCGTCGTTCATGTTGGGGATGACGAACACGATCGCGCCGATGACCGCGACGACGACGAGCACAGCGAGGCCGATCAGGAGTTTGCGTGTCAGGGCGCTCATGAGTTCTGCTCCAAAACGGTGTAGCCGTCGAGGGAGTCCAGTTCGACAGCGTCGATGTTTTCCTCGGTGGTCGGTAGGACGATGCGCCAGTCGTCGGATATCCATTGCAGCGCAACGGGATAGGCGTAGAGCTGGTCATCGCTGCCAATGGTTTGTGCCACCGACACCGCCGCCGAGAGTGGTTCGCTGCTGTAGTCGGTGACCTCGAAGCCGACGAACCTCGGTGCCGCGTCGGTTGGAACGGATCCGGAGACGGTGACGGCGGCGCGTGCGGCCGCGAACTCGTCGCGGCCTGGTCCGGGTGCGGTGACGGTGTTGACGACCTCGGGCCATGTCCGGTCGTCGGCGACGGCGAGTGCTGTCTGGCCGATGATGGCGGCCAGTACCGCGCCTTGAGGGGTCTGGGAGTAGCCGCTGCGGTTGACCGACGTCCCTGTGGCGGGCCCGTCGACCCGCGACGTCGGCACCGACACGCCTGCGATCTCGCGCCAGGTCAGCTCGGCCGGGGCGGAGTGCAGATCCGGTGCCGGTGTGTCCGCCTCGGTGGCCGGGCCGCCGTCGTTGTCGGATCCGCACGCAGCGAGAACGAGGACAGTCGCCGCGGCGACAGTGATCCGGAGGGTGCGCGAGACGGTCATCAGCAGATGCCTTTCGGTTGAATGTGGTTTGGGTGCAGCAGGATCAGAGTCAGGCGAGGACGGCTTTGGCGATGCCGGATGCGGAGCCGATGAGCGCGGCGCAGATCAGGATGCGGAAGAGGGTGGCGTCCTCGATGACTTGAGTGCCGGTGGATTTGCGTTGGTTGACGAACATCGCCCCGCACACGAACAGCGCTGCAATGCAGGTGACGATGGCGAACCACAGCAGCCACGACAGCCCGGTCATGATCGGCTGCCAGACCTCGTCCGGCCACTCGACCGGTGAGGTCGGTGGTTGAGCGAGCACGGCGGTGGTGCTCATGTCATCGAAGCCGTACTCGCACCGGTCAGGATGGTCATAGGGCGAACATGTTGATCAGGCCGGCTGCCGAGCCGATGATGATCGAGCCGACCAAAGCGGCGATGATCCCGGCTCCGTTTTCTCCGTTCCTGCCGGAGATTTTATCGATAGCGAGTTTCGCGCCGCAGACCATCAGTCCGCCGACTCCGACGATGATGCATCCCCACATCAGCCAGGACAGAAGCATGTTGACCTTGTCGCCGGTTTCACCGCTCGGTGCGCTGGGGCTGACGTCGCCGATGTTCTGTGCGAGGAATGTGGTCGTGGCTGCAGTGAGTGTGGTGATCATGTTGGCTCATCTCTTTCTGTGGTGGTGGAAGGTGTTGCGTGGCTCAGCGGCCTGCTGCGATGCGGGCGGCAGTGAAGATCTCTCGCCCGATCACGGCTAGGTCCGGGTGGGGGATGGTGGTCGAGGGGGCAGGCGATCGCATCCGCCCCGGTGGGGGCGGGTCGGGTTCGGTGGGAGTCCAGATCGCGAGCTCGCTCTGTCTGTGGGTGCGCAGATCCTCGACGTACGGGATCCGCCAGACAGCTGGTGCCGCTGAGGCGACGACGTCGGCGCGCCTGCGCAGGGTTTTGGGGAGCGGGCCGGGTGCATCGGGAACCAGAGCGAGTCCGAGGAGGGTGCAGCCGCCGGTCAGGCCTGCGGCCGATTGCAGGAGCAGATCGTGGGCAGCGTCGAGGCCTGCGCGGTCCGTGCGGCACACGACAACGACATTGCGGTGCCGGTCGGCGGCGGGCCAACCCCGGCGAGCATCGCCCGCCGGGGCCCAGATCTGGGCGAGTGTGCCTGCGCCGGAGCGCCCGTGAGCGGCGAGGAGCCACATCACGGGCGGGCGACCGGGGACCGCGACCGGGTCGTCGTGAATCGGTGCCTGGCGTTCGGGCGGCGGTATCCGCAGCCCGGCCGGGGTGACCGACACGTCGTCGTCTCGGTAGTAGTCACGGTGCTCTGCTGGTTGTGCGGCCATCTCGGGCGCACCTCCTTCTCCGGCGTTCTCGATCACCGAGTGGTGGTCGGCGAGACGGTCGTGGGTGCTGCGGCGGGAACGTCCGAGGTGGTGGTGGCCGCTGTGGTCGTCGTGGCGGTGCCGGTGGCCTCGACGGTGGCGTGAGCGGCGAGGATGCTCCCCGCGCTACGGACGGTGTCGGTGGTGGCGAACAGCGACGCACCCTGCTTGATCACTGCCCCGACCTTGTCGGCGAGAGACTGATCGCCGGTCAGGTCAGCGGCGAGTGCGACGATCCACCGCACGGTCAGCTCGACCGGGGTCTCACCCTTGGATCCGACCGGAACACTGTCGTAGGAGCCATGTTTGGTCGCGGTGTTCCAGTACGAGGTGTCGGTGACGAGCTGCGCGAGACCGGCGTTCTCGTCGATGGTGTTCGACACTTCCTTGAACGCGACGTCGACGGCCGAATCGATCGTCGCCGGGGGCACGAGCTTGACCGCGGACGAGAGGACCTTGGTCGCAAGAATGCCGAGGGCTGCGGGTGGGTTCGTCAGGCCAACGGTAGCGAGCTGGCCGATCGTCTCGGGGGTGATCACGTCCTTGGCGACGGTGATCGCCGCGCCGATGGCCATGCCGGCGATCTTGGTGACCGCACCGACCGCTTCGTCGATCATCTCGTCGGTCGAGGTCGCGGAGGGGTCGGAATACTTGGCCATCTTCGACAGCACGGTCTCCGACGACGAGTTGACCTCGAATCGTCCTGCCTTGGAATCGATGTCGATGTTGTCGTTGATCACCGACGCACCGGTCATCAGGGCGGTGCGCCCGACGGCGGTGGAGACGTCGGTGAGGATCCGGACGGGGTCACGAGTGTCCAACGAGGACTGTCCGGCGATGGAGGCCACGAGTTTCGCGGCGGGGGCGTCGACGGGGGTGTCGCACGCGAGATCGCCTGCGGTGCAGTACGAGGCGACCCGGTCAGACACCGCGCCGAATCCGGCGATCTTCGGTGTCGGTGCGATACCGCCACCTGCTGGGGCGGCTGCGGCCACAGCCGGGGCGAGTTGGACGGTGTCCACTGCCGCGCCGTCGGTGCCCGGTGCCGGTGCGGGGGTCGATCCCCCGCTGGCGATGACGTCTTCGCCTTCGGCGCGGGTGGGGTCGGAGAACAGTGCAGCGCCGGCGAAGTGGTCGGCGTCGACGGGGCCGGTTCCTGCTCCGATCTCGCGGGTGACCTGGGAGGCGACCTCGCCGCCCTGGGAGTAGCCGGAAAGGAAGACCTTGGTTCCGGGGCAGCGTGCGGCGATATCGGAGATCATCTTGGTGGTGTTCTCGACGCCGATGTCGACCGACTGCGCGTAGGGAACGGCGGAGCGGTCCCCTGGCTTGCCGCCGAAACTTGCCGGGTAGGGGACGTAGCTGCGGTCGAGAGCAGGTCCGTCGCCGGAGTTCGCATCACGCATCGCGGGAACGGTCAGCCGGGAGAAGAAGCCGGAATCGGCGTCGGGTGAGGAGTTCTCGTCGATCTCGGTGGTACCGGGGACGACGACGAGATGCAGTGCCGGGCAGTCGCCGTCGCTGCTGGATCGGCTGGTCGTCGCTGATCCGGACGGGGTGGGTGTGGTGGACGGTTGCGCGGCTGTGACTCCGCTCGCGGAGACCACGACGGTCAGCGCGGCGGTGACGGCGAGCAGGCGCACGGTGTGGCGGCGAACCTGGTCGATGGGTGTGTGCACGGCTTCTCTCTTCTTCGGTGGGATCCAGCGGATATGCCTGGTCTAGGGGTCAGCGCGGGACGATGGCGGAGATGAGCGTTGTGCCGTCCTGCGCCTTGGTGGTGGTGATCCGTTGGCGACTCATGCGCCCGTCGATGCCGGGTCCGCGCTCGACGACGGTGACGTCGTAGATCCCGGCATCGATCGGGTCTGCAAGGACGCAGAACTCGATATCGGCCTCGAGCTGGTCGATCCCTACCTGGAGGCGCTGCCCGGACGCCATCACTGCATCGGGTGCACCTGCGGCGCGGGCGGCAGCGCCGTCGCGGTCGAAGTAGAAGGCCTTCTCGAACCGCCAGATCGCCGCCGCGCCGGGGTCGTCACTGTCCTCGGTGACCGGGTCACCGTCGGCTTGCCCCCGGCACCAGGTGACATCGGCTGCGGCTGCACCAGCCGCTGCGGGAGCGGTCGAGGTCGGAGCCGTTGTGGTGGTGACGATGTCGTCGGGAAGCAGTGCGGCCGGTGGTTGCGGTTCGTCACCGAATCCGGTGAGTACCAGCCCGGTTCCCACTACTCCCCCGATCAGGACCGTGAGTGCGGCTGCGACGGCGACGGTGGCGCGGTGGCGTCGCCACCACGACTGCGGAGGTGAGGGCGCGGTGTAGGGGCCTCCAGCGCGAAGCACGGAGGTCCGTTCGTAGAAGGACCCGAATCGGTCCGTCGGCTGGGCTGCGGGGTCCAGGTCCGGCCGGTTGACGTTGGTGTCGTCGGCAGGACCGTCGAACCAGTCGTCGTCCGGCTCGACGTCGGCGGACCGATGCTCGGGTAGGACCGTCAGTCTGCGCTCGGTTGGATACGCGGAAGCTGCTGCGGCATTCTCGGTCTCGGCGAGGACAGGCTCAGCGAACCAATCGTCGGTGCCGCCGCTGATGTCGGTGTCGGTGTCGGTGGTGCGGTCTCGAGGTGCCACAACAGGCCTTTCCGAGGGATCGAAGTAGCGGAACAGGGTCGAACCTTCGGATACAGCCCGGCCACCGGGAGTGGTCGGGCTGCACCCGGAGGTCAGACCGCGAGGTTCAGGCCTGCAAGTGCGGCTTTCGCCTGGTCGAGAACGGGAGCGACGGCGGTGTTCACCGCGGCGACGGTGTCCACAACGGCAGGCTGCTCGAGGGCGGTAGAGGTGAACTGCTGAACCTGCTCGTAAGCGGGTTCGGTCCATACCTGTGCGTCGTGAACGGCCTGGTCGACGATCGGTGCCGCACTCTGAACCGCGGTGTCGGCGGCAGCGAGCACCTGACGGCCGTTCGGGTCGGCAGCAAGGGGGTCGCGAACTTGTCCCACGGCACCGCGGAGATCGACTGTTGCGGCCGGCGGGATGGCCGGAACACTGTCGGCGGCCGGGGGAACCACCGCAGGTACGGGGGCAGGCTCTTCGATGATCTGCTGCTCCCCGCCGAGCACGGTGGCACCGAGGATGCCGCCGATGACAGCACCTGCGCCGGTCAGGCCCAGCACGATCGGAGCCGAGAGGGCAGCGCCGACTCCTGCGCCTGCGAGCGCTGCAGCACCGGGGATGAAGACCCAGCCGACCGGTCCACCCCACACGATGGCACCGGTGCCTGTGGTGGCTGCGACACCGAGGCCACCGCCGATGGCAGCGGCAGTGCCGGTGACGACTGCGGCCGGCACCACGGATGCTGCGAGACCGACAGCGCCACCGGTGATGACGCCGGTGATGGTGCCCGCAGCGATGCGGTCGGCACGCGATGCGTCGGTCAATCCGTTGTCCACGAGCCAGTTTCCGCCGTCGGCCTGGATTGCGGCTCCGGTGTTGTTGAACTGTTCGACTAGGTTCGGGTCGAGCAGGTTCGGGTCGTACGGGACGAGCTCGCCGCCGACAAGGACGTAACCGTCGGGTGCGTCTATGGGTGCGATCACCTTGCGCTGCACGGTCGGAACAGGCGGCGGGGGCGGCGGTGTTGCCTGCAGGGCCGGTGGTGCCTGAGTCGGGGCGGGGCTGGGTTCGTAGTAGGTGGGTTGGTACGAGGACTGCTGGTTGCCGGACCGGTAATCGTTGTAGCTACGCCACTGGGACTGCTGCACCTGGGGTGAGGCCTGGTAACCGGGCAGGAACTGGCGTTCCTGGGTCGGGGCCGGTGGCGGCGCGACGGGGGTGGTGTCGGTGGTTCCGGACTGTGCGGTGCCAGGGGCGGTCACGAAGTCCTGCGGTGCCGCGTGCGCGGTCGCGGTGCCCCACACCAGGGCGACGGCGACCGGAACGGCCGTGAGAACGAGTGCCCGTTCTCTGCGGCGGCGGTGACGGCCGCCGATTCCTTGCTGGGGAGACATGTGTGGTGGTGCCTTTCGTAAGACGCTGCGATGCAACGGTATTGGGTTATGTGTGGCAGGAGTGGTTGATGGTGGAACCACCACCGTCCGCGCTGGGGAACGACCGAAAACGAGGGTCAGCCTTCGGGTGATCCCTCAGCGCGGACGGTGGGTGATGCCTTGGGAGTGGATGCCAGCGCGCGTCCGTTGCGCACTGGCATCCAGAGCGCTCAGCCCAGTAGGCCGAGCCAGAACCAGAGCCGCGAGAAGATCCAAGGCATCGGTTGTATTCCTTTCTGTCAGTTGATTTGTCGGAATGTGTTCGATGTCCCGGCGGGGTCGTGCAATTCGGCACACGATGAGGTCGAAGCGTCACCACGCGACCCTCGCGCCGGTCCACCAAATGAGCCACTGCGCAGTCTCCGGAGTCGGACTGTCGCTGTAGCTCAGGCTTTGAGGGTCAGGCCGCGTCGCCGAATGCGTTCGCGCGGTCGTTGACCTCGACGTGGCGTCGAGGTGTGCCCGTAGTCGAACTACCGCTGGGGACGTGGAAGGACGGATCCATGTCGGTCCATTCGCCGAGAAGCTCGCCAGTGACTTCGCACAGCAACTGGTGAACAGGGTGCGCTGTCGAGGTCAACGAGCACGCAGCGAAGCCAAAGGCTCCACGGTCATTCAGGGCAGGACAGGGCTGCTCAGCGGACGAGGCGGTCTGTGGGTGTAACACGTCGGGCATTACGGGAGATTGCATTGATGTCTCCGATCCGATTGCGGTTTGCTTGTTTCCGCTTAGGCTTGGAGAGCCACTGCGGATGCACCTCTGCCCTCGAAAGAGGTGTGGGTGTTTCTAGGTGGAGGGGACTCCGGATGCGTTTCGAGACGCCAATCACGGCGCATCTGGGGTCTGCTACTTACTTCAGTTCTTCTGTTAGGGCGGCAATCCGGCTTTCGTATTGGTCGTGATGCTGCTGCACGAGAACTGGATGATGCTCGCCGACACTGCTGTGGCAGGACGGTTGGAGTGCCGGTTTCGAGTAGCTCGAAACCCAGAGAAGCCGCCGCGAGAACCGTCCAGGCGCGCCAAGAGAGCCGTCGAATCGGTCCTGACGACCGTTGGACAGCTCTGGAGTGGCTGGTAGTGCACCGGAATGACGACTCCCGCGAATGGCATCCGTTGACGAGCAGCACAGAGTGCTCTCATGCGTCGATCGCCGTCGCAGTACTCAGACGGTGAGAATGCCTCCTGGGAGGAGGTGCGTGAGTCAGCTAACCATGACCTCGGCGAGCTGGCAACTGTTCGCATACCCGAAGCCTTTCCGATCGCTGGTTTAAACCCTGCTTGACGGTGCTACGTTAACACATACTAGTTAACACGCACCATTGATGTTCTGGCGAAAAAAGGAGGTCTCGATGTCCATAGGATCGACGGAACCGGAGTCGGAAACATGAGGAGCGAACAAGGTGTCCAGGAGTGGTGTGCGGCACTTCAGCGGCGCGCGTCTCAAGCAGTTCCGAGAGCGCCGCAAGTTCTCCGTTGACGACTTGGCCGGCATTTCGGGGGTTTCGCGTCAGACCATTTCGTCGTGGGAAACGGGTCGATCGCAGCCGACCCCGGGCCCCTTGGTCAAAGTTGTAGCTGCATTGCGCACCACGGTTGCTGATCTCGTCCCGATTGCGTCGAGCGATGTCACCGTCAGTGACTTGAGAGTTCGAGTCGGCCTGACGCAGGTCGAAGCCGCGGAGAGGCTCTCCATTTCGCCGACCCTGCTCGTGGATATCGAACGTGGCCGCAAGCCCATCAATGGGGCGAGGGTTCAAGCGATAGCAGACTTGTACCGCGTTGCCGCCGAAGAAGTCACGGACGCTTGGCAGCGCGCGATCGACACGCGCGAAGCGCGCCTCAAGTCTCTGTAGAAAATCTCGCCAGAATTACACACCCCCTGTTTCGATGCCTGTCGGCGTGTCTCAGCCTATGTGCGCCGAATCAGTGTTATTCATATGTCTATGACTAACGCCGCCAAGCGTCACCGCGATCGGAAGAAGGCCTCGCTTTTCGCCGAGATTGATCCCGGCGTCGTGAACCGCGTCAAGGCTGAGGCGGAGTCTCGAGGACTCAACAAGTGGGAGGTCGTCGAGCAGGCCCTGATCAGAGGGCTTCCTTTGTTGGACCCGGTGAAGGAGCCATACAGTCTCGACCTCCACGGCTTGGACAAATCGGCATGATTCGTGAAGTTGGCGACGTAGAACCGAAGGATGGTGGTCGAGGCTACTGAATGCGGACGGAGTCCGAGTCACGCTGTCATGCAGGGCGACTCGTCAATGGTCAACTGAATCCGCAGTGAAGCAGACAGCCTGGAAATAGAAAAACCCCCGGCGGCAGGGCCAGGGGATTTCTAAATTGTTGAGGAACGAGTTGGTAGCTCGCGCCTCAGCTCTACTGTTTATCCGCGAAGGGACTGTCTTGCGTGACAAGTCTCAGGGTACATCGCGCCCTGATGAAGGTACAAGATTTAAAGCACGTGTCGGCTCACTGGCGTCGACACCCGATGACGCCTGGAGACGGCTGTCTCCGCTCGTGGCCGCTCGCCGCTCCATGCGTGTCTGGAGGGCCAGCAGCGGCAAGTTTGATACGTCGCGGAGTCTGACGAAACACTTACCGACGGTGCCGGCCGCGGTGCCGATCTATGCGCGGGGCCGTACGAGCCTGCTAGCGCTGGACTTCGACGCCAAGCACCACACGCCAGAGCAAGTCGACGCCGATGTCGAACGTGTCTTGGGATGGCTCCACGAATGCGGCGCACGGACAGTCACAGATCGCTCTACGAGCGGCGGCCGCCACGTCCTGGTGCCGATGGCCACCGACCTTCCGCTGCGCGTCGACGACATCAAAATGGTGATGCAGCTCCTGTCGGCCCGCCTGGTCACCCTGGACGCCACTCCGATGCTAAACGCGGACTGGGGATGCATCACTCCCCGGGCTCGCCGTGCCGCGAGGGCGGCTACCGCGTCCTCGATGGGCCCTTGGATGAGGCGATCGATGCCTTCACCGTTCGCTCCGACCGTGGCGTCGTGGCTCGTCTGATCGCCCCGCTGGGCGGTGCAACCGTTCCCCGGCACCGGAACCCCACGGCCGCTGTCGCTGCCTCCCTCATCCAAGATGAACGCCTTGTCGGTATCGGCCCGGACCGGCGCTTGGACCCGCGCTTTCATCGCAGTACAGCTGTCCCAGAGGCCGTCGAGACGTACGCGTCGACGGGCCAATTCACCAAAGCAGCCAGGGCCCTGTGGGATTCCCACTCGGAAGCCCGGCAGTCCGTCATCAGCCACGCCGTTCTACGCGGTGCCAGTGCCGCCGACGTGGAGAACGCGATGACGACGAAGGAGTGGGCGGGGGTCCGCCGCGTTTACCTCGAGAAGTATGGAAAACATTCCGCAGCGGCCCTGCAACGAGACGTGGATAAGGCCTTGACCTGGGCCGCAAGCATCGTCCGACCATTCCACCAAGACGCGCACAAGCACGGATACACAGGGGGGATGGTTCTTTCCTGAAAGATCGCGTTCGTCGAAAGTGGCTCGCTCACGCGCAGACGTGGATCGACGAAGAATTCCTCGGCAGCCGACACAGGCCGGTGCTCCTCGCGGTCGTGCAGGCACTTGCGTATACCTCTGCGCTGGCTGGCGATTTGGTCGAAGGAGTTCCGGTGGTTGCTGTGGGCGGGCGAAGTTTGTTGCATGCAACGCTACATATGCTCGGTAATAAATTGACGATTCACGCTGCGATTGATGCCGACGACTCCGAACGACTGTGGGCCTTGAGGATTCAGGAAGGTCCGCCGACCAAGGATCCTGCGCTCGAAGCCCTCGAGTTGCTCGGAGACCACCTCGGTGCGGTCATCGTGCAGGTGTGACTATCGGAGCGAAACGCAGTACGAGCGGTTCGTACTGCGAGCTACCGATCAGGTCGTGCGATCATTCGCGGCGCTGGTCACCACATGCCGGCTGGAAGTGACGAGCACGGATGACCTATCTGGATCATGGCCACACGAATGGTTCTTTCTTGCTGGTGATCTGCTTCGCCAATGGCGCTGATCGTGAGGTCAGCAAGCTTCCAGGAGTCGTCGTCGCCAGGGAAACGAAGTGTGGCGGTGATCGTGTCCGACTTGATTGATCCGCTCTGGATTGCGGCGCGCGCATCCGCCAGGGTTTTCGTGGTTCTGATATCGAACTCTGGATTTTGCTTCTCCCACTGATCGAATGGCGCGGGAGGGGTTTTCAGCCACTCGAAGACGATGCCGGTGTTCAGATCGATTTGTGCGATCCCGGAATCAGCATCTTGTGCGGCCAATTGCGTTGCGGCTCTGGCGATTTGACGATCGGACATGCTGTGAGGCTTTTCACCCTCTGTGGTGTCGTGTAGCAGCCCGAGGATCCGCCGGCCTGCCGTGGTCTTCTTGGATCGCACGGACATCTGGATTCGGCGATGTACGCCGTCTGCGCTGGTCAGATAGATTTCCGCGGCGAACTCATGGCCTGACTCGAATTCATCGGCAGCGAGCGAATCGAGATACTCCCGGTACGCCTCCTCGTCGTCGAATCGGTCGAAGTGCTTCCAGATCTCCTGCAGGGTGCGAGTATCGCTGTCGTCCTGTAGTCCGAGGATCTGTTCGTCGTGGCCGGGGCCGTGTTTCGTCACTTGACGTTCGACGTCGAACTCGAAGGTACCCACACTCTCAGGCGGGGGTGGAGTTGCGGTGACCAAACCGACCCACACCTGGACGCCGTACACGACTGCTTCAGGACCAAAAATGGGGACCCCGCACGCAGCTACTCCTACGTCAGGGCCGAATCCGGATGTCGGTTCGACTACTGGTTCACCCTTCGCTACAACCTCGGCGACGACCTTGCTGACGGTCTCCTTGACTTTCACGGGGCCGGGCTGACGGTTCAGTCGTGTGAACTGGCGCTTCTGATCGCCCCTCGCAACCACCGTTGGCTCGATGCCGTCGGTGAACCCGAGCGTCTCGATGACGAGCCAATCGTCCCAGGATGGATCTAGGTTGCCCACTTCTTTGTCCGACATAGCCCTACTTCCCCGTTCGCCAATCTTCTAGCACGCCGGATCATATGCCATCGCTGCATAGGCATTGTGTGCCAAACGATCTCGGCTTCATTGCTGGCCAGGGGCTCCCTGTTCCTTGACGCTGCCGAGACCCTCTTTCCGTCGCACGACCGAATGGTAACCCACCGGTAACGGTGCCATTTGCTGATGGCGTGTGTGGTGGCTCACTGCTCAAGAGTTCTACCGACCTACGTGCGTGTGGTTGTTCCTTGTAGAGCTTGCAAGGCAGTTGCGTCGTGCGAGCAGAAGACCTGGATGCCGATATCGGGGCTGTTGGCCAACTCCTTCAACCGCAAGTGGTTGAAGTTGACCCGCTTGGGTTCGGCAGCGAGCATCGATTCCATGGCGCGGAGCGCCCGGGGCCTCAACCCGCTGCTGTTCGGCCCTAGACCGATAGAAGACTGGTGATAGAAGGCATCGCCGGCGTGCATGAGCCATCCACGTTTGCCTGCGCGGATGGCTACCCCGGCGTGTCCTAGGGTGTGTCCAGGCAACGGGATCAGTGTGAAGTCGTCCAAGCCGGCGATCCGGTAGGACGTGGAGAAACCGAGTTGTGGTCCGCCCTGTCCCCCATAGGTTTTGATGCGCATGTCGAGTGGTAGGTGATGTGTTCGGTATCGAAGCTTGGCCGTGACACCGCGTCTGGCGGCGGCGACCGAATGCTCGGTTGCCGTTACGTGTACCAAAGCATCCGGAAAGTCGCTCGCACCACTGATGTGGTCGTAGTCAAGATGTGTGCAGATGATGTGGCGAACATCGTTTGCGCTGTATCCGAGGCGCTTCAGCTGCGCGAGGGCCGTTTCGTTGCGCTCAAGTGCGGGCCCCAACGCCAGTGCCGCTCGCCCCAGCTTCGAGGTCGGTGAGTCGATGTCCGCATTGCCAATTCCTGCGTCGACCATCACGAGGCCTGAGTGGGTCTCACACGCCAGCACGTGAGTGACGAGCCCGAACCGGAACGATCCACAGTTGAGATGGTGCACAATACGAACGCCCACCATAGGGTTACCTCGCTTCAGACGACCGACAGCCAAGAAGGCGTCAAACCCTCAAGGGGGCGCATACGTCCAAAGCCGAATAGTCGAAGCTATGGGTAACCCACCGGGTCGGCGAGCTGCGGTAGACCTGATCTTATCGGGGCCCGGGGGCTACGTCCATGGACCCCGACAGGAGGTGCGCTTCGTCGATGGTGCTTGGTGGTCGGTGAATACCGCTGATGAACGCTGAGAGAACGAGGTCCGGTGTACCTGTTTTCAAGCTGGGATACTGATACGGCAACTCTTTGAGCAGCGTG
>Ga0163179_10002284_pt1 | contig 13429 bp, 12 predicted proteins | sample AtlANTMetagenome_FD_109643 | JGI IMG/M metagenome (GOLD analysis project Ga0163179, IMG submission 109643) | Marine eukaryotic phytoplankton communities from the Atlantic Ocean - Atlantic ANT 2 Metagenome | ecosystem: Environmental > Aquatic > Marine > Oceanic | place: North Atlantic Ocean...
CGTTGGGCGTTGGGCGTTGGGCGTTGGGCGTTGGGCGTTGAACGTAGGTGTGAGAAGAATTTTGACGACGTTCGACGTTCGACGTTCGACCTTCTTCGACCTTCTTCGACCTTCTTCGACCTTTGACCTTCTTCGACGTTCGAACTTCGACCTTCGACCTTCGGCGTTCCTTAGGTGTGATCGACGTTCGAACTTCGACGTTCGACCTTCGAACTTCTTCGACCTTCGAACTTCTTCGAACTTCGATCTTCTTCGACCTTCGAACTTCTTCGACCTTCGACCTTCGAACTTCTTCGACCTTCGACCTTCGAACTTCTTCGACCAAGACGAAGAAGCACGACGTTCGACCTTCTTCGACCTTCTTCGACCTTCTTCGACCTTCTTCGACCTTCTTCGACCTTCTTCGACCTTCGAACTTCGACGTTCGACCTTCGAACTTCTTCGACGTTCGACCTTCTTCGACCTTCTTCGACCTTCTTCGGCGTTCCTTAGGTGTGATCGACGTTCGACCTTCGAACTTCTTCGACGTTCGACCTTCTTCGACCTTCTTCGACCTTCTTCGGCGTTCCTTAGGTGTGATCGACGTTCGACCTTCGACCTTCGACACAGTATGTGTTCAACGATGTTTCCAATTGGTCAAACATTTTTGTGATAGCAGTTTCACGTTGCAGCACACGAGTGCAACGACGCATCATCATCATCGTCTTTAAAATCTCAGCACGTATAAGCTCCGCCGAGGTACCTTCGGGACCTCCACGCCCGCCCTCCATACTTCGCAACTGCATCATTAAAATTTGATCCTCGGTCCACATGTTCCTTAGGTCGACGAAATCACCCTTAGGGACACTAGGGACACACGATGTATGTACCTTCGGATAGCTCCGCGTAGTCTACGTTTAGGGACTAGGGACTAGGGACTAGGGCCACCCTCCATACTTCAAAATTTGTACGTAGTCTACGTTTAGGGACTAAGGACTAGGGACACGCGGTACCTTCGGAAAGCGCCGCGTGGTCGAGAAGGTCTACGTTCAACGCCACAACGCCACAACGCCACAACGCCACAACGCCACAACGCCACAACGCCACAACGCCACAACGCCACAACGCCACGCGACTACGCGGCGCTTTCCGAAGGTACCGTGTAGTCGCGTAGTCGCGTAGTCGCGTAGTCGCGTAGTCGCGTAACGTAGATCGTCCGGGGGGTGGCTCCGAGCTTGGGTTCAGGGGTCACAAAATTTTTCCTTAGTGTTTTTAGCATATGTTAAGGTACATACATCATACATACACAACACAATAAATTTACCATGTAAGTGTTTTTCGAGTTCTGTAATTTTTTGAGTGTAAAACATAATGTTAATAAAAAAGTAAAAAGTAAAAACACAATATAAAATATAAAAATTTAGAAAATCATTTACATGAGAATTATTTTAGTATAGCTTATGTATGTAGTATGCACATCCCAACACACACACGCACACTTAGCCATAGAACAATAGAACAATATCATATATGCTCTGACGCCACCCCCCCTAAGGAACGCGTCCCCTCCAGGTGATGAGAGTGTGATGATACGAGTGGAAAAAGATCTCAAAAATGACGAATATTATAAAACATGCGATGCGAACAGCTATGTGAACAGCCATGATCACAGTTGGTTGGAGGTTCGTTCGGATCTGTGGTGTAAATGCGAGAACTCGTCGAGGTACTATCACGTGTGTGGCATGAAATGTGATCGTCTTCGCGGTGGAGCATCCCGATGTCCAATCTCTGGGATGTGTGGTAGATTGTTCATGTCGATGTCTACGTCCACGTCTATGTCCCACGGAGTAAGTGCGATGGATTCGCGACGTCGTCGTTTGGACAGCGCGTATGTGATCCTGAGTGATTTTTGTGGACTTCGTGGACTTCGTGGACTTCGTGGACTTCGTGGACTTCGTGGACTTCGTGGACTTCGTGGACGCGCGAGTTCGGAGAGTTCGGAGAGTTCGCAGATTTCGGAGATTTCGCAGATTTCGGAGATTTCGGAGAGTTCGGAGATTAACCGAAATTCCGTGTTGGGTCATCTTTGTTTGTTGATGTTAAAGTTCTCGCGCAGCTCGCGTAACGTAGACAGCTCGCACAGCCGCAGTGGTGATGCTCTTCGAGAGTTGAGTGAGCGTGTGTTGCGTCTGTGGGAGATGCACATGGGAGTCGGTGGTTTTTGCGATTCTGTTTGTGATTTGGCGTATATCGTTTCGGAGGGAGTGTCGGTGTGTGGTGGTCGTCTGATGTATATCCCTCGTAATGTGCGGTGGATGTCCATGTTACCGGATCGTGCGGAGGTGCATGGTCGTAGTATGTTGCGCACCCGTTATTTGTCTTCGATTCGTCGGGGTGGATTTTTGAAATTTTCAAAGTGGATGAGGTGACGCAGGAACGCCCGCGCGAAGCTCCGCGGTAGTCATACGCACGCAGCTGTGCGGGTGGTTGGCCGGAATCCAAAAATCCAATGGATGAGGTGACGGATCGTATGTTCGCGACGTTGATGTTGGTGTATATGATATTATTCTTGTTGTGTTCATTTGAAGTCATGGGTTTGTCGTGTTTTCACAAAAAAACAGAGAAGTCCAAAGAGTAATCCGTGTGTGGGTGAGTAAAGCTTCGCCGTTCGCCGTTCGCCGTTCGCCGTTCGCCGGGCCGATGGCGTACGTTCGAAAGTGGTCGCGGCGACGATAGTTTGTACGCGGTAAACAACGCATGTTGAATTGCATGAAAAGATCATGAAATGGGACGACGAGGAATGGATGAGAACACACTTTGACACCCCGGCGTCATTGTCAAAGTTGAAGGAGACCACGTGTAGGAAAACGATTGTATAGTCTGCGTGTTCAACAGTCCCTTTGACATTGCATGGGTACTCTTTTTTGTATAAGGGGTTTCCCATGTTCCTTAAAATTGGTGGGTCTAGAAGAAGGTCCTATAGAGTTTTCAAGTTACTATGTTGAGGGATGCGACGGACCCGAGGCAGCAAACTTTCGTGTCCGTTCCTTAGGTGATACAAACGTTGAACTTGCAAATACTTCATGCTTGGAACTTGCGATAGATCTTGTTGGCGAACACGCTCGCGGACAGCGACCTTACACACTCCGACGGTACTGCGGCAATAGATAAGGAATGGGCACCGGCGATTGAAGACTTGTCGGGAGGGCACTTGTCGGGAGGGCACTCGTCGGGAGGGCACTCGTCGGGAGGGCACTTGTCGGGAGGGCACTCGTCGGGAGGGCACTCGTCGGAAGGGCACTCGTCGGAAGGGCCACCGGCGAAGAAGTCAAAGAAGACCGGAGACAACTAAGATGATCGATGAGGTGTCTTCGATTCGTCTGATGACGTTTTTATTATTAATTCCAACAGGTATGTTTTTGATGTGGAGCGTGGTCGCGTGTGGAGCTATATTGTGTCGTTCTAGCGATGAGTCCGTCACCGGATCGTCGGGTCTGTCTGAGATGTTGTTGACGATGTTCGGTGGGTCCTCACGGGCGTGGTTGATCCTGTGGTATTTTTTGTGGTTCGTGTGGTTCGTCAGCAGCGTGACGTTGAGTTTCGTCGGTGATTTCAGCAGTTTCAAGATGTTGGGTTTGTTTGGCAATGCTTTTTTGTCGATGATGTGGTGGGTGATGATCATGGAGTATTCTCGTGGTCCCTTTCGTGGGTTCACGTGTCGTCGCATCGTATCTCTGCTTTTGCATCGTTTATTGTTGTCGGTGTGGTCGTTGAGTCTCTATGCGGTGTGTGTGTCGGCGTCGGATGATTTGACGTGGTATTTTGGATTCGTCGCGTGGTGTTTCGTGTCGTTCCTCGGCGTGGTCTGGGAGTTATTTTTCGTGCGTCATTTGACGCGTGAGGATGACTCATCGTGGATGTCGAGTGGGATCTAGTAGCGTAACCTATAAGCGTGGGTAGTGGTTCGTGGTTATCGTGGTTATCGTGGTTATCGTGGTTATCGTGGTTATCGTGGTTATCGTGGTTATCGTGGTTAGTGCTATGTCTTGGTCTCGGTCTCGGTCTCGGTCTCGGTCTCGGTCTCTTCCAAGTACGAATGACGAGGTGAAGAAATTTGCAGAAGATCATGAGGCGGCGACATATTTGAAGCTGAATGATCCGCGTATCACGGAGATCTGGCCCTTACAAGGGTTAAAAAAATTGCGGACTTTGATTATATCTGGTACGGGTGTGGAGCATTGTCCGATTACCCTCATCGGATGTCCTGAGCTCGTGAACCTGGATGTGCAAAACACAAAGGTGCATACGACTACGCTCGCGCGTATCATCTATGCGACGAAAGTCACCCTGGACACTCTCAAAGTCGGCGCCCCGGGATCCACTCCGAATGTGAACGTGGATCTCCTGCGTCATCTCGTTGAGTGCGGGTATGGACAAAAAATAGATGCGATGTTAGCGCGCGTACACTCGTCCGTGGGGCTCCCGTGCGAGCGTGTGGGCTGGGGGAGCGCGTGGCTTGACGAATGGGGTGATACTTGCGACCCCCTAGATATTGGTAATAAGTCTCATGCGGTGGGTACGTTGTTGTTAGCACCGAAAAACGAAGGCGGTGACATCGCGATGATCGTGGACACCGCGGGTAAATCTTTGATTAATCGTGAGATAGTTGAGATCAGTGCGGTGCACGGCAAAGTCGTAGTCCATGAGTTGAGAGAGTCCAAATCGACATTTTCGAAAGTCTTGGAGCCGGAGCACTGGGTATGTCCTGGGTTTCGAAATGTGCGGTACTCAAGTATAAATGTCCCGCCCCCCCTTGTTTCATACGTGCGATGTGTACTCCGAATGTGAATGAGCATGTTCGTATGATGCGTCGTCTTCGTGAAAAATTTAATGAGGGTGGTTCGAAGGTGAGCAATGGTTGGTTATCACGCATCGTGAATCGGGACGTGGATGGTCGTGATTTTAATCTTCGGGGTCGTCCGTATGACATGGATGATTTGTTGTCGCACGGTGTCACCGCTTGTGATTTTTTGTTATCGCAGGTATCGTGGGCGACGATGCGTCGGCTGGGCTACACCCTGAGCGATGCGTCGATGTTGGGGTTCACGACGGATGATTTGGTGTCTCTTGGGATCAGCAACGATGATTTGCTCAGTGATCGTACGTATGTCGTCGCGAATGATGGTGGGAAGCAGTTGTTGCAGGCGGTTTGTTCGACTCGCGAGGATGCGTCTCGGTGGTTACCGTCGGAGTTGTTTCGTTTGGGGTTCACGAGTTCGGATTTGGTGAATAGTTTTGGTTTCAGTGCGTCGGAGGTGAACAGTGAGGCGTTCAGTCAGTATTTCGAGGCGGTCGTGGATATCGTGGAGCCGGAGAAGCAGCATGCGGACACGTGGCAAAGCGCTCGCATCGCGGGTCCTCAGGATGTTCGTGCGCTTCCGGATTTGAAGATCGACATGCGGAGTCTGTGTTAGTGTGATAAGGTGTGATAAGGTGTGATAAGGTCTATTAAGGTCTACACTTGAGTAATTTTGTGAGGAGATCGTCGTGTCCTCGTGTGTCGTGTGTCCTCGTGTCCTCGTGTCGTCGTGTCCTCGTGTCCTCGTGTGTCAAAGTTCTAGATCCTTGTGTCCTCGTGTCCTCGTGTCCTCGTGTCCTCGTGTGGCAAAGGTCTACACTTGAGCAATTTTGTGAGGAGATCGTTGTGTGTGCGGTGGTTTTTGCACCACGTTTTTCGTACGGTTGACCTCTATTTTGCAATCGCAGAGGTGAAGCAGTTGTGGATGCATTTGATGTGTGATTCTCCCGTGTTCATTTTTGTGTATGAGGCAGGAGGAACGCAACATGTTTGTTGTCTGTCGATGCCACCTGTGCTTTTATAGCCCCCCCGAGTAGATCTTTGAGTCTCGTGCATATTTTGTTAATTTCTTCGGCGTCATGTTTCGCCGCTTCGAATCTCGCGCATATCTGTGTCGTGTTCGCGTCATGATCGACGACGTCCGTGAGGTATAGGCACGCGAATTCTTGTTCTGATTTTGGTTCGCAGATGTGTATGGGTACCCCGTCGCAGATCACGGATGTCTTGTTGGTCCCCGCGACCCCGCGTGGGCATACGATGACGCCGAATGCGGCGCCCCGTATGCGGACGTCCCTCGCCAGTTTTTGAACCTGTGTCCATGGCACGGGTCGTCGGTAGTCCTTGGAGTCCCACAGTGCGGTCCTGTGTTTGGATCGCACGAGAATATCCGCGGATCTCGGTGTTTTCGCGCAGTCGTTGATTTGTAGGTCAATGTTCGTGCGTTCGGCGTAGGATCTGAGTCTTCTCAAAAGAAGTTTTTCTGCTCTCCTGTGTGGCATCGCGGCGTTTTCTCCGGTCAAGCAAGCCGCGGTATGTGCTTGGATCCTTAGGATCCTTTCGATATGTGCGTATGCTCTTGGTTCTCCCATGTTGGAAATAAGTGATCGCATCAGTGGGCCTTGGGCGGTGTTCATCGTGAGGTCATCGACGATACACCGATACACCGATACACCGATACACCGATTCTGGTCGCACGTGACGGTGGTCGCGTTTTTGCGATCTGCGATCTGCGATCTGCGATCTGCGATCTGCGATCTGCGATCTGCGATCTGCGATCTGCGATCTGCGATCGATGGTGTTCTCCACGCTAGGGGTTGAGTCGTTAGATCGTCGACGAGCGCACGCCTAAGGAACGTATGTCGGCATGGGGGTCATCACGGAATCCTCTGAATCGTGGGTACCGCTCGTGTGTGCGTCGTAGAAGTCTCTTATAAGGTTTTCGTGGTCCGCGGTGGTATATTTTGCGGATTTTCTCAAGTTGTCCCGTGCCCAGAGTGGTTGTAGGTTCCTGTACCAGTTCGCGATTCGTAGTTGTGTGTGGTCGCTCAGATCAAACGCGTGGAGCGGTACGATGTGGTCGACATGCCAAGCGGCACCTTGGTTGTCCCAGTTCATGCCGGGTAGAAACAGTGTCTCTAGATGTCTTTGTAGTGTGATCATCGAGCATCCCACGAGTCCCATGGTCCTTTGTGTTTTCGTCGCTCCCCTCGCCTTGAGCGCGTGTCTGATTCTCCTGCAGATATTATCCTTAAGTTTGAATGCTGGGTCGTGTTGTCTTTGTTTTCTTTTCTGGAGTCTCCACTTCGTTCGTTGTTTTTCTCGGTATTCTGGGCACTTGATGCGTCTCGCGTATGCTTTTCGTTGATATTCTTTCCTTTTTTCCGTGTCTGCATTATAATTTTCTTTCATGTGGGCGTTGCGGGCGTTCCTTAGGGCGGCGGGCGCACACGAAGGCGCGAAAACATGAGGCGCGGTCGCTGTGAGTTTCAGGATTGCTTATGTGCGACATTTCAACATAAATCCATATGTGAAGACTGTGGACATGGTGAGGTTTGGCATAAACGTGTATTTCTTAGTTTATGTGTGATTTGCTATGTAGAAACTCGAGATTGTGCCCTTCGACCCTGTGGACACTTCGTCACTTGCCACAAATGTGCGATGCGTCTGTCTTCGTGTCCCGTATGTCGTACTTCGATAGAGCAGAGAGTCCACCCAATCTATTTGTGCTAAACGTTCGTGGGTTTCGTGGGTGTCGTTAGGGTTACCCTTATCTCACATGTAAGCTTGCGCCTAGTACGTGAAGTGCGGGGTTTAGGACTTTAGGCTAAGATACGCAGTGAAAAACTACCTTCGGTCGATGGCTTCGCCTTCACTTGGAGCGCCTAGTAAAGTCGCAAGCTCACTAAACCCCGCACTGCTGAGACCTTCGGTCGATACGCTAGTACGTTGAAAACCTGAGTGATCGAAGTCGTACGCTGCGATGCCATATGATTCTGTACCAAGGCTGCGGTGCAATAATAGTGAACAATGAGTATATAAGTACATGAATTTTTCATGCAAATGTTACGTTCCTGCCCTGTTCATAATGTTCAAACGTATGGTTTATCCCACGGTCTAGATCATCCGTATTTGCGTTTGTGCTCCGAATGTACATGTGAGGTATTACATATGCATGGTGGTGCGGCGACCGACGTGGACGCGCACAATTTACAACAACAACAAAAAAAAAAATTTTATGGCGAATATCAGGACGGTAGCATCATAACTGTGGCACAGATTGTAGACAGTCGAATTGTAGCTCTTAATCATAATAAAGTGAACGTGTGGGAAATTGCGGCAGGCAAATGGGTAAAGCAGCCAACATTTCCAAAATTTGCTGTTATGGACGACATAATGCGTTGTGTGACGGTGATGAAGGATGGGCGTATTATTACTGGAAGTTGGAACGGTACGGTGAAGGTATGGGGGAAGTCTGATCTCGACGAATGGACACTAAAAAACACCCTGGATGAGCATACTGACTGTGTGTATTGTGTGGCGGAGTTGCCTGATGGACGTATTGTGAGTGGTAGTAGGGACAATACGGTGAAGGTGTGGAGGGTGTGGCGGGAATTAGACAGCGGTGTTGTTTATAAGTGCGAATCTACGTTGGACCATGATAATTCTGTGATGAGTGTTGCGGTGATGCCTGATGGACGTATTGTAAGTGGAAGTCTCAATACGGTGAATGTATGGTCATTTAACAAAAAAATAAACCGCTGGGAGCGGGATCAAGAGTTGAGTACGATTACAGATAGTGGTTGGGTGTATAGTGTGGCGGTGATGCCTGATGGGCGTATTGTGAGTGGAAGTCAGGACAAAATGGTGAATGTGTGGCGGGAGACTTCGCCACACCACCATTACGTTAGTAAGAAATGGTGGCTGGAAGAATCGATCGGGGGGCATACTGATTCTGTGTATTGTGTGGCGGTGATGCCTGATGGACGTATTGTGAGTGGTAGTAAGGACATGACGGTGAAGATATGGAGGGAAGGTGATGCTTGGGAGGGCGATTATACGTTGGAGCATATTAATGATGTGATGAGTGTTGCGGTGATGCCTGATGGACGTATTGTAAGTGGAAGTGAGGACAATACGGTGAATGTATGGAAATTTGATACAAACCGCTATAGGCGGGTAGTAAAGTTAATTTGATCACACGGAGACGGTTCAACAGAAGCAGCAGTGTTGGTCAAAGACGTGTGTGAGATTCACGTCATAGTACCAGACATTGTTAACGACGAAGGTGTCAATGTGGATTTGCAAAAGTGGAGAGATTTAGATATCGAACCAGCAGAGGTAGTTGGTAGCACATACACAGAAAGAAATTTACGTGTGGCCGAAGCAGCTAAATCTTGTCCTACAGTTCTATTGACACTTGGTGGGGGGCCAGGCACACACACAGAAACATTTGGTGAAGTTGCTATCATGGGAAGTACGAACGGTTATCTGGCTGTGATTAATGACGATGGAGGAATTTCACAACTTGGAACTTTTAAGTTTATGCACCCTAGTGTACCATTAAGTAAAGCCATAAAGGGTATGAAAGATCTGGCAACGACGGGAAGAACACTACAGTTGTCAAATTTAGAAGATGTAGTGGGAAAATCCGAAAATAAAAAACAAGCGGCCAGTGCGGGCGGGGGGTGACAGTTAATGTATAAAACATAATGATTAAATCTTACAAACATGTTAACTCAGCAAATCCTTACTATCTACACTTTGTTTTCTAATGGACTCATTCTTCCATTGTTATCAAGGAGTTTCTGGTGTCGTGGGTTTCGTGGGTGTCGTGGGTTTCGTGGGTGTCGTGGGTTTCGTGGGTGTCGTGCGAGCGTTCCGACTGACTGACTGAAATGTGGTTTTGTTATTTATCGTTAGTTTAAACTGCTAGTACCAAGGCTGCGGCCTTAATATTACATGGGATGTGCTTACCGGCTTAATTGTCGATTCGCAGCGCCCAAATTCTTCTTGCGTCGCAATGATTTCTGAATAATCCGATCTACCTACGGCTTCCTCCCGTACACGTCGAGTGCACGCGGTGCATCTGTGCAATGTGATGCAGGCTCCGATACTGATTGAACAGAGGTATTAACAAAGTCTCGTTCCGAACTCTGAAACATCGTCATATCCTACTCACACACATCGTGATGCAGGCAAATACGATCGCGATGACGCATGTGAAGGTAAAAATGGCAAGGATAATATTCAAGGGTCCGATGGTTCTTCCGTATATGGATCCCGTAAAGATTTGAAACGTGGGGCTCACCGTGGGGCTCGCCGTGGGGCTCGCCGTGGGGCTCACCGTGGGGTTCGCCGTGGGGTTCGCCGTGGGGTTCTCCGTGGGGTTCGCCGTGGGGTTCGCCGTGGGGCTCGCGGTGGGGCTCACCGTGGGGCGCGCCGTGGGGCTCGCCGTGGGGTTTCGGCGTTCGAAGGAACGTGTCGTGGCATCGGTGATAAGTAAGAGGTCGTGTAGGTCATTCATCATCGCGTCACCGTTTTGATCAGCGGGTAGCGTGTGTGTCAGATTCCATGTTTCGTCGTGCCACTCGAACACGCGCACTTCATCGGGTACACCCACCGCGAGCACATGGTCACCGAGCCAGACATGTCTCGCATCACATTGGATGTCCCCCCCGACGGTCTTCCATCTGTCCATATCATCGGCGATATCATTGGAATATCTCGACACTCTTACGTAGCGTCCGTGGGCGACCACGGCGATCCATTCTTCACCGTTGACTTGAAGCGCGAAGCTGATGTCTTCACCATAGTTATCCCCCGGTTCGCCGATGAGATCGACACCGCTTAGTACGAATTGGTCGTTGATTAAGCCGAGGTTTGATCCACGGAACCCAGCGCACGAGCATAAAGGATAAAATGGATCCTCCGAGTAGACACAATAAACGATGTCATCGTTCGAATAGAACACGCCATTAAAACTCCCGTGTGACCCTCTGAATACCCGAACGACGCCCCTCCCATCGTCATAACCGGAGATGCCATATGCGAGGATCAGGGGGCCCTCTGGGTTGGGGGAAGTATCCGTGTGCATCTCCATGCTGGTCACCTGGATGTATGTCGACTGCTCGGCGTTGATTCCCGCCGCCCCCGCGCATCCATCGATCAGTCTATATGAATCGCCGATCCATTCCGCGAAAACCATGTATGTGCTGTTTGCGCTGGGTTGCGTCACGGCGATCGCGATATACTGTCCATTTTCGTTGGCGGCCACTTGATACCCCATGGTTCTCACGGACGTGCGAGCGACGGGCGAGTTCGGTGTGATATCGGGACCGCGTTGTGACCACGACGAACCATCCCAGAGGAAGACTCGGACCGCACCGTGATCAAGGGAATCCTCTGGGAATCCCATGATTATCATACTTCCGTCATCCGTGAGCGCGATGGCCGCCGGTGATCCGTAGTATGACGGATTCGGCCGTGTGGTCCAGGATGAATTCGACCATTCGCTGATGTGTATCGCTGCGTTCGGAGCGCGACTCAAGATCGCCACGACATTCCCATCTGCGCTGATTGTCATCGATCCATGTGGTGTCGCCGCGATCACATCTCCGCGTTGTTCCCAGGTGTATGTCGTGACGATATTGGAAAAGAGAAAAAGGAAATGCATACGTTTGGGATGTCTCCCTTGTTGTTCTTTAATAGTGTGAGAATAATGATAGTATGCATATATATGCTCGGGGCACCCCAGCGGAAACATGGCACCCACAGCGTATTGTATCGACCCCTCGTACGAGCAAGACAAAAGTTTCGAACGTACGTTTTTATTGGGGTCGGCTGTGATTCTCGGGTGTGTGATTTCCGGTGTGAGACCAACGTTGCACCCCATCATCGCCGTCATCGCCATCACCATCGCCGCCGTGGAAAGTGGTATATTTTCGGATGTTTGGTCCGCCATCGTGATTTTGGGGCTGAGTCTATGCGTGTCCGTCACGGTTGTGTTTGTGTCAACGTACGGAACCCTGAGCTGGACACCGATCATGGGGGCTATGATCCTGACGGTGGGCGCGAGATCGATGCGTGCGCATTCGTGGTTCTGTCGCACATTTCGCGGTGAACCACAGGTCGCATCCATGCTTGTCCCTTTGGTGGTCGGTTACACGATGACGACAGTATGGATGCGAACGCGTGGTGTGTTTAGCTTCGCTTTGAACGCATTTGGCACGGTGACCACACTCGCGTTCATGTCGCCATGGCATGACGACAACAACAAACATGGATTTTGGATTACCGCGAGTTTTGTATCCGCACAGTTGATCTGCATCACGCAGACGCCCATCGATGAATCATATAAGTGGTTGCCGATCCTGAGCGCTTTGTTGGTCTGTATCGTAATCGGCGAAATTCACGTTGAGTTCCAACAGTGGTATCTGCACATCGTGATATTCGCGGTGACGATGTGTGAAATATTATACTGCGTGGATAAGAATTCACATACCTATAATCGTCAAGGTGTGTCCCCGTATACCGATACACTTCGAGACCCGTCCACCGATACTCGTCGAGACCTGTCCGCAGAAAATTCCCCGCATGTCAAAGTCTCGTTTCGTGTTATTTCCAATACAGCATCGGGAGATATGGGCGATGTATAAAAAAGCGGAAGCGTCGTTTTGGACCGCGGAGGAGATCGATTTGGAGCATGACAAGAGGGATTGGCATAAATTGTCCGCGGATGAGCGCATGTTTGTTTCTCACGTCCTGGCATTCTTCGCGGCGAGCGATGGAATCGTGAATGAGAATCTCGCGTGCAATTTCATGAACGACGTGGAGATCGCGGAGGCCCGTTGTTTCTATGGGTTTCAGATCGCGATCGAGAACATTCACTCGGAGACGTATTCTCTGCTGATCGACACACTGATCACGGATGCTTCGGAGAAGGATCATTTGTTCCGTGCGATCGAGACGATTCCGTGCGTGCGGCAGAAAGCTCAGTGGGCCCTGCGTTGGTGTGATTCTTCGGAGGTCAGTTTCTCCGAGCGTCTCGTGGCGTTCGCCGCGGTGGAGGGAATCTTTTTCTCCGGATCCTTCTGTGCGATTTTTTGGCTGAAGAAGCGCGGCCTGATGCCGGGTTTGACTTTTTCGAACGAGCTGATATCGCGCGATGAGGGTCTTCACTGTGATTTCGCCTGCCTCATGTACCGCGATCATGCGGAGCGACTCTCCCGCGAGCGTGTGGTCGAAATCATCGTATCCGCCGTGCGTGCGGAGCAGGCTTTCTGCGCGGAGGCCCTCAGCGTGGAGCTCATCGGTATGAACGCGGATCTCATGCTGCGCTACATCGAGTTCTGTGCGGATCGTCTCCTGGTCGCCCTCGGCTATGAGGCGGAGTTTGGTTCGGAGAATCCCTTCGAGTGGATGACGATCATATCCCTGAGCGGTAAGACGAATTTTTTTGAGAAGCGTGTCGCGGAATATGCGAAAGCCGGCGTGGGTGTGTCCTCTGAGGATTCGGTGTTCACCCTGGACGCTGATTTCTAGGGAACTCGGCGTGGGTGTGTCCTCTGAGGATTCGGTGTTCACCCTGGACGC
>Ga0163179_10002285_pt1 | contig 13428 bp, 10 predicted proteins | sample AtlANTMetagenome_FD_109643 | JGI IMG/M metagenome (GOLD analysis project Ga0163179, IMG submission 109643) | Marine eukaryotic phytoplankton communities from the Atlantic Ocean - Atlantic ANT 2 Metagenome | ecosystem: Environmental > Aquatic > Marine > Oceanic | place: North Atlantic Ocean...
AGTAGAGAATTAGCCTGTACTGCTGATGCTTGTGAGGTTGTAGATATTGGAGAAGTTGCATGATAGAATTAGAGATTTCTGGTGATCAGTTTATAAGAGCCAGAAAGAAAGCTATCGACATGGGTACGATAGCAAACTCTATTACAAATGGTGGGGGAAACTTAGCAGGGTTTATAGGTGAGATAGTTGTTACAGACTATATCGATGCAGAAGAAAACAATACTTATGATTATGATATAATTGATAAAGTAGGCAACAAGATAGATGTTAAAACAAAACGTTGCAACTCTGAACCTAAACCTCACTATGATTGTAGCATTGCTGCACACGGAACAAAACAAGATTGTGATATGTACGTGTTTGTTCGTGTACTAAACAATTTTTCTAAGGCTTGGATCTTAGGTAAGATTATGAAGGATAAGTATTTTAAGAAAGCAACCTATCATAAGAAAGGTGAGCTAGATGAGGACAATAAGTTCAGATACAAAACAAACTGTTACAATGTTAGAATATCTGATCTAGATACAGTATATGGCACAAAATAAATTAGCAGAATTATTTTCATTTAAAGCGTATCTCAACCAAGATGGTAAAGTAGATATACGTATGGAATCTGTAAACCCTGAAGAACTGATTAGGGTTATGGAGCATGGTCTTCCACAATACGAAGGCACATTTAAATTAGCATCTCTTGTTCGTTACTTAAAAACAACAGGCGATGAGATGTTAAACAAATCAACAATATACACACACTGAGGTAAGTATGGCTGAAGAAGTAAAAGAAGGTATGACCTTTGAACAGGTAAAGACTATGATTGTAGGTTCAGAAGACAAAGTTGCTTTGTTAAATCTGTTTACCGGGCTTATAAACGAAAATGCTCGTTTAAAATCACAAGTAGATGAGCTAAATAAGCCAAAACCTAAAGAATCAAGTTCTTAAAAAGACTAGAGGGGTAGAGTAATTTCTCTGGTACAAACACACTAGAGCTTATTGTTCTACCCCTCTGAGGGTCTTTATATCAAGACGTTTTTTAGTAACGTCTACTTTTTTTTGCCATTATGGGCTTTACCACCATGTTTCATACCCATGGCCGCCATGTTCTTATTCATCTTATCTTTTTTCATTCCCATAGCCATAGAGTTACCCATTGTGTTAGCCATGCCGCCACCCATCATTTTTTTACTGGCGTTTCCACCATACATCATAGGCTTTCGTACAGATGATTTACTGTTGTAAGTTTTCATTTTTATTTTCTCCTTAAGTAAATGATTGTTGTTGTATTTCTGGAAACTCTTTGCCCCCAAATTCTCCGGGGTTTTCAAACTTTGTTATCTCTTTTTCTAATACTGGATTGATTGGTTCATAAGTATCAAACCCTTCTAATTCTTGACCAGTAAATGCAAGAACTCTTGCAATGTAACCAGCCATTTGTTCGGCAAAAGTGCTTGCCATATATTTTACTTTTTGTGGATTGGATTTATCTGAAAGTATTTCTATAAACATGTCAGCAGCATCTGGATCATTTAAAATAAAATCCATCATTCTCATATCATTGTCTCTCATTATTCTAAACCCAGCTTCAACAAGAATGTATTCCTTACTAACTAATCCTCTTGCGTAGTTAAACGCACGAGAAATAATACCAGTGTCCGATATAGCAACTTCAGGTAAATTTACTCCACTAGCCAACGCTGAACCTGTATGTCTCATAACAACGGCATGTCCTGTTATACCTAGAAATGCTTCATACTGATTTTCTGTAACTCCTAACTTTGTAAACATAGCCCTTACAGTAGGATTTTCTAGAGCTTGTAAAGCCCCTACAGGATTTTCCATTATTGAGACATCACCTAATTGTCCTTTAAGTTTTGTTCCAATGTTAGCTCTAACTTCTCCAAACTCTTCATAGATTTCTTTTAAAAGATTTCCTGCCATGTATTTTTGAACTTCTTCTTCCGTTGCTTTTATAGACTTATCATTTTTTAATGTTTCAACAAGACGATCATAATATCTTTCAAAAACATCTAAACGATTTATATCTGCAGCTTCATCTGGCACTCCCGGTGGCAACTTCCCTAATATATTTTTTAATAGCCCTCCCTTGGATGGATCATAATCTAATATATCTTTAAATTTTGCCTGTAATGCATCCGAATCTGTATTAAATTTTCCTACAATTTTAGATTCATATGCTTCAATTTTTAAATTAATATCTCTAACATATTCATCAAATTGTTTTGCTAATTTTTCATCAGCTTCTAATATTAATCTTAAATCTGTTTCTTGATCAACAAAAGCACCTATATTAACTTGATGTTCTTTGCCACTTTTTAATTTAAAAGTTAAAGCATCTTTCATTTCTTTAAATGTTATTAAGCCTAAACCATCGTCTCTTGTAAACATTGTAGTTGTAGGTCCTGAAGGTCTTCCTTTTGCTGTTACCACAACATCTTGTCCAGTAAACTCTCCAAACTTACCAACAATTGTTTTAAGATTAGTTTCATAAACATTTGCTTCTCTGAATAACTGTAGCATAGCCTGATCCATTAACTTAATACCTGCCTGACCTAATTCAGTGGTGTCGTCTAATACATATGGTATTTCACCATCTTTTACTCTACCCATTATGTCGTCATATAATGTTTTACCATTATCCAACACTTCATTTAAATCTAAATCTCTTCTAAGTCTTGTTGGATCATTAGGATCTGCTATATCTTTTGGAAATTGAATTAAACCAAATTCAAGTTCAACTGATTCTTTAAACAATCCTAAATTTTCTAATTTCTTTTTTGATGATATATTTTTGTTTAAAGATTGTAATAAAGACATCCCTGCAGCTTCTTTTATAATTAAATCTTTTTTAGATTTTTTCTTATTACTAAATTTAAAGTTATAGTATTCGCCAAAAAAACTTCCTTCTTTTCGCTTATTACCAACTCTTGCAAAGTGTTCTAATCTTGTAAATTGTAAATCTTTTCCTGCAGGTGACTCTAACAATTTTTTGTTTATGTTGTTAGCTAACCTCATGTATGCAGCACCGTTAGCTCTATCCATTGAATCATTAGATTTTAAAAGTTCTACACCACGATCTCTTATTTCTCTGTAGACAGAATCCATCTCTTTTATGCTTACTGTAAATGGTTCTATTGAATAAGATTGACCATTAACTTTTTCAGTTTTAAAATAATCGTAATAATGTATAGACCCTACTGCTTCATCGTCTTGTATGCCATACTTTGTTCTAACCATATCGTTTATGGCACTTTTAACATCGTCTAAATTATCTAAAGCTCGTATCTTTCTACTTTCCATGGGTAAGTTACTATCCGTTGACTTTATAAACAGATTTAACATAGCTCGTTCAGCACTATCATTTATAGCACCAACAAGTTCTCTACCTTCAGTAGACATAGAGAACGCACCATCAGGAATAAATGCAGCCAATGTATTTGTTTGAGATCTTCCATCCATCATATTAGCACTCTTATGAAGGTTTATAACATCATTAAGAACTGTTAGCCCATCTAATTCTGGGTACTTATTTAAACTACTATAAAGAATGTCACCTGTATTTTTAGCGTATGTGTGAGTGGTTGCAAAAACGTGACTTCCTGTTTCAGTTAGAGCATTTACATTACCTCCTCTTATAGAATAGTTAGCTATGCTCGTATTAATATTTTCTATTAGATCTGATTGCATTTGTGTTAGAGCAACCATTTGAGCATCTTGAGATTTAACTATTTCATCATAACCCATTGTAGGTTTTGTAATAACTGTTCCTATAGTTTTTTGAGTTTCAAATAAATTATCAACAATCTTAACCATTTGCTCTGGAGTTTTTCCTTTAATAGTATCCCCATCTGCAAAGGCTGCTTTTAAAGCACGTAGTGTTGCCATATCCCCTTGTTTTTGTGCATCTAATCCTCTTTTCATATCTTGGTTTGTTTTAAGAATAAGGTCAATAACATCTGTAAATCCCTTCTTTTCTTGTTTGGATAAGTTACTGCCTAAACCTACAAACTGTTCCTCTAATTCTTTAAGGATTAAACTATGAGCAACCATTCTATCATTAGCCTTTTGTTTGTATTTTACAGAGTTTAAAAATCTATCAGAGACTTTTGTTATATCACGAAAATTTAAATGTGTTGCTATTTTTTCACCAGTGGCCGCATAAGCTTGTATACCTGAAACTTCAGAAAAACTTAATTTTAAAGCGTTTAAAACAAAGTCTTTATGTGGGCTATTACCCATTATTTTACCTATGGAATTTATTTTGGTTGTTAATCTTTTTCTATTTTTTTCAGCTTGTGCTTGTGATTCAGGAGATAATCTACTATAAATAGTTTTTAATTGCATTAAGGCAGTGTATTCTGACGGAGTTATATCTCGTTTAGGTCCACCTAAAACATCAGACACCTGTAGCTTTTTAACGTTTGGGTCTAAAAGTTTTGGTAACGTTATACCTAACCTATCTACTAAAATATAGTCGTCAATCAATTCTTTAGTTGTATAGCTAATATCATTAAATACTTCAAATTTTGAAAATGCATTTCCCAACATATTTCCTGTAAACCCAGCAATACCTGTTGCTGCAGTTAAGTAACCTAACGCTGAATACAGTTCAGCCCTTTCTAATGATGATGGATCATTTTCTCTATCGAAAAATGAATAAGTCATAGATTGAATTGTTGATGGAAATAATTCAGTACCAGCAAGTTTTGATAAATATTGTTTTGGAACAATAAAATTATTGTTGTAATCAAACCCAGCATTTTTCATTAAGGAGATAAGGTAGTTATCTTCTGCAACTAAAACTGCTCTTTCTGCAGAATTTATTTTTGATTTAACACCACTTTTTTGTGCAGCCTGTAACGTCATATATGCTTTATCTCGTGCTTTTATAATTCCTTGAGATATAGCTTTCTCTTGATTAAGAACGCTAAAATAACCTATCTCTCCTTTTATGTCACCCCTTATAGTTTGAAAAAATCTTCCTAATTTTTTAATTCCTGTTGCTTTTCCATATGCAGAGTTGTTCATAAACTTTATGTATTCAGTCGTTGGAAGATTAACATATCCTGCTGCTCTTCTTTCTTTATCCATTCTTAAATAATAATTTCTAGCTGTTTCTCTATACCCTGCATATGTGGCAGGTAACTTCAATAGTCTTGATGCCCCCACTAAACCAATTGTACTTCCTGCATTTACAGCTGCAAATGTTCCTATCTGTTCAAGAAAACTTTGATCTGAAAAAGCAAAATTAAATAAAGCTAATGCTTCAGAGTCGTTCACTCTTAACTCTTGCAATTCATTTGGAGTTAAACCATCAAAAGCCTTTTGCCCATTATCCTCAATAAATTTTTTCTCAACAAATTGATTTAATCTCTCAGTGTGACTCGACAACCAACTTGGTGAGTCAGCTAACCATTGTTTATTTTCTCGCACTCTTTCTACAGCTTTTTTTCTAAAATAATCCATAGGTCCTTCTTCAGCTTGCATTAAATATCGTGCTTGAGATACTCCAAAATCAGCCGTTAAATTTTGTAAAGCTTTAAACATAGAATTAAGACCACCACCAAAAGATGCAAACTCTCTTGCAATCTCTTGTGTCATTGAGCCTGTTCCAAAATGTTTTTGAAGAACATTAGCAGCAAGAGGTTTTGTTTGTAAAAAATTTCTACCTTCTTTATCAAATCTTAAAACATTCATAAAATCATATAGTCGTTTTCTATTTTTTGCATAAGCTCGGTATCCATATGGAAGATTTGTATCATATTTAGGTTGTACTTCTTTTGTTATGGGATCAGTCAAAGGAACTATAACGCTAGGCACATTTTCTTGAGCTTGGCTTTTTGCCATATTTACTTGATTTATTATAGCAGAGTACGCTGTGGCATATTGAGATTCATCTTCTGGGTTTATTTGAAGATTATTCTTTTTAGCATTATGATAATACCTAGCCATACTCAACTGATTTTTATCGATACCTGCAGGAACATCGCTAAATACAGATATTGGTTCTTTAGATCCCAACAGTTCTAAAAGATCTACTGTAGGTGCAGGTTGTTTTTGTTCTTCTATATCTTTCTCAACAGCACCTCTTAAAACCCCCGGAAAAAAAGACGTACTAAACTCAGGAGAAAATTTCATACTGCGTTGAGCCTTGCCAAAATTTTGTCCAGCTAAATACATATTTTCATTTTTTATGTTTTCAGCGGCCTGACTTACTAAAGAAGTTACTGGTTCAATATCTTCATTTGTTTTTTGTTCTTCTGCCATTATTCACCTATTGTAAAGTATTTAAATCTATGCCTAGTTTTTCAGCTTCTTCTGGAGTCATAACTTGTAAGATGGCATTTCCTGATTTTTCTTGTACCATGAATGTGTTATTACCCATGTCTAACTTAGTGTATGTTTTTTCTTGTGATCCTAATACAGCACCTAAAGCACTGCTAGACTGTGCGTTAGAATCTTGTAAACTAGAGTAGTCAATATCTTCATACGGTACAGTTTTTGTTATTCCCCCCATAGTTACAGCGTATACTCCACCATAATCTTTAAATCTAGCTTTATCTGTATCAGCATCAAGTACTCGATATAATAAAAATTGTTTCTCTTGATTGCCAACCCTAACAGTGTGCATAATGTTTGTAGACTCAAGTTTGTCAATACCAGCGTTTATTTTAGCTTGTACTGGGTAATTTTGTATTAGTTGAGCTTGTTTCATGTTAGGGCTTGAGTACATTTGATAGTACTGCATAGTTGCATCTAATCTACTAAACAGTACGTTTGCATATCTTGTTGCTCCTATTACTCCATCAGGATTTGTATGAATACTAAGTCTTGACGGATCAAATTGAAAGTTACTAAACTTAACTTGATCTTTTTCAAACCTGTCTCTTACAAAAGCTAAATGAGCTAACGCTTCAGCTTGGCTAGATGCCTTACCTCCTGCAACTGCTTGTAAGTTGTATTGAAAATCTTGGTTAGATAATCGACCACCTTCATCATTATACTTTGCTATTTGATAAGCTAAAAACACCTCTCCTGAAGCTTGAAAACCAAATTCTACTCCCATAGGATTTTGATCCATAATAAATTTAGCAGCACTGTTTAGAGCATTTTGATAATCTTCTGAGCTTTTAAAATCAGCTTCATTAAAGCCATACCCTGTACCACCACCACCAATTAATAAATTTTTTATTTGATCAATTTGACCTGTTGTGCTTGTTATTCCATTAAACAATCTTCTAATATCTTGTGAGAATCCTGTTCCAACATTTCCATAAACAATAGCTGCTCGTTGAGCATCAATTAGTTTTAATAGCTCATCACCATCAGCTGCTTTCTTAGTAATGTAAGCTCTTGCATCTTCTATAGTTTTTTGTTTTCCTTCACTGTTTACTTGACTTCCTGTTAATGCCAATAAATAACCTTTTTGTGTGTTATTTAATGTAAAACTATCCCTTCCTTTTTTTCTTGATTTAGTTGGCATGTTCGTAAGAACTTGTAGTACAGCAATTTTATCTCTTACGTTTAATGGTATTTTTTGTCCAGTAGAAGGATCTTCTCTAGTAAACAAATTTAATCTTACAAAAAGTTTATCTGTAATTTCTCTATTTGTTTCATAGCTACCTAAACTTCGTAATTTATTTTCACCACCTTCAAATAAACTGGGAAATTGATTTACTAATATATTAGCTCTAACAAAAGGTTCTGTGTCTTTATCATCTGTACCTAAATGAGCAAATTTATTTATAAAACTTTTTTCATTTGGTGATCCAACTGTAGTTGCTAAAGCTTCAAACTCACCGTTAGGTTCTATTTCAATAATTTCTTTATTTTTTTGATCTCCATTATTTTCTATGCCTTGTGTTACAAATCCAGTAAAAGGAATACCTTGTTCAAAAGACTCAAACAAATCTTTTGCAAAAGCAAAATCAGGATCATCTTTAAACACTGTTGTAAAAGCTTCAATATCTATTATTTGACCTTCAGGTATTTGACCTTGATTATCTTCATTAGGACTTTCATAAAAGGATAAAGCCCTACTATATTGCTTGTTCATTTCCATTTTAAATTCATTTTGAAATGTTGCATCCTTAGGATCTATTTGTCCTTTTTCAATTAACTCTTTAAGTTCTCTTGTCATATCTGTCATGTTTGATATGATATTTGGAAATTCATCAGAATCTTCTTTGAGAAATGTTTTAGTATTACCCTTTATAGTAAATTTATAATTTGAAGGCTTTGCTGCTGTATCATCGGATTCGTTATCTTGTGTTTGAATTTTATTAATCATATTCAAATAAGCCCTTAAGTTAGGTAACTCCATGCTAATAGGAAATGCAGGAATTTTATTTGCTTGTAACTTTCCTTCAGTTACAGCAGTGTTTAAAGAACTTAATTTTTGTTTTATTAAATCTTTTACAGCGTTTTGCTCATCTGAAAATCCTGTAGTCTCATCTGTAATACCTTCAAAAATACCACCCAACTCACCCATCTTTGCATTTAAAGAATCCATGTCAGTAACATCTGTTGAAAATTTTGAAAAATTTTGCAGAACAGCAGGAAGATCTTTTTTATTTATATCTTTAAGAATTACAGGTAATATTTTTGATGATAAAAAATTTAAACCTTTAAAATCTTTTTTTTGTTCCATTTGACTCATTAGGTTTAAAGTTCCCCCAATAGGGTTGCTAGAGTTGCCTATACTTTCAAACGCACTTGTATAATCAAATCCTGCAGGTAATTGAGAAACATCTAAATTATTTAAAAGTGTACTTGCAATGGTTCGATTAAATTGTAAAGTTTTATCTTTTGCTTCTTGTTCTTTTTTTAATTTTTCAGCCTGTCTTGCTTGTTCAGCTTGCATGTTAGCAATATCGCCTTTAAGAACCCCTTTTATAAATCTATTAATTGACATTATTCAGCACTCCTTTCTTGATCTAAGAAAGACTTATCATCAGGTATTTTTTTACCTTCTCTTATTGCTTCTCGTGTTCTTTGTTGTAACAATTTAAACATTGATGGGTTGTTCATTTTCATAATTTTTAATACATGCTCATCATCTAATTCTTCTTCTTCAAAAGCATTTTCATTTTCAAATAATCGATAAGGAATACCCTCATCTTCAGCCATACTTGCAATATACAATCCTAAAGGACCTTTCATTAATAGCCCTGTATCAAGTGAAAATTTACCTGATTCAAATCCTGAATATATAAATCCTTCAATTAATGATTCTACAGAAATGCCAGCAAATAGTAGTTTTAACATATTATCTTTTATTGTTGGATCATCAAGAGAAGCTACTGCTGCATCCATAGCTTTATCAGGATCGGAGTGTTTAGGTGGATTGCCCCATGGATACTTTGTGTTGTCTTGTGTTAATGATATACCGGGAGGTGCTGCAGAAAGTAAGTCAAGTTGCCCTTTTTCTTGTGTAGTTGGTAGTGCCATAATTTTATCCGTATTTTGTAGATGTAACTTTAACGTTAGGTTGCATTGGTCGAACTGCTTGAGGTGTGTAATTTGCTCGTTGCATTGCCTGTAACATTTCTCTGTTATTTGTATTATTTATATATTTTTTTAATGCTGTTTGTAGCTGTGGATTTTTAAAATTAAATGAAGACCCTCCTGAAGCTAAATTTACTTGTGTGCTTGGTATTCTTGATAAAGATTTTGCAGAACTTATTTTGTATTTTTGATAGTAATCTTCTTTTCCTGCACTGAGACTATTATATGCTTCCATAAACTTACTATCCATAAAGCCAGATTCTTTTTTTGTTTCTTTATCTGGAACAAAATCTTTAAAAAAATCAAATGGCATTTTTATTATTGATTTTAAAAAACTAAACGCTTCCATTACGAACTCCTTGCCCATGAGATAACCCATGTGCCTAATAACTCCATGAGATCTCCTTTTTCTTGTTGACTTAATAAATCTTGATTATACGAATACTCTAATGCCATCATACCTGTTTGATGCTTTCTATTCAACATATTTTCTGTTTTTTGAAAATTAAAAGATGCATTATCCCTGTAACTCTGCCATAACATATTAAGTGCAGCTTGTTCAGCATTGTATTGGTTTTGAACATTTATTCTGTTAGTTTCATTTTGTACGGCTGTATTAGCTGTATTAACATCTCTTCGCCATGTAACGTTTGATTGATCTATAGCAAATTTCATATTTGAGTTAAATTTATCTCTTGAATCTCTCATTTGCATATTAAATTGATTAATTGCATTTTCTTGCGATACATTAAATTGATTCATAGAAGCTTCTCTATTAGCATTAGCTGATTCAATTTGTGATCCCAACTCATCATAAAATTCTTCAACTTGTAATTCATTCTTAGCATTAAACTGTCTACGAGCGTTTTCTTGAGCGGCATCAGTAAAAGCTGCTTGAACTAATGATTGATATGTTAACATCTTAGACTTTTGTTCATTGTCTAAGTTCTTAGTATCAAGTGTAAGAAAGTTTCGTGCATTATGAACTGCCGCTGTCATTCGTGCATTTAAATTAGCCATGTCCATAGATGCAACTGTTGCAGCATTTTTTAATGCTGTTGCTTGTTTGTTAGATAGATTTTGTAATTGAATACGCTGATAAGCTTGAGCATCTGCAGCAGCAATCGGCACACCTGATTCCATAACAGCTTGTATCATGGCCGCAGCCCCCATTGAAGAACTGCCCATACCTCTAGAGTTCATTATACCAGCTACTCTACGAACAGCAGGAGAAGCCCATGGTGGCATTGGTTTACCTTCTTCAATACTACCCATCAACTCAGATAGTTGATATTGAACTGTACCTCTTCTATCTAACTCTTCTGTTTGAGCTTGAGCTAGAGCACCTTCAGATAGTGTTCCTGATAAATCACCAATCATGTACGATGGTTGATCTTGTGTTGCCGCACCTGCTTGTCCAAATCCTGTATCTACATTTTGAATACCTTCTATTTGACCCAACCCTTCTGGTGCAGTAGGAATAGATACACCAAAACCAGTAGGATCTACAGTATTTGCAGTAAGATTATCTAAAGGTGCTATAGTCTTACCATCTGCACCGAGTGTAGTTCCTGCAGCATTTGGATCTACTAATTTAGCTGTTAATGGTTTTTTTTCTTGACCAAGTATGTTAGAACTAAACTCTGGAGGATTAATACTTTTATTTTTGTTTTTCATAAACTCTTCTGCAGAAACAGGAGTAGTTCCTGCCGCTTCCATTGCAGCAACATAATCAGCGTAAGTTTCGTATTGTTCCATAATTATTTACCTATTAGTATCTTATCTAATTTATCTTCTAATCTTTTCAATGCATCCATTAAACTATGCATGTCATCTTTAACATCTTCACGCTTTGCATACTCTTCACGAGTTTTGTTTAACAGTATGTCTAATCTTTTTACTTCCATAAACATGCCCCTAAATACCCATATAGCAGGAGCTATAACGATTGTTAGTATTCCGTTCCAAAATAGTATAGGGTTTATTTCCATAGTTTATCCTTAACTGTACATATGATTATAGTTACTACCTTTACTAGAATCATCTATGTCTCCGTTTGGCATAAACCTAACAATACCAGCATTTAATCCTGCTGAAGTTGTAGCTGTGCGTTGAGCAGATATTGTAAAAGTTGAACTTGCATCTAAGTCTGTTCTTATCCAACCAGTGTCAGCATAACCATTCATAGGAGTAACAACATTATAGTTTAAAGCCGATTGTCCTGAAGCAAGACCACTACCTGTTACTTGAAAGTTATGTGTATGTGATCCATTTCCACCACTTTGAAATTTAAAATAGTAAAAACCTGAAGTGTTAACTTGTAGGTCTAAATCAATTAAACCACCAGCACCATAACTACTATCGTTACCACCATTCCATGCAATGGCATATGCAAGATAATACTCTAAATGTGAAGCTCCAGATGAAGACCAATTTTGACTATACCCACTTTGAGTTCCTGTATTTGATGGATTAGTTGTCCATGATCTAGCACTAATACCACTTGAAGAACCAGCATTTGAATAAGAAACTTGTGCATTTGTATATCTAAGATACGTAGTTCTTAAATCATCATTAACATTAATACTATCTGATCCTGCATCTAATTGTGATTGTGTCGGAAGATTGTTAAAACCTTGTTCTGTTGATCCTGCTTCGGAAGTTGGTTTATGAATTATACCACCACCTATTGCAAAATCTCGCATACTTATAGCACCAGATGGGCCACTGTGATAATTTCTTAAATCGTTAAAACTTATTGCTTGCCCTGATGAATAACTAAGTGGCATGGCATTTACACCCTTGTTTATGATTATCTAATTCTTGTTTTAAATCTTTTATTGCTTCTATAAGAACACCAACCATGTTGCCATATGCTACAGATTTGTATTCATTATCTACAACAACCTCTGGCAATATTTTTTCTACTTCTTGTGCAATTACACCAGTTCCTTTTTCTGCTCGCATTGTATAGGTTACACCACGCATACTCATAACCTTGTCTAAGGCATTGTCTATTGTTTGTATATCAGACTTCAATCTTTCATCAGAATAAGCTGTAATGTTTCCAGAAGCTGTTATCGCACCAGTAACAGAAAGTGTTGACCCATCAAAAGTTAAATTAGCTTCTCCATTTAATGTGTCAGTAGTGCCTGTACCTGTCATAACATAATTATTAGTGTTGTTATTAAGGGTTGTTAATGTAACTGTACCAAAAGACAATGTTCCACTACCATTAGTTTTTAGAAATTGTCCGTTGCTTCCGTCACTAGCAGGTAAAGTAAAAGCTGTATCACTTGCTGTTTTTTTCAATGTACCTATATTTGTACCAGTTGTATCTCCTGTTACATTACCCTCTAAATTTGCAACGAGTGTTCCTGTTGTCATGTTAAGATTACCTGTATCACTAGCACCACTTGAAGTTGTGCCTAATGCCCATTTATCTTCGGACTCATCCCATATTAGTAAAGCATCAGCACCTGTTGAACCTCTTTCAATGATAATACCACTATCATTAGAATTAGAAGATGCACCGTGATTTAGCCCTATTAAATTATCTTTAACAACGGTATTGGTTGTATCTACTGTAGTTGTAGTACCACTAACTGTAAGATCACCAGTTACAGTAACATTACGACTAAATGTTGCATCCCCTGCTTCAGCCATATTTAATGTTAAGGCAGTTACTGGAGATCCTGCATCGTCACCTTTAAACATTATACTTTTATTGGCTACAAGAGATTTAATTGTTAGGTTATCATCAGTCATATCTACATGACCAATATTAGCACTGCCATCTTTAAATATAACTTGTTCACCTGCGGCATCAAGAACAATGTCTGCCGCACCATCTAATGTCATATCGCCAGAAGATAGAGCTATTGTTGTACCATCAATGTTAAAAT
>Ga0163179_10002286_pt1 | contig 13426 bp, 20 predicted proteins | sample AtlANTMetagenome_FD_109643 | JGI IMG/M metagenome (GOLD analysis project Ga0163179, IMG submission 109643) | Marine eukaryotic phytoplankton communities from the Atlantic Ocean - Atlantic ANT 2 Metagenome | ecosystem: Environmental > Aquatic > Marine > Oceanic | place: North Atlantic Ocean...
ATAGTTTATAGCTATCCCCATAAATAAGTTATAGGGGGTATCGATAACTAGCTAACTAGATATGAAATAACTATTACTAGATATGAAATTTTTAATTTTAGATAACTCAGATAAAAAAATGCTTTTTGATTTTTTAAAAAGTCTAGAAAATAATTATCTGGTTGAGGTAAAAAAAAAGAGAAACACTAGAAGCACTAATCAGAATAGCTATTACTGGAAATGTATTGTCCAAGAGTTAGCTAATTCTTTAGGCTATTTTCCAAATGAGATTCACGATATTTTGCGTACTAAGTTCTTATCAGAATGGGAGATGTTAGAAATAAACAATAAAAAAATAGGGATAAATAAAATAGGCTCTACTACTGATTTGAATACAAAGGCTTTCGAGGTATATGCAGAAGAGATAAGAATATGGGCTTTAAGTGAATTAGGAATCAGACTTCTTTTACCTAATGAGTATGAATAAAAAAAGCCTCCTAAAGACTGGAGGCTCTAAAACATTATGGAATGATTTTTATATTACGACCTGGCAAAAATAAAAAATTAAATTAAATGGCAAAAATAAATCAGTTTTATTTTACAAAGACGAAACACAAAAAAAGAAAAGGAGTTCACTCTAAGAATAAAAGCAGAACTAAAGGAGGTCCTCAATATGTTAAACCTTATAGAGGTCAAGGGAGATGATGTATAAATGCAAAAAATGTAAATGCAAAAAAGAGCTTCATAGGTCTACTACTATTTTAAAAGATGGTAAATGGCAAACTAAAGAAGCGTTCTGCAAAAAATGCAAGGAGTATATGACATCAAAACCTACTGAAGGATTCCCTGACTTGATTAGAACTGAGCCTTCATTAAAGAAAAATAATGGCTAGAGGTAGAAAGAAAATTCCTACTAAAGTAAAAGAGCTTCAAGGGACGTTAAAAGGAGAAAGAGTTTTGGCTAATGAGATGACAGCTTCTTTAGTTTCTTCTATTCCAACAGCTCCTGAATGGCTTTCAGAAATAGGAAAAGTAGAATGGATAAAAGTTTGTATTGAATTATTTAACAAACAGATGCTTCATCAAATAGACCTAAGATTATTGGAGGCTTATTGTAATGCTATTTCTTTGCATATCGAAACAGAAATATATCTAAGAGAGAATGGAAGGATTCAAGAATTTAAAAATCCTGATGGAACTGTCAAGCATACTCAAGCAGTACCTCATCAAAAGATTGCGAATGACGCTTTAGATAGAGCTTTAAAAATAGCGACTCAATTTGGTTTTACTCCTTCAGCTAGGAGTTCTATAAACCAGCCTACACTAATTCAAAATAATAACGAATATAATTTCTTTGAGTAAAAAAAATAAATACTATTTCGATGAGGAAGCTGCCAATAGAGCTGTAGCTTTTATAGAAACTCATATTAGACATTGTAAAGGAGAACTTGCAGGACAAAAATTTATTCTCGAGCAATGGCAAAAAGATGATTTGATACGTCCTATCTTTGGATGGAAGCATAAAAAAACGGACCTCAGAAAGTATAGAAGCGTCTATTGTGAGATTCCTAGAAAAAATGGAAAGAGTACGCTAGGAGCTTCAGTAGCTATCTATATGCTTTTCGCTGATTCAGAATTAGGATCTGAGATTTTTAGCTGTGCTGGAGACAGAAATCAGGCTTCAATTATTTTTGATTTGGCAAAGAGGATGATACAATTAGACCCTCTTCTAAGTTCAAAAGCTAAAGTATTTAGGAACTCAATAACGTTTCCCAACAAAGGAAACACATATAGAGTTCTCTCTTCCGATGCAAGTTTACAGCACGGGCATAATCCTAATGCTATATTGTTTGACGAATTACACACTCAAAAATCTCGGGAGCTTTATGACACAATGGTAACGGGAACTGGAGCTAGAACTCAACCTCTACTCTTTACAATGACTACTGCAGGAGCTTCAAAAACTGATGGGAATATTTGTTGGGAGGTGCATTCTTATTCTGAAAAAGTAAAAAATGGATTAATAAATGACGACACTCATCTCTCAGTTATTTATGCAGCGGATGATGAGGATGATATACAAGACCCTAAAACTTGGAGAAAAGCTAATCCTAATTTGGGAGTCTCAGTTAGTGAGGACTATCTTACTACTGAAGCAAAAAGAGCTTCTGAGCTTCCTAGTTATGAGAATACTTTTAAGAGATTACATCTTAATCAATGGACTTCTTCTATTACAAAATGGATTTCAGATAGTGTATGGATGGAAAATTATGAGGAGATAGACTTAGAATCTTTAAAAGGCGAACGATGTTGGGGAGGATTAGACTTAGCCTCTACTATGGATTTGTCTAGTTTAGTTTTATACTTTCCTATGGAAGAGCAAAAAGATGTTGTCTTAGTATGGTTCTGGTGTCCTGAAGAGTCAGCTGAATTAAGAGGTAGAAAATATAAGCTACCTTATGACGAATGGATTTCAGATGGATATATAAAAGCAACTCCAGGAGATGTTCAGGACTATGATTATATAAGAAAAGATATTAATGATATTATAGCTGATTATGATTTGCAATCAATAGCTTTTGATAGATGGAATAGTAGTCAATTAATAATACAACTGAGTCAGCAAGACGGAATCCCGATGAGTCAATTCGGACAAGGTTATCGTAGTATGTCAGCACCTTGTAAAGAGTTAGAAAAGCTTGTACTCAAAAAAGAGATAAACCATTTAAGGAATCCCGTTCTGAGATGGCAATGCGAAAACGTACAACTGCAAACAGATCCAGCTGGAAATATTAAAATAAACAAACAGCGCTCTTCTGAGAAGGTAGATGGAATGGTGGCGCTTACTATGAGTCTTGGTGAAATGATGACCGATGAGTCGCCAGGAGATTCAATATATAACGATAGAGGAATTTTAAGCTTTTAAATTATGACAATACCAATAGAAATTTTAGCACTACTTAGTCCTTCAGGATTTGAAAAACGCTTTCATAAAAACTGCAAACTTGTAAAAAATTATGAGGATGCTTATGAGATTACAGAAAAAGAATACGAGGAGAATTTTGGGAAAAGAAGATATGCCTCTTATGATAGCTTTAGAGTTACTAAAAATAGAAAGAATAGAAACAAAGCTTCATTGTAGATTGTTTATTAAAACGTATTATTGCTCGCAATAAATAATCGGAACTTTTATGGGGATATTTGATAGACTTAAAGCATTGTTTTCAACTAAAGAAAATAGAAGCTTTTATTCTTCTATGACGAGAGCGGGTATGGGAGAAAGCGGAATAGTAGTCTCAGACGAGAATGCTTGGAATTTTACAGCGGTATGGGCTGCTATTAGAATTTTATCAGAGTCAGTAGCCCAACTTCCTTTATCAGTATATGAATCAGATAAGCTAGGAAATAAATCTTTAGCTGCTAATCATCAGATTTTCAACCTATTACATCGACAGCCTAATGCTAATATGACTACCTATACTTTTGTTCAAAAGTGTATGATTGACTTATTAACTAGAGGGAATTCTTTTGTCTATATAGAGCGTAATGGAGGAGCTAGACCTGTGCAGCTTTTACCATTAAATGCTAAAGATGTAAGGTTAGTAGAAAACGAGGGAGAAATTTATTATGAATTAAACGAAGGAGGATTAGTAGACTCTCAGGATATTTTACATTTTAAAGTAATGAGTAAGGACGGATTGATAGGAACGAGTCCTGTAGACGTGGGAGCTAGTGCTATCGGTTATGGATTAGCTTTAGAAAAATACGGAAACTCTTATTTCGGAAATGGTGCTAAAGTATCGGGAGTCCTCTCTACTGATAGACATTTATCAGATGAAGCTATAGCTAGACTAAAAGTATCCTTCAAGGAAAACTATTCGAGTATTCAGGATGCTAATAAAACAATGGTCCTCGAGGAGGGACTTAAATTCCAGCAAATTAGCTTATCAAATGAAGCGAGTCAGTTCTTAAATTCAAGAGAGTTCTCAATAACAGAAATAGCTAGACTATTTAATTTGCCTCCTCATTTATTAAGAGACTTAACTAAGTCTAGCTTTAATAATATATCCGAGCAATCAAGAGAATTCGTTCAATATTCTTTGATGCCTTATTTAGTTATGATGGAATCAGAAATGAATACTAAATTATTTAGGAAAAATGAAGCTGGAAAAGTAGAAACGAAATTTGTAGTCAATGCTTTACTAAGAGGAACTCCGAAAGATAGGTCAGAATATTATAGAACAATGCTAAACATTGGAGCTATGAGTATTGATGAGATAAGAAAATATGAGGAACTCCCGACAATAGAAGGAGGAGATAATCACTTTATGCAACTAAATATGGCTACCTTGGATGACATTATAAAGGGAGGAACTTTAAAAAATACTGATGCCGATTCCTGAGCCTAAAGATAACGAGTCTAAAAAAGAATTTTTAGATAGATGTATGACTGATCAGGTTATGCAAGAATATGATGATAAGCAAAGATATGCAGTATGCGAATCTCAATTAGAACAAAAACAAAACAAAATGGACATAAAAAAGCGACACATAATAGAAATTATAGAAGATGAAAAAACCGTTACAATCGTTTATGAAAAAGATATTGATGCATCTTCTGAAGAGATTATGGAAGAAACTGAAGCCGAATCGATGGAAGATATCCAGGAGGAAGAGGATGTAAGAGCGCCAGGAGAAATAGAAGAAACTCCTGAAGAGGATGTAGAGGAAGTAATAGATGAAGAGGAGGAGGAAGAAATAGAAGAGGATGAAGGCTATTTAGCTCGAAATTTAGAGGGAGTAAATGTATGGGATAAAAAACACACTTCAGAAACGAGATATTTTAATATAGAGACTAGATTAGATTCTAAAGAAGGAAGAGATGTAGTAATAGGACACGCTGCAGTCTTTAATAGTTTATCTGAAGATTTGGGAGGATTCAGAGAAAAGATTAATCCTGGAGCTTTTGATGATGTTCTAGATAATGACGTGAGAGCTTATTTTAATCACGACCCTAATTTTTTATTAGGAAGAGTATCGGCTGGGACTTTGAGATTAGGAGTAGATGAAAAGGGATTGAGATATGAATTAGATATTCCTAACACTACAGCGGGAAGAGATTTAAAAGAGAATATGAGGCTAGGTAATATTACTCAAAGCAGCTTTGCTTTTACAATCGGAAAAGATGGAGATTCTTGGGAACGAAATGACGAAGGGGGAGACATTAGAGTAATTAATAAAATCAATAGATTATATGATGTATCTCCAGTATCACTTCCAGCCTATCCATCCGCTGACAATTTAGCTTTAGCTGTACGAAGCAACTTTATAGATAAAGAAAACACAAGGAAAAAACAAGAAGAGAAATTTGAAGAGAACAAATTATTGAATCTTAAAATTAATTTATTAAAAAGAAAAAAATGAAAAAGTCATTAGAATTAAAAGAGACTCGTTCAGGATTAGTGGAAACTTTAGAAAGTATTAAGAATACAGCTGAAGGGGAAACTCGTAATCTTAATGAGGCTGAAGCTATCGAAGTGGACAACACATTAGAAGCTATCGACAAACTAGACGTAGAATTAAAAAGAGCTGAAAAAATGGAATCAGAATTAAGAAACGCTGCTGCAGTATCTGGAGCAAAAGTATCTTCTAAAACAGACAAAGACTTAGAAAGATTTACTTTTCAAGGAGCGGTTAGAGCTGCTTATACAGGTAAGGTGGATGGTATCTATAAAGAAATGCACCAGGAAGCTGTAAATGAGTCTCGTTATACTGGAAATGCAGTTAAAGGATTTGGTATTCCTTCATCTGTATTAACTAGAGCTTGGAGTACATCTTCAGTAAATGCTACTGAAGTAATGAGCTTTACAGATGAGCTAGAGAAAAATTTAGTTTTATCTCAAGCAGGAGCAAACACTTACTTCGGAATCAATGATATGAAGTTCCCTGTATTTTCAGGAATTTCTTCATCTTGGGTACAAGAAGACGGAACTGGCGCACCATCTTCAGCGGGAGATTTAACTTCAGTAACTTTAAGTCCTAAAAAACTTATCTCTGTAGTTAATATGACAGCTGAGTCAATGATGCAAAATCCAGCTTTAGAAGGAGCTTTAACTAGAAATATGGCAACTCAAGTAGCTGCTGCTTTAGAATATGCTTTACTAGATACTGGAGATGTATCAAATGCTCCAACTTCTATTTTTGCTGATGCTGCTGCTGGTCCTACTACAGTTACTGCTGCTGACTGGGTAGAATTAGAAACTGATGTACTTGGTGCAGGTGTAAATAGAGAAGGAGCTAGAATGGCTTACCTTTTAGATATGGATGCTTATAAGACTGTAAAAACTTTAGCTCAAGTTGCTTCTGTTAGTCCTTTATGGGATAATGGAGATAGAAGACTAAATGGATACTTTGCATTCCAATCAGGAAACGTAGCTGCTTCAGGAAGTGCTTCTAAAGCTCACGCTTTATTTGGAGATTTTTCTAAAGTTCATATAGCTCAATTTGGAGGTTTAGATATTTTATTTGACCCTTATACAAATGCTGCTTCAGGACTTCCTAGAATGATTGTAACAAGTTTAGTTGATGGAGATGCTGTACAAAATGATACTGCTTTCTATAAATTAATAGAGGCATAATTATTAATATTAAGGTCGGAAATTGGAGTAATTTACTCCTTTTTCCTTCCTTTTTTTTAAAAAACTCTAAATGCAATTTAAGGCTATTTAGAGCCACTTTAAGAGATTTAGCTAGTGTTGATAAGTATTAGTATTAAACATTTGAGATAATACAATACAATAGATTCACTAGATAACGAAAAACAAAAAAAATAGATAAAATAAGATGAGATATTTAGAAGTAGTAGCACATCACGACACTGTAATTGTAAGTACAGCCAACCTTAAAACTCATCTTCGAATTACGTTCTCAGAGGACGATGCTTACATAACAGGATTAGAAAAAGCTGCAGTTCAAAGAATAGAGGAATTCTGTAATATATTTTTATTAGAAACTACTTTAAGACAATATGGGAATGTTTTTAATGACTTGAAAATTTTATTTAAAAGTCCTATCACTAATGCAGCGTATGACGTTAAGTATAAAAAAGATGGAGCGTGGACTACTTTTACGTCTAGCACCGAACTCATACAACACATTAAACCACCTAGAGTCTATATTAATGAAGACGCTACTGAGCCTACTACAGATGATATTTTTCAAGCGTGGAGGTGTGATTATATTGTAGGATGGGGAGCAGTTGCTGATATTCCAGACCCTATAATTCAAGCAATAAAAATCGTAGTTGCTGATATGTATGAGAATAGACAATCCGTAATAGTTGGAAAGATAGTTTCTGAGATTCCTAAGACGGCTCAATATTTGATGAATCCGTACAAAATTCAGACTCTATGATAACAGTTGGCGAATTAGATACTCCAATTATTATTCAAAAAGCTACCTTTACAGCTAATACTAATTATGGAGGGATTCAATCTGAGACCTGGGGATTAGCTGATGCAGGTATTAGTTCAGTATGGGCGTATCTTATTTATAAAGGAGGAAAAGAATCTGATGAAGGAGAACAAAAAGTAGGAGAACAAAAAGTAGATTTTTATATTCGCTTTGATAGTTATAAAGATACTATTCAACCGAACTGGAGAATAAAATTTGGAATGGCGGGAGGTTCGGATAAATATTACTATATTCAAAATATCGCTCACATAGACGGGAGACACAAAATAACAAGACTTAGCACTATTCAAAAAGATAACCACTAATGAATTTAGGTACAATAAATGCAGGGAAGGTCTTAGGAAATAGAAAGCTTCAAGCTGCTATGAGAAAAATTCCGTATGCAGTAAAAAAGAATAAATTTATGATGGCTGCTTTTAGAGCCGCTGCAAAACCTATCATTGCCGCTGCTAGGTCAGAAATTAACAATGATGAAGGACAATTAAAAAGAAGCATAAAAGCTTTTAGTACAAGAGCGTCAAGAAGGCTTCCCGCTTTATATGTAGGACCAAAAGCTACAGGAGGTTCTTCTAAGAAAAATGAACAAAGAGGAGGGGGATTTTATGGTGCTATGGTAGAATATGGGACTGCTAATTCTCAGCCTCATCCTTTTATGAGACCAGCTTGGGAAAAATCTAAGTCTAGCTCAGAAGCTATATTACTTGCAGGAGTACAGGCAATAGTAGAGAAAGTATTGTTAAGAGAAACAAAAGGACTTAAACAATTATATAAATAATGAGAACGGGAGCAATCATATATCCTTTACTAGCTAACAACACTAACCTAACAGCTTTAGTTCCCGCTGCTAGTATTTTTGCAGTAAGAGCCGAACAACCTACCTCTACTTCTTATATTGTTTATAGAGAGATAACTTCTATTCCTGTAAACACTAAAGGAGATTCTACTACTTATGTTTTAGACCCTAGAATGCGACAAAGAGCTATTTTAGATATAAATACAGTACAAATATCTTGTTTTGCAAATACATATCTTGAAGTAGAGAATATAGCGGTAGAGGTTAGGAAAGCCTTAGATAGAGAATGGGGTTCGGTAGGTAGTACATATATTAATGACATTTATATAGAATCAATAGTTTATGATAGTGCTGTAGATGATTATGATGATGACTATGGAGATAGAGGGGTATATATAAAACATTTAGACTTTACTATAAGAGTAGATAGAGTAGACCAGGGATACTTTAATAAATACTCTATCTTTATGGATGGTACTGACCAATATTTGAATGCTGGTAATTCAACTTTATTCACGCCTAACATATCAGGAAATAATTATGGTTTTTCTGTTTCTTATTGGTGTAAAATATCTCCTCCTTTTTTAGAGGCTATAAATTTTATGGAAAAGATAAATGGTTCTCAAGGGAAGTTTGAATGGTATACTGGAATATCAGCAAAAGGTTATCCTCTTTTTAAAGCTTATTCAGGTGGCACGAATACAGCGACTCAACAATGGAAAATAGAGACTAATATTTGCAATGGAGCGTGGAGACATATTGTTTTTGCTTGGTCTCTTTTTGATGGGGAAGACGGAATGGAAGTATATATAGATGGTAAAAGATATGCTCTAGGTGCTGATTTATTTACTTATACAGAAGTTGGTACGTGGGTATCCATTGGGAATACTGATGTAGATTTAACATTAGGAAGATACTTTACAACTCCCCAAGGAGTTATGAATAGTGATGAGGTAACAATTTGGGATGGACAGCTGGAAAATAATGATGTTATTCAGCTCTATAATAATGGTCTATCAGGAAAGGCAAATGAAATTCCTTATAATGTAGGTACTGGATCAACTAACAATATTACTTTGACTTCCTGGTGGCGGATGGGAGATACTGAAGGTCAAGGTTCATATCCTACTATACTTGATATGAGTGATAATAATAATCCGCTAACTATGGTTAATATGAATTCAGGGGATATTGTATCTGAAGTCCCTACTGGACCTTTTCTTAATAAGTATTCATTAAATTTTGATGGTGTGGATGATTATTTATCTATTCCTAATAACTCTAAGCTATCTCCTACAGTAGATGGATTTACTATTATGTTCTGGGTTTACTTCCCAACTTTACCAACTAGCAAGAATATTCTAAATAAATCTAGCGTATCATTAAATAGTGAATATTTATTAGATGTCAATGCTTCCAACAAGTTCAAGATTTTCTTTTACGGAAATTTAGATGGAAGTATAGTTCAAAGAGGAACTATTAATCAAGCGGTAGTAGCGGAAACGTGGTATCACGTTGCTTTCACTTTTACTAATACAGATAGTACAAGTTCTATTCAGGGCTACTTAAATGGAGACAGTAAAACTACCAACTACACATCTTCTGGAGTTTGGAGTCCTACTATAAATGGTACGTCTCCTGTATTGATGGGACAAAGTCAATTAGGAACGCCAGGAGCTAATATGATTTTAGATGAGGTAGCTATGTTTAACAAGCCTCTAGATGAGAATTATATTAATAGTATTTACAATGATAAATCTCCTACAGATTTAATGAATTATGAGACTTTTTATGAAGATCTGAATGGCTGGTGGCGTATGGGAGATACTGAAGGTCCATCAACATATCCCACTATAGCCGATGCTAGTAATAATAGTAATACCGCTACTATGAATAATATGGATTCTACTGATATTACAACTTCAGTTTTTAATACTTAAAAAATAAATTATGATTTATATAATATACGATACTAGCAAAATGGATAAAATAATATTTTCAGAAGTGATTGAAAATAATAAAAATACTTTGAGACTTTCTCTGGATGGGACTCAAACTATCTTAAAATTTAAAGGGAATACTCCTACTTTTTTAGATGGATATACTCAGTACACACATAGCGAAATAATAGAGATAATCAATAATCCCGATAATGGATGGTTACATCCTAATATAAACTAAATTAAGAAATAAAATGGTAATAGAATTAATAAAAAAATGGACTTCAGGTCAAGGAATAGAATTAAAGCCTGGAGATAAAATAGATGTAGATAGAGCTACTTATAATCAGTTAGTATTAGATGGAATTTGTGAAGCTCTAGAAGGAGAAAAAAAAGCTAAAAAGAAAACTAAAAAAATAAAAACAGATGGCGACAGTAGTAACTCAGACAATAAGTGAAGACGGAATAATTCCTAGTCTTACAACTTTAGATGCTTCTAATACTTTTACTAATACTGGAAGCGAATTTATTTTTTATAAAAATGAAAGTGCAGGAGCTAAGACTATCACAGTCACAGCGGTAGTAAGTACGCTAGACTTGCCTACTTATGGAGATGTAACTAAAGCTGATGCGACTCTAAGTGTAGCTGCAGGAGAAACGGCTATGATAGGACCTTTTCCTACATTAGCTTATAATGCTACTGAAAGTGCTGTAACTTTTGCCATTACTCCTTATGCCGCTGAAGCTAGAGACTCAGCTGCTATAATGACTTTAAGTTTAGGATAATATGGCTCAACAGGGAATCATAAATGGTACTGATATTACTTTGAGAATAGATGGCTCAAATTTTATGCTTTGTACATCAACTAGCTTTAACGTAGACCATAAGCTAAGAGATACTACTGTATTTGAATCTGAAAACTGGAAAGAACAAATTCCAGGAGAAAGAAGCTGGACAGTAGAAGCTGAAGGATATTATGCCTTCCGAAAATCAGACGGGAGTTCTTTAGGAAATGGGAGCGTAAATACTCTTCTTTATGTAGCTTATATATGGCAGCAAAAACTAGAAATAGTGATTCCTACTAATCCCTCCTTTCCAACATCATCAAATGATGTGGTTTGGTATGGATACGCATATCTCTCAGGCTTTGAGTCAAGTGCTGCTATGGAGGATAGTACAACTTATTCACTAAGCTTACAAGGGTCAGGACCTTTTATTCAGACAATCCAATAACAAGAAAAAGAACTGAAAAATTAATTAATTAATAAAAACTAAAAAAAAAATCAAATGGCAACAAATGGCGTAATCAATGGCACGAAATTTGGAGTTTATGCAGCAGGCACTAAAATTGCTTACGCTACATCTGCTTCAATAAGTATGAATCACAATCTAAGAGACACTTCTACAAAAGACTCTGGAGGATGGAGAGACCAACTAGAAGGACAAAGAGACTGGGAAGTATCTGTAGAAGGGATGCTTTTATTTGTGGACTCTTCAGGAGGTGCAATTGCAGGATTAACAATGAATGAATTATTCACTTCCTACATAGCAACTAGAACTGAAGTAACTGTAAAATTTAGTACGGAAGTAACAGGAGATGTAGAATGGAGCGGTCAAGCTTTCTTGACTTCTTTAAGTGCAGACGCACCTAATGAAGATAGCTCTACTTGGAGTGGTTCTTTTTCAGGGACTGGAGCTTTAGCTCAAGCTACTGTATAGCACGATAGAGAAAATCCTTGCCGCCTTTTTATTTCTTAAAGGGGTGGCTCGGATGGACTCTTTTTTTAATAACCTTTAAGAATAAAAAAATGAATTACGAAATAGTAAAATTTGCTGGAAAGAATTATCCGATATTTTTCGGATTTAATGGATTAAGAAAATATTGCGGGATGACAGGGACTTCCTTGAATAAGCTAATGAGTTTAGGACAGGATATGACTTTGGATGAAGCTTTAAAATTAGTCCTAGTAGGAATAGAAGAAGGCTGTAGAAAGTCTGGAGAAGATTTTGAACTAACTATAGATGAACTAGGAGATATGCTAGATTCTGATATGGGAGGACTTACTAGAGCTTTAGAAGTATTTGGAGAACAAATGGGACAAAATATAAAACAGCCTACAGCAAAAAAGGCAAACTCCCAGGGAAAGCTCAAGAAGTAACTTTTGATAGTATAGAACAAATAGCCTTAGGCGAGATGAAAATGACTTTAGATACTTTAGATAATATGACTCCTAAAAACTTTATGAATGCTCAGATAGGATTTGGGAGGATTTATGAATTAGGTCAACAAGCCGAATGGGAGCGAGCTAGATGGATGGCTTGCGTTATTATCAATCCTCATTTAAAAAGAAGTATAGATCCTAAAAAAATTACTACTTTTCCCTGGGAGATAAAAACTAAAAAGAAAAATAAAGTAGATATTGAAAAGCTAATAAAAGAATCTCAATATCACGATAAACTGATGGAATCTAAAAAGAAAAGAAATGCCTAAAAAAGCCCTAGCCTCCTTAAATGTAGTTATAAACGCCGTTACATCTCCTTTATTTAGAGGATTAAATAAAGCGTCTAAACGTCTGACTGTATTCGGTGCTAAAATGAAAGCAATCGGAAGGAGTATTTCTACAAGTTTTAGTCTTCCTTTTGCAGCTATTGGAGTTGCGGGAGCAAAAATGGCTATAGATTTTCAGAAAAATATGACTAAGATTAACACCTTAGTTGGAATTTCTGCAAAAGAAGTAAACGAGTTCTCTAAAGATGTAATGAATCTATCTGGAGAAACAGCTCAAGCTCCAGCGGAATTAGCTGAAGGACTTTTCTTCTTAACTTCTGCAGGACTAAGAGGAGCTAATGCTATGGAAACTTTAGAGGCGGTATCTAAAGCAACTGCTATAGGACTGGGAGAACAAGCTGACCTAGCTAAAGTAGCTGCAGCCGCTCAGAATGCTTATGGAGAAGAGAATCTATCAGCTTCTAAGGCTCTCGATATTTTTGGAGGAGCTGTAAGAGAAGGTATGTTTGAAGCTTCAGAATTAGCTGAAGTATTAGGTACTCAATTAGGTTTATCTTCTAGTCTAGGAATATCCTTTGAAGAAACTAACGCTTTTATTGCAACTTATACTAAAGTAACGGGAGACGCTAAGTCCGCTTCCACTTCTTTTGGAGGGGTTATGATGGCACTTGCAAAGACTACTCCTAAGATGGAAAAAGCTTTGAATCAAATTGGAATGAGTGGAGATTCCG